>Ga0179593_1656737_pt1 | contig 29286 bp, 39 predicted proteins | sample CZODoug2_1_08_16_FD_185931 | JGI IMG/M metagenome (GOLD analysis project Ga0179593, IMG submission 185931) | Vadose zone soil fungal communities from Angelo Coast Range Reserve, California, USA - CZODoug2_1_08_16fungal (PacBio error correction) | ecosystem: Environmental > Terrestrial > Soil >... | reverse complement strand
CTTTGGTCACTCCCCTCCCCATACAAAAATCGATCTTGGCGAAGACCTAAGCCGAATGGGTGGACACAGGATCCCTTGGACATGGGCGGTGTTCGGGCCAGTCAAATTTTACCTCTGGGCGACTTTTTGACCCCTATTTTTGACTTTTTCTCATTGTTGTTTTCCCCCTCCGGCCTTCGGTCTTATTTTGAACTTCCCCTTTCTTTCCTTTTCTTTCCCGCCCTCTTCGGAGACATCAGCAGGTCTTGCTCCCTCCCGAGAGTCTCGAGCACGGAACTCCCCTTTTCCCCCCCTCCTCGAACGACTTTGATGCGTCGGGTTTTTTTTTTCCCCCTTACCTCCCATTTCCCCCTGGTTGTAAGGTTCTTTGTATGTTTTTTTTTCGGGTGCTTTTTGTTTTTCAAATTTTCCCGTGTTTAACTTTCGCAGGAAGGAAGTTGTTCTTTTCCCCCATGTTTTGCCCTTCCTTTTTTTTTCCCTCGCCTTTGACTTTTTGTTTCGTTCCGGCCTGTTACTTTTATTCTGTTTAGTTGATCCTTCTTCTTCTGTTCTTCTTCTTCTTCCCGATCTAGCGATTTTGGGTTTTTTCCTATTTTATCCCCCCGCATCGCTTTTTTTGACTGATTTGCTCCCTGTTTGCAGGTTTTTTTTTTCTGATTTTTCTCTTTTTTTTTTTCTCGAGCTTTTCAAACCTCCCGCCACCTCCAGTTATGATCTCAATTTCCCGCACCTGTGGCTTCGCCATACCCCCTCCCTGAGCCTTGCCCCTTGCGTCTTTTTCTTTTTTTTTTTCGTGCATTCCCTTTTCTGGATTTTTTCCTTCTGGGACTTTTGAAGCCTTTCGTCCAGGTACTTATCTCTTGCAACCTTTTTTGACCCTGCGTTTTCACCCCCCGACCTTTTGCCTCTTTTAAGCCCCCAGTCCCATGTTCAATACGGGTTCTTTCCCGTAGTGTCCCCCCCCTCGGAGCCTCGCAGCCCGAGTTCGTATCTTTTTGGTAAGTTTCCCACTCACAGTTTTGACTTTTTCTTCTGTTATGGGCAGACGACCTTACTTTCCTTAGCCCTTTTCTCCCCTTCACACTTTCATCTCTTCTTACCCCCTGCCTTTCCTCCGATTACCTAAAGGGTCTTCCCCAAATATCCCTTTTTCCAATTTTGGCTCTCTTTAATCCTTTCTTGAGCTAATATCTTTTCTCCTTTGGATTTTCTTTTTTTTTCGCCTGTCAGCCGGTTCTCCTGCACGTCCTCTGGATTGACCCCCACGAGAGTCTTTGAGTCCCCAGAAGTTGGTCTTTCGTCCAACCCTGACCCTTGCTTTTTTTTTCACCTCTGAAAGGCAAAGCCCCTTTCCTCCCCCCATTCCCCAACGACCTGGCCTCACAGGTCCCCTTTTCGATTCTTCCCAGGACTGTGGGATTGCTTGGATTATCCCCTTTTAATTTTCTCTTGATTCCATTTTCAAACTCTTCCTCACCCCTTTCCTAAGGCTTACGTTTGGTTTCGGGGTACGTCGACGCCCATCCCGTAATTCTCTTTTATCAGGTGGTACCCCAATGTCTTTCCCTCCCTGCAGGACACTTTATGTTTTTTTAAGAGCTTTACTTTTTCCGGTGGTAATTCCCCTGCCGACATGTTTGGGTGATGGGACAGGCTTTCTAGTGAGCCCCTTTCCTTCGGGGTTTTTTTTAATTCCACACCAACACCAAAGCGTACAATAGGTTCCTTTTCTTTATGGTTTTTTCTGTCTTTAGATTTAATCCTTTATGAGCCTTTTTTCTTCTCTATGGTAGCTTCCTTTGCTCACTGCCTCTGTCAGTCTGTCCCCACTTGTTTTCCTGGAATCCCTTTCCCCTCTGGTTCCCGGACTTCGGACATCGACCCCCAGCCGGGGATTTCATGTACGGTTTCCACTCAATTTTGAAAATCTGGATTGCTCTTCCATTGGCTTCAGTACCCTTTTTTTTTTTTCCACGTCCCCCCCTTGCAGTGTGAGGAACTCGACCTCCACCGCCGGACTTTTTGCGGTCTTTTTTCCCTTCGCTTTAGGCACACGTAGTTTTTACCGATCGAGCTTCGATGGTCTCAGGCTTTTTTTTGTAATGTGGGGAACCTAACAGATCCCAGGAGCGTTCCCCAGGGGATTCCCTTTCGACTCGTACAGGGTCGTCCGTTTTCTGTCTCTAACACTCTCGCCTTAGATTCCAGTCTTTTTTTTTTCTTCCCACTCTCGAATTTTTTCCGGCAATGGGTGACCGTACGATATCATTTGTGGCCCATTTTTTTGTTCCCCTCTGGTCCCTCCGCTGGTTCCTCCGGCCCTCCCACATTCCCCTTCTGCTACCAACCTTTCTTTTTTGATTTGTATGTATTTGATTCCAGGTTTTGGTTTTTAGTGTTTGAAGATTAACTTTGGACCCTTCAGAGGCAAGGGTCGGAGTTTTTTTCTTGACCTTCGTTTGTTTCACTCCAGGACTAGGCCGACGTTTTTCCACCTGGCATTCCAGTTTAGTCCCAGAAATTCGTCCAGGGAAGGTCTGACCATTTTCCGGGTTTTCGAACCCTTTAATAATCCTTATAGACTCTATTTTCCTGAGATACCCCTTTAAAGGGAGTTATCTCTTCATTTCTTTTTAGTTTCCCCATACACTGGTGGACAATTTGACAAGATATTCCCCGTACTTCGGCCCCCTCTCCGGGACTTTGTCTTTTTTCTCCGTTTTCTTTTTCCTTTCCGCCAGTTCACTCAAATTTTCTGGTGGGGCAATGGCCACCGGAATGATTTGCAGTTTATCTTCCCCCTTTTTTTCGTCAGTTTTTCGCAGTTTTTTGGAATTTCTGGGCGATCTAGCCACTCCCCTGATTTCTAATTTCGGTCCGAACTTCTCTGCACAGAATGCACTTTCGGGACCGTAACCTTCGCTCTTTTACACTTTTTCTTTGGGGTTTTCGACCCTTCTCTAGTTTTTTTTTTTTTTCCCCCCGATTTCGGTCAGGACATTCAACCAAGGCTTTTTTACCTGGAGGTCTTAGCGGCATTCCTTGTGTGGTCGGAGGGGAAGTTTTTTCTCGCTTATTCAAACTTACTTTAAGTACATGTGTCTCATCGCTTTGATTCTCAGGTTCCGGCCCCTCAGTTGTTTCTTTAGACTTTTGGCTGTCCCTTATGGTCTCAAGCCCCTTCTCATCTTTTTTTGAAGGGGTGAAAATTTTTTCTGATCAGGGTGCAGTGGCTTTTCTTTCCTGAGTTCTTTTTTTCAGAAAAACGTTAGGTTTCGTCCAGTTTGCCGCTCCCCTTTGGATCTAGGCCTCCTTAAGTCCACTCGGATTTCCGTATAGTTTTTTCTTTGGGATCCCGGTCTTTCTCCGCCTTTTTTTTGTTCTCGTGTATTGTTTCTAGTGTTTGAAATTCTCTTGGGGTTGGTTCTCTCCCGGTTGGTGATTTTTTGGGAACTTCCCCAGGCCTCTTAGTGATCCCGAGTATACGTTCCTTTCTTTAGCCTCGACGCTTTTTTTCCCCACAACCCCTACAATTCTGAACCGGCTTAAGCGTACGGGATGTTTCTTCTAGGACACCCCTTCCCCCGATAAGTATTCAACCCCCCCACAATTCTTGACTTTACCCGTCTTCCAGTCATCTTTCAATCTCTAGGACCTACCTTTTCCTGATTGTTTCCAGTAAGGGCACTCAGGAATTTCACTTTTGGGACCGGGCGCCCTCACGCACCCCGGAGAATCCCTTTCCGTTTGTCGTACAGGCTTCTTTTTTTGCAAATTTCACAGGCCCCTTCTTTTTTTAACAAAGTTTTCTCGCCTGAATGTTTTTTGGCCAGGTCACATCTGACTTTTCCCGGATTTGCTAGTGTCCCTGTACTAAGGCGCCGTTGGTGCTTTGCGCCCCTTCTTCAAGGTGACCTCCCCTGGGGAGAGGCCTCTTTTTCGGGGGTGTGAAGGTTTTCCCTTTTTGAATTTCGACTGTGGCCCCCCTGCTCCCCCTTACAATTTTCCCCCACAATTTTGGGGTTGAGGAGAGGGCAACCCCGGATCGTTACGGCTTGATTTCTAATGTTTTCCTTAACTTTCTTTCGTAGACTTTTTTTTTCTGCCACAGGTTTATTTGACCTCCATCCCCGCATCTTCCTCCTTTTTTTTGATATTTTCCTTCTTTTCCAATGTGCCTTTGCAGTTCGAAGGTTTTTTCGTTCTTTGACTCTGTTGCGTGCCCTCCTGTGGCTTACTCTCCGTACCTTTTTTTCTCGACTTTTCGAGCCTTTGGTAGATCCGTTCACCTACGAAGACGGTCTTATTCCTGTCACTGGCTTCGCGCTTCTTCCCTTTCTCGAAGTGCCTTGTTTTCGTTGAAACCAAGTTTTTGACGTTTTTCCTTTTTTTCATTTTTTGTGTCGACCCCTGTCCAAGGAATTTTCACCAGTTGATCTTTTCTGGTTTTCCTGGCGCCTTCCCCGTTTCCGCTTTTTTTTGTTTGAAATATTCCTCCCGTGTCCCTCTTTCAAATTTGCGGTTTTTTTTCGAAACTCGGCCCCCCGTCGACTTTTGAATACAAGAGGAGCGTTTTCTATGGTTGTCCTCTTTTTATAAACTCTTTTCAGAGGTTCTTCAGTTTTGGCCTCGCGGCTCCTCGTTTTGGTTCTTCAGAGTTTGGATCGCTTTTGCGACATTTACCTTTCGTTGTCGGAGGATTTCTAAAGATTTCTTTTTCCTTTTTTAGATTTTTTTTTTCTCGACCCCCCCCTCGACTTTCAGAGGTCTTTTCCCAATCTCAGCGATCGAGCTTACCCTTTCTCATAAACCCTTTTTTTTCTCCTCCGGCCTTACTTCCTGTAACACTCTTTCGGATCCCTCCTGGTAGGTATGTTAGCTCTAATGATGACTTGTCTTTTTTTTTTTTTTCATACATATTCTTCAGGCCCATTTTTTTTCGCCCCAAAGAGTGTTTTTTCCTTTTCTTCTTTTTTTCACCCACTGGGGTCCCCTTTCCCTTCACCGCCCCAGTTGCAACCGAACTCCCTTTTTTCCTTTGGCGGGCTTTCTCCTGTGGCAACCACATCCATGAAGCTGGGTGAAAGAACTAGCTCGTTTTTAAGGGTACTTTTCCCAAGTTCCAGTCAAATCTCTTTATAAGCCTGTGCGCATATGACCTGCTTTGCTCTCTCCTCCTCTAGAGTCTTTTCCCCCACCCCCCTGTGCCCCTCCTTTTGCCGAAAAATCTCCACCCGAATTCCGGTCCACTTTTTAGTAGCCCTAAAGTTCCCTTAGACCGCCCCTTTGTCTCTTTTCTCCCTGACATTGGAATGCGCCGTCCGTGAATTCCGCATCGGTTGCTTTTTTCCTTTTTGGAATGGCTTTCGTCTCCCGGTTCCCAAAGGAATTAGTGTAAAAATCGAACTTACGGTGTGCGTATATCTTCTTTTCTTTTCCCTTAAGAAGGTCACATCGTTTTTTTCTATATATGTTTGTAAATTCCCATTTCCTTACTGTCTTTCCCAGTAATCTTTTGAATTCCTTTCTTTTACGGACTGGGAAAGGCTTTTATGCTTTTGGATTACCCATTTTTTGCCCTTCACCCTCACTCTCCAGGTTTCTTTTTTTTTTTAACTTGGGAACTAAGCGCCCCTATTCCAAGTCTTTCTCTTTTCTTTTTTTTTCCCAAGGATTTGGGTCTGAAAACACACAACACACTTCCATGGTAAAGAAGAGACCGACATCCCTATCCCCCCGTAAGATAGTTGGGATCCCTTTAATTCAATGGGTTCCTTGTTGCGGGGATCTTTTCTTATATAGTTATGCCCTTTCCTGTCTTCTTCTTTAGGCTCTTTTAGGAGTTATTCTCCTTTTACTGCCTCCCGGAGACATATCGTTCTACAGGGACTTTTTCGCGCCAAACAATTCCTTCCCCCCTCTCCCTGCTTCTCTCTTCAAGTGACCTCTTTTTCTACCCTTTTCGATTGGCAAATTCCCGTCGGCACTCTCACAGGAAATCACAACACCCTTTTATTTTTGGGCCTTTTGCCAGACTTCCGGTCCCCTCCCCAAGACTTCACTTTTGGCCGTTTTCCTTTTTTTTTTCGACGTCAGTCCCTCAGCCTTTCTCAAGTGTTTCCCGTTGCGGCCTCAGTTAACTTTGGGTTTCACCCCTTTTTCTTTTTGTTACCAACTAATTCCCCACGATTATGCCGTCCATCGATTTCCAGTTGGCCATCGGTTTGGCGATCGGTTGGGGCGGAGTGCAGCGCAAGAGCTCTAGTTCGCCCTTCCTAGTTAAAGGTCGGTCCTGGCGAAGAGTCCCGTTTTTCGTATTTTTTCAAGAGGTCCCTTTCTAATATTATCTCTGCTAACGGCAACACCCCCTCTCGATTGCCCTATGCTAATTTGTCTACCCATTTGCGGCCTAGTGGTTTTCCGACCAAATCTTCAGCCCGGTGGAGGAACAGGAGAAACCTGACTAATTCTTTGATAAAACCTTTCTATTTTTTTTGATCCGGCCCCCCTGTTTTCTTCTTTGAATCCATGGAAAACCTTTTGGAGTTTTCCCCCGTGGACTTTTTCCGCGTTCGTTTCTCTGCCGTCGGCAGAAGGGTATCAGGGAGTAGTCTCTCTGCTGATCCCTCTTGTCTCAGAAAAGGCGTCATTTTCCGAGTTAGTCCCCCCTCAGCTTTTACCGCTCCCACCTTTTTTTAGAAACCCCAAATGACCAATGCATCCCTCACTTCCTTTCCTGATCTCATATTCCTCTTTAAGATCTTTCTATGATGGGGACGAGATTCCCGTGTTTATTTCAAGATGCGGGATAGTTTCTTGGTGGCTAAGTTTGCTGGTTAACCCCCCTCATTGGCCCTTGTGAATGGTTCAGGCCTTGAAGTTGACTTCTGGTCTCAGGGGGAGACCGGCACCTTCCACCAGAGCTTCCTGAAAGAGTAGTAAACGGAGTTCCGGTCTACCAAACCCCCATGGTCCCTGAATACCGCCAAACTAAGATTCTCTCTTTGTTTGCCTCTTTCAGCTAATCTCTTGGTTGATCCATGAATTCCCACAGAAGTTCTTTTAGGACTCCTTTTCCGTTTTTTTCCTGTCGCCCCTCTCCCTGCAAACATTTCACTGATCCCTTTTAGGGCTTCGATCTGGCCACAAGTCCCTGACTTTTTAGTTCTTCTAATTAATATAGGGTTTCATGTTTCGTCTTAATTGCCCACCCTGTTATGTTTTCTCTGGTGGTGAGGGACAGAATTTTCTTTTGTCTCCCTCGGGAGTCCGAGGTTTGATTTCCTGAAACCACCCAGTTCTATCGCATCTTTCCCACCGACCTCCCCTTCGGTTGCATAAGTGGGTAGTTTGTGTTTAGTTTTTTTTCGCGTCTTGGACCCTAACTTCCATACCATACTCGTTCATTCCCCCCCTTTTTCCTTAGCCCCACCCCCCCCCTTCCCGTGGCTGCTCTGGGTAGTCGCGTCCCACTTTTGCCGTTCTGCTGCGTCTTTTGGCACGCCCCAGGGGACGGGTAACCATTCTTTTCCGACTCTTTTTTGGCATGTGTCTTTTTTGTCTCCCCCTTGGTTCAATGTGATTTGTCGTGTGCTTCCCTGTCGGGAACGATTTTCCCGATGACGGTTTCGCCTTTTGGTTCTGCTAGTTCTTAGCTTGCATTCCTTTCTTTGAGCAAATTTCTTTTTCGCGTCACCCCTATGACCCCCCCCCCCCCAGTAAGAGGAGTTCCGCTCTTTTTTCTGTCACTCCCCAACCCCCCAGTTCCCTGCCACTTTCCCCATTGCCCCCAGTAGTTTTTCCCCCCTTTTTCCAATCACGACGTCTTTTTTTTCGTTCCTACGTGCTCGTTTATCCCCTCCCCACCGATCTGTATTCCCCTTTCCAATTCTCCTTAATTCCTTGGGCGGCCCCTTGTACTCCAACGTTTAGCGGAAATTTTTTTCCCACTTTCCTAGGTTTTGCCTTTCCTTTGGCTTTTTTGGGGTAGGAGTTCCTCCATTTCCTTCGTTTTCCCCCTTTCTTTCCCCTTAGTGGCCGGGGGCTCTACCGTCGTCTGGCGGTATTGTTTTCTCATTTCCACACATACTCCGCCCCCCTCCCAAAGTTCCGGGTTTTGCCATTTTCCAGGCCTTCCCCTTCTAGTCCCTGGTTTTCGGATTTAAGGTCGACATTAGCGCCCCCCTGTTACGGACCTTTTTTCGAAGCAGCTATGGCCTTGACCTCTCGGGAAGATTTTCCCTTGCGTTTCGATTTTGCAGGTCTTGTCATATGGCCGCAGTTGGGCTTTTCGGCGGCCATAGGACTTTCTTTACCGAACCTTTCCCTTTCACTTTGGGGAATTTACCTAACCCTCTGTAGTTCTCTTTTACCGCCGCGGAGAAGGTCTTTTTTTTGCCCGATGCTCACAATTTTTCCTTCAGGCGTAGGAGATTCTCATTTTTTTTTTTCTTTACCGAGGGTTTTATAAAGGACTCACTCCTGCTACCCTTTTTCGCTCGTCCCTTGAACAACCAGCATTCTTCGATCACTTCTCTTCCCTCGAAGATTTCAAAATCGTTCTAGTCTCCCCTTCAACTCTCCATCAACGGTCGATTTTCCGGCCTTCGAACTCCTGCACTCTTGTCCCTCCGCGGTCTCCTTCCGCTCATGTTTTTTTCCTGTTCCCTTTCTCGTTTTTTCCGCTGTTTTTATTTTCTGGCCCTCCCTCAGGTTTTTTCTTTTCCACCCCTTCTTCCCCTTCGTTCGTCCCTTTCCTTTTTTCCTTTCGCTCCCAACGACCCCTTCTTGCCGCTCTCCCCCCCATTTCTCCGGTAAAGCCTCACTCCGACCCTGCCACCTTCTCTTTTACTCCTCTTTCTTCCCCTGCCTGACTTTTTTTTTCTTTTCTTTTTTTTTCTGTGGAGCGCGTACCGATGTTTGTCGCTTTCTAAGCCTTTTTCCACGTTTACATAGGATTACTCCCTCCCCAGATTTCCAGGCGGTTTCCAACCTTAGGCCTTCCCAAAGCTTGGCCTTCAAGTCCCCACTAAGTGTCAACCCTCTAAACTTTGCATTTTTATGTTTTTTTTGGTACCCCCTCTCCCCCCTGCCTTAAGCCGTATTTTTCTTACTGGTTCTGTCGGTAGGTTCCCCCTCCCCTTATAAGTTCGCGACAGAAACTCCACTTTTTTATAAAGGAATCAGATTCCCCGCCCGCCCCCCCCCAATGTTTTTCCTACAATAGTACGATGTCCCATTGTTCCCCCAGGTCGTGAATCCTTTCCGGCCCCCCTGGGTTGAAAAATGTATTTCCCCCATCTACATTGCCTCTTTTCTTGAAAGTATCCCTTTAATTCGGTAGTTCTGAGGGTTTCCGATGTAGTTACCAGTTCCCTAGAATCCTGGATTTGGACTTTTCCAGGTTATAATCCCCCCCCCTCAGAGGGTGGCAAACACAGCCATGGTTTTGAGTCCTCAGGATCCCTTTAATCGATTGGCAACCTCTGAAAGACATGCGCATTTTTTCCCTCTCAGATTCTACCTTTGATTCTCAGTCCCCTAACTTTTCTGCCCCAAACTTATCTCCCGCATTCCCCCTCCCCCACCCTTCGCATCTTTTTCCTTCACCTTTTTCTCCACCCTTTCTTTGGCGCCTAAAACTTGTGGTTTCCCTGGGCCCCCTTTCCGCCCGCCATCTCGCCCTGGTCTTCTGAGGAATCCAACTAGCATGTGTTTTCTGACGTTCTTCCTGCCCTCACAGCTCTTTTTTTTTTCCCCCCTTTTGCCTTTCAGATTTCTCCAGGGACCCACTTTTTAACCTTTTTTTGTGAACGAGTTAGTACCCCTGTTCTTACTTTTTTTTAGCTTTTGATGGCTCGATTCCCTTCTGCCGAGTCCGATTCTTCACTTTTTTACTCTCTTCTTTCTCGACGTCGGACTTTAAGAGCAGTTTCACGTGGTTGACCCCCGACCGCCGGAATTGTTTTTTTTTCTGATCACCCCCCTTCCATCTTTTGGTCCAATCCCTTCTTTTATGGGAACGCAGACTTCCCTCCCGAACGACCGGAACCTTCAGTCTTTTTCAGCCTTTTTGCTGCAGATTCGGAGATTTTAAACGTCTATATCAGTGGATGCAGGGGTAACCCTCCCCCCCGGTTCTTATTGTCTTAACTCATTTTCTGTTCTCCCAATTTTGCAATCCCCAAGAGTTTTGTGAAGACCAACCTCTGGCTTTTTTTCTGGTCTTCTTCCTGATTTCTCTGGGGTTTTCTTTTCCAATCCCCACTTTCCAAGCTTCCGACGGGAGCCCTTCTTTCAGGTTCCTTCATTCTTCCCCCCGATCAATTCTGCGGTCCTTAACCCTTACCCGGTTCCACCCTTTTTCTAGGTCAACCCTATTCCATCCCCACGACTTTTTCTTTTGATGCTTCTTTTGGTTGACCTTCCCTGCGGCCAGTTCGGCGGTTCCTGACTCCTCTCTTGTCTCTTTCGATATGGCCTCGGCGCCCCAGATACCCCCCATTCAAAATTCGAGTCTTGCATGCTTTCCTCACGTTTTTCTCATTTCCCTTTGCTACACAGGCCAACAGCTCTAGTAGTACAGATCTTTAGTCCGAACCCTTTCCTTCGAAATCTGTACTTTAAAGGATAATTTGATGGACCAGACCTTCGCCCCATGCGACCCCTCAGGTTCACCACTCCCATGTAGGTCCGCGTCTCCAAATTCTAAGTGCTAAACCCTGACTTATCGTCCCCCCCTCTTCAGTCATTATCCCTAATCTACTGTTTGTTTTTTTGTAGGTCCTAATCCTTTATAAATTTGGTTCGTCTTTACGGTCAATGATCCTTTCTCCTCTCTGATCTCTTGGCTCGGAACCTAATAGGTTTAGCACTCTCGAAGGAGTCTGATCTTTTACCTTCCAGGTCCAAGGAGCTGAGTCTCCAGATCCAAGGACTTGCCCAAATCTTTCCTTCTTTTTTTCCGTCATATTTCCCCCGATGCCTTCTGCAATTTCATTCCATCTTGGGTCTTTTTCCGGTGTTCAGGATTGTTCTGACCTTTCTGGTCCTTGTCCCCGACCTTCTGGATTTTTTATCCAGCCATCCCCCTGCATCTTCTTGGGCTTTTCGGTCCTGGCTTTGTCTGGCTTCGTTCGCGGCTTTTCTTTTTTTTTGCGCGCCCCCCTTTTTTGGTGTTTCCTGCTGCCGCTCCTGTGCTCCTTTTTAGCTTGGAGATTCGTCTTATGGAGAACGGGCGCATTCCCTCTTTCTTGTGTTTTGATGTGCCCCCCCCCCCCTCAAACGTGTTGGGGTGAAGGCCCAATTCCTGACCTGTTTCTCTTCACGACCTGGTTAACCTTTTTTTTCCAGTCCCTGAGGTTTCAATCCTGCGCTTTTGCCCAGGGTGTTCCCTCATCAGCGATTCTTTTCCATTCTTTCGTACTGGTTTTCCTCAGGTTTAGTCTCCTCCCTGCCCCCCCCGGTGATTTTTTCTTTTGGCGGCCTTTTAAAATTTTTGAAGCCTCTGGATTTTTGTCCCCCCCCCTTATTTTAGCTTCGTCCCCCCGGTGAATGCTTAGTTCATTCTGGCTCCCCCCGTTGTGCCCCCCACATTCTCCCCGCCTGTTATAAGCTTCCGGTAAAGTCCTTCGGCCTTCCGCGAGAGTCTCTTGACAGACCCAGTCAGGTTTTTTCCGCGTACGTACCGTTTTTCACCTCCCGATGAACCCTTCTCCACCCACCCGGCCAAGGTACCTGTCCTGTCCGTTCTCTCCCCCCAAAGTACCCACGGAACTCTTCCTTGTTTTATTTTGAGAGTCAATATCTCCAGGTTCCCCCAGAAGTAAAACACTCTGTTTTGAATACGGAACCTCCCCCCACTGACCTCAATTTTGTGGGACTGGCGTATATTTTCAAAACTTTTTTCTTTCACAGCAATCCACTATTTTTTTTTTTTGCTCTGAGTCTTTTTGGCGTTCCAATTCGACCTCGGCAGATTTACGGTTTCTTAAGGTACTACCTTCCACATACTTTCTTTTCGTACCCCTTCTCGAACATTTCTCCTCTTTTTTTAATTGTAGGTTCCTGTTAGTTTTTTGAGAAGAGTAGGCTTCCTTACCACTCCGTCCCCCTTACTACCTTTAGAGTCCCATTGACGGACAACTTGGACGAACCTGCAAACGTTTTTTGTCTTTCCTCAAGTCCCCCAAACCCTCTACGAACTGGACGGATGTCCACACTCCCCTTTCTCGCCCCCCCCTCCCAGCCCCTTTTACATTTCGGCTGATCCTTCAGCTTACCAATTTTTGATGTTGGTCTGCCAGCTAACCTTTTTTTCCCCCTTGAATTTTTCTTTTTCTTTTTGCTCAGTCTTTTACAATTTTTTTTCGGATGGTAAGTGAAATCGTCCCCTTGGTCCTTCTCTGTTCTATTTTTTCTTTCTTTGGGCAACCTCCCTTAAAGTTCCCTAAGCCCCCCCCCCTGTCTGAGGAATTAGTCGACTTCCTTCTTCCCCCCCCTTCTTCAGCTGGCCTCTAGTGACCTCTCACTCCCTGGGGTTCCCCCATCTAGAGTCTCTAGTTTTTCCGTTTCGTTGTTTTTCTAAGAGTTTTTTACCCCTCCCGCCATCCCAGTCCCTCCACCGGCGGGGGTTTCATTGGTGATATTGAGGTTTGGATCTTAAAGGGGACCAAGATCTGTCCCCCCCTTTATTTTCTTAAGTTTTTTTTTTTGAACTCTTTCCCGGTTCCTTCCCAAACTTTTTGGCATTCCTTCTTTTTTATACTTTTTGTTGTCCTCTCCCCCCCTCGGGACCCGTCTCATTCCCTCGTCGAATTTTGACTCTTGCTCGGGTCCCCAAAGCCCCCCCCCGACTCTTTTTCCCTTCGATCTCTTGACTTGTTCTGATTTTCTTGCCCGCTCGACTTTCTTTTTTAGACATCCTCCCTTTTCACTGTGACTTTCGTTGATTTCTTTTTTTTCCCTCTTTTCGAGTCTTCCTTGGACCCTTCACAGGACCCCCTGCCCCGTTTTTCTTTTTTTTTTCAAGCCCCTCCCGCGCTGGCCTCATCCCCTGTGTCCCCTTTTGGGCCCTTTTTTACAAGAGTGCTTCCGCTAGTCGACTTTGCGTCTGGCTTTTTTAATCCTCCTTCCTTTTCCCCGTTTCGAGCCCTCCCCTTTAAGTTACCTCCTCCTAATGCGGTATTAACATTCTTTTGGCCCTTCCTTCCCGGCTTCCAGACCCCCCGACTTTTTCACTTTTCCTTCGGTACGCTACCGTCCGATTTCACCCCGGGTTACTTGCCTGACTTTGTAGTTCCCCCCAACGTCGCTTGTCCCACTGAGTTTCTTTACGACCCCCCCTCCCGTATTCACCCAGCTCTGCTTCATGTTCCGCAGCCCCGACCTTTATGCTATTTTTTCCAGTCCTTTTCTGACCCATCTAGGTTTTTTCCCTAACTTTTTGAATGTTCCCCCTCAGGGAAAGTAATCCCCAAGCGTGGTAGCCCCCCCCCCTAATGTTTTTTTTTTCCTCCCAATCCCGTCAATCGTTACAGACTTTCCCCCTGGCCTCCCCCGTTTCTTTGTTCCCTTTTTAATTTTTCCTTCATGTTTTTTGGACCCAGACCCCCCGCCCCCTGTTTTCTGAGTCTTTTCTTTCGTTTTTTGTATTTTTCCCGATCTCCCTGAACCCATGATCTTAGTGCCGGCGCATTGTTTTCCCCCAGTTTCCCCCGACTTCCCCCAGGACCCTCCTCCCTTTTTTTCCCTTAATGCCGACAAGACCGGGTCGTGCAAGGATTTTTTTCGGACTCTTCCAAGTCTTCCTCGGACCCCTCCTTTTCTAAAGGCCCTTTCCACAAGGTGGTTCCCCTCCCAGGGCTGGCTGGCCTACCCAGTTTGATTCGCTTCCTGCGCGCCCCCTCTATGTTTCCCCTGGAGGTCCAATTTTCGCTTCCTTGTTTTTCAAGTACCTTTTGGGGGCGCCCGAGGTCTAGATCGGTTTTTTTTTCTACAATTGAATCCCTTTGGATGTGTTTTGAGCTTTTGTTCAATACTTCTTTTCTTCGTCGCCCTATGCTGTCTTTTGGCTTTCTTCGATCTCCTTCTGTCCTCCGAGTAGCTTTCTTTCTTTAGAGATGGTATTTTTTTATCCCCCAAGGCCCCCAGTTTCCTTTGCAGGTACTCTTTTTTTTTCTTTGGGGTTGGCCATGTTTCTGGATTTTTCCAGACCTCGTCCTTTTTCCCGAGTCCAAGCTTCAACCCCCCCTCGTCTTCAGTCTTTCGGGGCTGTTTGAACTTTGATCCCCGACGACCCCTCCTAATGCGTATTCTTTTTTTGCAGACTGCGAACGTTCTTTCCACTCCTTCGGCCCCCTCCCCCTCACTTCCCGGCTCTCTTCTTGATTTTTCAAACACTTCTTTCCCAAACCCGCCCCCTTGTTGCTTTTTTTTGGGGCCCCCATCAGGAGCTTTTCCGTAACACCTTTATGCAACAGTCCTCTCGACGGTCTTTATTTGGGTTGAGAGGTTTTTTCTGGTCTCGTCCCTCCAGACCCCTTATCCCCTAATTCTTATTCCTCCTTCCTTCCCCTCCCGGACCGCCGTCTGTGAGCTTCTTCTGACCTTTTTTTGTCTCCAACCCCCCTTCCTTTCGCCATTTTTTTTTGTGGGCCCAGGAATTTTTGACCTCCCCTTCGGTGGCCCCCCCCCCCTTCTTTCTCAGGCTTTTGGTTCTAATCCCTTTACGGTCGGGTTTAGTTATCTCTTTTAGTGCCCCTTCTCCATTTCCTTCAACCTCACTTCCAAACTTCCCTAATTTGGGATTAACTTCTTCTTCAGATGAAGTTGGGCCTGGATTCAAAGTTCACCGTAGTTTTTGTGTATATTGTTCCCTTTAGGTATGGTCACATTTCTGTAGCGTTATTTTCCCAGCCCTGAATTCCGGATTTGTATCCTTCAGGGAATGTTGAAGCTTTAGCCCATTCCAAAGTTTTTTCCAACATCTCAACGCCAAGAGACTTCTTCCTCCCGCCCCTTTTGTGACCGGGTGTTCACCCCCCCCAGAATGTACTTTTAGATGATTCTTTCTTCCGTTGCTCTCGAAGAGCGTTGGTCCAACTTTGATCACTTCGACACTAAGGTTACCTCTTTTTTGGTTTTTTTCAGGCTATGGCTCCATGGTGTGGGCACCGGGTTTTTCTTGGTGCCGTGGGAATCTTTTCCATTCTTTTCCTTGCCTCTCAGGACTTTCAATAGAAAGCTTTGATTGAACTTCCCCAATCCCCCCCCTTCTTCCCATTTCTCGAACCACTCGCTTCCTTTTTCGGGGGACCCCCCGGAACTTTTCGACAAATTCGTCAAGGAGATTACTGCCGTACATCCCCTTCTGGGCTTTGTTTGAATTCGGTTTGCTTATGGTCTTTCGGCATTTCAAAGATGTCAACCCTCCATTTTCAATGGATTGTTTTGTTGGCCTCTGGTCTCAAACTGCCAATGATTTTTAGGGACCCTTATGGCCTTCCTCTTTTCCCATTTCCAGTTCTTTGGTTCTTTCTTTCATTAGTTATAGGGGGAACCTGGAATGTTCCCGTCAATCTATTTTTCTTTCTCATCAAGGATCCTTTTTCGACTATTTGGAAAATTAGACGGCCATCTTCGGCTTGTTTTTTTTCTTTATTTGGATGAGCTCGACACCCCATTACCCTAAGAAAGATTTTCCTTAACTTTTTTCTATGCGATTATATATTTCCTCTCGGTAGTGTGGGGATTTCTTTGTTTTGCAGCCTCGGGCTTCCCGGACCTTCCAAGAACAAGAGTCAGGCCTGATTTGCCCTCCTTTGATCCCAGAGATTTTCTTTTTGCAGGAGAGATGTCTTTTTTTGACCCCTCTCAGTTTCCAGGTCCTTTTACCCTTTGAATAGGGTCTCAGCCCCATCCAACTTTTTTTCCGATATTCTGTCGCGGTTTTGCTCTCGCTCTTTTTTTGTAGCTTTTTGCCACTTCCCGGTAGTGTGCTGGTTTACAACTTTCCACACCGAGATCCCCGGTTGGTTTCTTTGACTTTTTCTCACAAATTCAGGCCCAGACTTCCGAGTATGAGAGTCAGACCATGAAGACATTGATGTTTTTGTTTCTCGCGTTCCCTGTTCCGATCGTGACGATTCTCGGAATAAACTCTGGAACGGAGCCCGGATAATCTTCGAGACCACCAACCCAAATTCCTTTTTTTAGATTCTTCTGGGTACTTCCTTTCCTAAAGGTAACCCCATTCTTTTCCCATGCAAGCAATTCACCTGAGCTTTGCGGACTTCTCTTTCCCTCAAGTCTGTTTCCTTTTGACTCTTAAGGGTGTCGTACTCTAGGACGCCCTTTTTTTCGGCGTTTCCTAGTTTTTTTCGTAAAGTTCTACGTTCCCTTGGTGACGCCCTTTTATTAGTGGCTTGTAGTCGTCTTGAGGTTATGGAAGCGGTCCCCAAACTGGAACGTGACTTGAATATTCTCTCGATTGTTTTGTTTTGTTGCTTGTTTGTTTATTTTTTGTGTTTTTTCTTTTTTTTTTTTTTTATTTTTCTTTTTTTTTGTTTTTGGTTTTTTGTTTTTTTTTTGAAACTGGCCCCCCCCTTTCTTTTGTGGTTTCGGTGGTTCAACCCTCCTTTTCGTTCGGGGTCCTCCAAAAACCCTTAGAGTGCCGATCCCCCTACCTCCCTTCAAAACCTCCCAGGTGAGTCCTTCCAGGATTTCTTCTCCAAGTACTTTTTTTGGGGTTTTTTTTTTTTGTTTGTGTCGAATGTCGAGATTTTCTTTCCTACCCCTCTTTTCCCCTTAGTCTTTGAGAAAATCCTTCTTTTTGGGTCCCTTTTTCTTGATCTCCCGATGTCTTAGAACATCATCGGATTTAGTTTTCCTCTATGACCTTCTTTTTCCCGATCTCCCCCTGCGGGGTCTTAACTCTGGTAGAGCTTTCTCACGCGTTGAAAGTTTTTGTAAATTTTTCCCTTTTTTTCTTCCTCCAACCCCTCCGGACAGGTACCCTTTTCTGCACTGAGTGACGTGTTTTCTCTCCCCATAACTTTTCTTTCCCCCCTCGGGCTTCCTAGTTTCTCCCCTTTCTCGAAGTTTCCCCCACTCTAAATGAATCTCTTCTACTCCTGAGTCCCTTCTGCATCGCTTCAGGTGCCCTTTTCAGTATTCTTTTAGTTTCCTATAAACCTTCGTCCCCCTTTTCAGGCACTATTCACAGCGCTTCTTCTTTTTTTGCATTTTCTTTCTCGGTATATCTTTTTCTTTCTGACGTTTCCATGCGCCGCCCTCCCTGGCAGTTGTAGTTTCGTTTTTTTCTTTTCTGATAGGCACCCTTCTTTTTCTTTGTTGTTTCTTTTGATGGATCTCATACCTTCACTTCTGGGAGGGCCGCTGGGTTATGTTCTTTCCTTACAGCCTCCTTTCTTTTTTTTGCCCTGACCTCTCAGCCCTCTCTTGATCCTCCCTTCCCCCTTTTTTAAAATTCGGGCTTCCTTTTCTTTTATGGGGAAGCCACAGAGACTCCTCTCCTCCGGGCTGTCCTTTGGAAACTTCCTTATCCCTCGATTCTTGTCCTATTCTATTCGGCTCCTAGGTCCACCCGAAGCGGGGGTTCCTTTCCTCCCTGTACGTTTTCCTTGATCCCCCCTAAACCCCCCACCGTTTTTCATGCGATCGTTTTCCCCCCCCCACCCCCCCCCTCTCTCCCCTTCTCCTCTACGCTTTGGGGTTTTTCAGTTCGTAGTGGTTGAGATTATTTTCATGGTTCCCTTTTTGCTAGAAGAATTCTCATAAAGGCTTCCTCAGATCCAGTTTCAGGGACACCCTTTAGGTACTGAAGACCCCTAATCCTTCTTTTATGAATCTCTCCAAGGCCCTTTTTCAGCCCAAAGTTCACTCCTTTTTTCCTCCCCCTTTCGTTTGGCCACATTCAGACTTGTTTCCAGATTTCCCTCAATTTTCCCTTTTAGGTGGCGGTTTCTAGGGAATGGTATTTCACGTCCTCCCCTTTCTGACCCCTTTGGGAGACCACGCCGAGACTTTGAAAACCTTTCTGATTCGTTTTTTCGCGGGACCCGACGAAACTCCGTTGTTTACAGTTCCCCCTCTTTTCCACTCCCTCCTTTCGACCAGAGTTCCTCCCTTTTTACGCTTCTTCAAGATTTTTACGACTTTTCAATGTTCCAACTGATCCCCCCTCGCAACCTTTTTTTTGAGCCTCTCATTGACTCATCCCCTTCGTGGCTAGTCTGGTGTCCGTTCATTTTCGGGTCCAATTCTTCCCTTTGGGATTCTCTCCTTTTTTGGGCCCGCGGTGGTTTTTTCTACACTGACGGCCACGATACCGCCTTTTCGTTCATTTTGGGCAGTTGGTTCCTTAAGGCCTTTTCCCCTTTTCATTGGGATTTTGGATGTCTTTTCTTGTAGCTTTTGATCCCCCTTTTTAACTTGGATTTTCGTTCTTATATACCCCTTCCTTCGCTATCCTTTCGTCTTAGTGGCTTTTTTTCTCCCGATTTTTTTTAGTCCCCCCCCCGTTCTTGGGAGGTAGGGGAATTCTTGGCCCCGGTCCCCCCCCTCCCCCCTTCCCCAGCCCAAACCTTCTTCCCATCCATCCCCCTCGGATTTTTTTATGTGGCCCCGGTGTAGTTAAACTCTTCTTACTCCCCCGCCCTCCAGCTCCTTGTCCGAATTTTCGGCCTGCCTAGGACACGGCGATATTAGCTCGATGTCTTTCTTTGGGGCAACACAATCACCCCCCGGCTTGTGCGGGCTTTCACTTTAGCCTTCATTACCCCCCCCTTTCTTAGACCATTTGATTTAATATTCTCCGTCCTATTTTCCCGTCATTTTGGTTTTTTCAGTTCCCTCGGAGTCCCAGCCGTGGGCCACCCTAGTACAGGATTCGCATTAGCGCGACCCCTGTTCTTTTTTTTTTGCAGGGTTACTAGTTCTTTCTTCACCGAGATTGAACCAGACCTCCACTTCTCTCCCCGCAGCTCTACTTTTTGCGCGGCTTTCCGACTTTTTTTTTTGTCAGGTCTTTTTCCTTTTTCAGGAGTCTTTCCCTCCTTAAACCTAAATTTTACGTGTGGTTGGTTCCTTCTTAGGGTCTCTTTTTCTTTATCCGGCCTGCCACAGTCTGCCACTTTTTTGGATTTTCCTCCCTCTTAGACATTCTTTTCCCCAGGTGGCCCATGGAAAATTCCCCCTTTTTTGGGGCGCTTGCTCTTGCGCTGAGTTTTTAGCCAGATTTCTGGCCTTTTGGTTCTTCTGAAGATCCTTCGAGGAAGGGCTTCTCTTTAGTTTACATTCCCAGTGCCCTGAGGATTTTTTTTAGGTGTGTCCACCCTTCCCGAAAGGGCGCAAATCCTCCTGCATAAGTCCCTTCGGTACTTTCCTTACCCCCAAATTTTTCTCTCTGGACCTCTTTAACCGCAATCCCTAACCTCAGTTTTTTTTGGATCTCTTGTTCCCGGGCCCGCATACACTTCCGAATCCCTTTAAGGAAGTTCTCTCTCTCTTTTTCCTTTTGAGCGGCTGGTTTTCCCCTTTTTTCCTGTTTCGAGATAGTCTCGATTTTTTTTTGGAATTTTCCACTTTTTTTCTTGTCAGCAGGCTTATAAGCTGTCCTCCCGCCCCCCTCTCCCGCTGCGTTTTCCCTTGCTTTCTTTTTTCCAGGTATCCTTTTCCAAATTTCCTTTTTGCTGCACAAGATCACCGAATTGTTTTTGTCTCTCTCCTTTTCTTGGGACCTTCGGGCAGCCTTTCCGAAGACACCAGACGGGACAATTGAGGGTTTTTTTCGAATCGCTGCCTTTCCTTCCCCTGAACCCCCCTTGTTCCTGAAGTTTCAGTGGACTCTCGTTCTCGATGTTCTTTTCTTTTTGGCCGGTCCTCTTTTTTCCGATTCTGCGTAGTGTCTTGATTTTTTTTTTTGGACCCTCTGTAGTTGACGGTCTGCCCTTTTTTTGACCTCTTTTCTCTTCCGAGATCTCTCAATTCTGCTTTTTTGGCAAATCGCGTCTTTCGGCTTTCCCCCCCTTTGTTTTTGGTTCACTCCTTTTTTTTGAATGACTTTATGGTGTTCGAATCCCTCCTTCCGAAGCCTCCCTCTTATGGAAACTTGTTAAAATGGATCCTTGAATCTGGTAATTTTTTCCTCCCTCGAAGATAATTCTGATTTGATGACCTCCCCCTTTTCCTCGTCTTTCTCCTTTCTAGTATTTGTGGACTTTCTTATCCGTTTGGTCCCCTGGGATCTGGTGTAGGTTCTGCTGGTCTGTCTTCTTTGGCTTGAAGGTTTTTCTTTTATGGCCCTTTTTTGAAAACCTCCCTTGTTCGCTACGGTTCCCCCTTTCTCCTCCCCTCTCTATTCCCCTGACCTTCTCGTTTTTGAGTTCCGTTTTTTTTTTTCGAAAGCTGAGGGGCTTTCTCAGGTCTTTTCCCTCCCACATTCCTGTTTTCCAACCCTTTTTGAGCCTTCCTTGCTTCTTCCCCCACACTGACCCCCTGACATCCAAATTCTTTTTCGATGTTTCCTGGTCCTCCAATTATCCCCTTTGAGTATACCCCTTTCCTTTTTCAGCTTTTGATCACTGATGCCCAAAAACTCTTTTTTCCTGCACTTTCTTCCTTTTCTTAGCTTCTCTCGGACTCCCTTTTTCTTGGTCTTTCGGCTTCTATACAGCCTTGAGTAGTCTTTCACCCTCGGCGTATTTCCCCTCGCCCCTCTCTTTTTCTTTTACCCCGTTCTCTTTCCTTTCTGTAGTCCTTTTTCTATTTCCCCCTCGCGGCCCTCCCCAAGTTAAGGTACTCCGAGTTTTTTTTGGTTTTTTTTCTGATCCCCTTTTCTTCGGCTTCCAGTTAGACTTTTTCGTCCTGTTCTGTTATCTCCCCTCTTTGCCACTTCTTTCCGTTTCCCTGAAGTCTCTCCTGAGGACCATTTCCTTCTTCCTCAAGCTTCAATGTCTTGATTTCGAGGCCCCTCTTCGAGTTTTCTCCTTTTTCCCTTTATTTTCGTCATTTCTGATCCTTCTTTGGGACCTCCTCCTTCGCATATTCCTCTCCCCCCATTGTTTTTTGACTCCCCCGAGATTGTTCCCTCCCATTTTTCCCTTTCCTTCAAGCCTATGTCGCATATTTTAGATCCCCCCAGTTACTCTCCTAGCTCGAGCTGTCTTGACTGGAACTGCCCGTATCTCAGGCTTCTCCCCTCCCTTAGTGCACGTTGTGGTTTTTTTTTCTTTTCTGTCCCTGACCTCCGTCCCGATGGATTTTTTTCCTTTTCTTTTTGCACTGTTTGCGAGCGTGTTCCACTTTCACGGGACCTCTCCCCATGCATTTTTTACCCCTTTTACGGTCCTATTGTATTTTCTTGTTTGCCCGATTCCTGCAGTTCTTTTCTTTTTTTTCTGACATGTTTGACTCACTCCTTTCGGACTTTCCTCTTAGATTCTTCTCACAACCACAGAGGCTCCCCTATTGTCCGTGCCTCTGGCTTTTGCTATGAGTGCTTATTAGTCTGTTCTCGAGACCTCTTTTTCTTCTTAAGGTCTCCCTTTTCTTCCGCCCCTTCCGTTGGGGTTAGTTTCTTCTTTTTTCTGGCCTCAGATCTTCCCCCCCTCCCTTTCATCCGTTTTTCTCTCGGGGTATCTCTCCAACCTTCTTGGCTTTGTCGAATTTTTTCTCCCTGCAAGCGATCGAGCGTTTTGCATTCTCTCTCTCACTCCCACTCCCCTTTTTCTAGCGGCTATCTCCTCCGTTTTCAAATTTCTTTCTTGTGCACAGTTCTTTCCCTTTTGAGTCTGGAGCCCTCCCTGAATTTTCTTTCCCCGGAACGTGGATTCCCCCTTTTTCCCTTATCCCTTCGTTCTAGCACGGTTCCTTTTTGACCCTTGCTATTTCCTTCTTGAACTAAACGTGAAAGAGGGCACTCCTTCTTTTTCCGGTCTCCCCCCCTCCCCGATACATCCCACTCGCCCCGGTTTTTTTTGACTGCTTTTTTAGCCACCCCCTCTTATCCAACGCACGACTTTGGCGCTTTTCCTTGGGGGTACTCTTTAATTTCCCCTCATTCCCCTTTCGCCTCTTTTTTGGGTTCTTTTTCTCATCTCCCCGTATGTCCATTTCCTTGCGTCCGATTCCTCCCCTCCGAACAAACCCCCTTTTTCAGGACCTTCCATTCGACCTTTACGACTTCTTCCTGGTTCCAAGGAGCACTCTCCTCTAGTTGCCCGGTCCTCCCCTCGCCCCCCCCCTTTTCACCGATTCTCCATTTTTCCGGAACCATTGGCTTTCAGGAACAACCCTTTAATCTTTGCCTCTTCCCTCCTTTTGGTCGATCCTTTTTCGTTTTCTCTTTTCGGGCTCCCCTTGAATGTTGCGGTTGTTCTTTGGTACGAACTTTGTTCGTCCTCGTTTCCCAGTTTTGAAGCATCCCGATGGATTTTGTCGACCTGAATTTTTTTTGCCGCGCCCCGGTTTTGGGACCCTTTCTTCCCCTTAACTGACCTCCTCGGACTTCTTGTTTCTTCTTTAAGTTTTTTAAGGTGCCCCTCTAGCAACAAGGTGACCCTTCCCGGATTGCATTTCTTCAGGTCATCGTCTCAATTTTCCAGCCTCAATAGCTTTTTTTCCCCTGGTTTTTCAAAGTTTTCCCTTCAGGTTTTTGGAGGACCAGGTTTTTTTTTTCAGTAGCGCCGCCCCCTTTTCCGTCATGGAGCTGTATCAGTGTCCTTCGAACTTTCCCCCGGGGGTACTCGCACTTCCCTTAATTCATTCCCTAAACTCGCCTCCGTTTCGGCATTTTCTGGTTTGTGCTCGGCAATCCATTTTACTGAATTCTTGGTCCAATTTTTCTTTTGTCGGTCCGGGATTTTTTATTTGTCAACTTGGTCTCTTTTTTAACCCGGCCTTTTTCCTGGAGTTGGTCTTTTTCCTCGTCTTCTATCCTCTTGAACTCGCTTTCTCTCGTACTTAGAGCCCTAGATATGTGTAACCATGTCAGATTGGGATCAGAGTTCGGTTTTCCCTTCTGCTTTCCCGGACCTCACTTCCAGATTTCTCACCCCCCAACCTCGAGCCCCTCCTAAGGACACCTAGCCCCCTCGACGTTCCTCAACTTCCTTGCTCCTTTTTTCGGAAGGTAAATACCGAGAACCCCATCCCGAACCCCCTTTTACTTTTGAATCCTTTTCTGAGCGAACAGTCAGCCTCACTCCCCGGATATATTTTTCCGGCCCCCTCTGTTTTTTTCCATGAATTCCCCCCTCGGACTTCTCCCAAGGGATTCAAAATTTCCAAGCGAGGCCTACTCCAATTGCTTTTGTTTACCGGAAGGTCTATGGGCTGCTTTTCACTTCGTGGGTTTTTTGAGATTTTTACGTCTGGGGGTTGCGTCAGCGACCGCACCACCGCTGTGCCAAGCCTACTAGGCTCTACCCCTTTCAGGTTCGTTTTCAATGTTCGTTTTTACTCGTCAGCGAAAGTTTTTTTTTCAGGTTTTTCCCCCTTATGCAGTCAACGAGAACCCGCCGCTGATTCTTTTACGCCCCCTCGGTTTCTAGTTCTTTTTTTTCTCCGAAAAAGGTGTTCACTTCTGTTTCGCGGCTTCTACTCAAGACCCCTCATTTTCTCTTTTCTTGATCTCTTGTCGGAATGTCCCTACTTGTCCATCTTACCTCTACCCTCAACCGAATAAGTTGGTGCCCTTTTTCGTTACTGTCCCTTTGGTGATTGGTCTGGCCCCTTTCTTCAAGGAGGGGTTTAGTACGCATTTTTCGCGGATTAGAGCATGTTTTTTTCCTGGTTTTCTTTTTCCGGTCCTCATCGTAAAGGCTCATTTTTATTTCCTCCGAGTGCCTAGTATACGTTATCGTTTCTCCACCCCCGGACCTTCTTCTTCCCGATTTTCCTGACAAAATCCCTCTTGCTCGACGTCCTTCAGGTCGAGCCACCTAAGTTATCTTTTTCTTCCTTCCTTCGATCCTTTCTCCCTTTTCAGTTGTGGTTTTTGATTCCGTGACGTTTCGGAACTTCTATCCCTCCTTTGGGTTCAAGGACCCCTTCCCCGGAATCTTTCCTTTTACGCGTTCCCCGCCGATTAATCCTTATGTGGGACTCAGGGTCGCTTTTAACTCTTTTTTTTTGGTTCTTTGCTTTTTTTATACTTCCCCCTCCCAGATGTTTTGCAGCCGTAAGCCTCCCTTTTTCCGCTCTACGCGCTTAAATGATTTTTCTTCCCAACTCCGTTTCTGTTCCGCAACATACCGTTTTTCCCCTGCTGCTGCCCCGTTTTTCCCGCCCTTGCCGTTTTCTCTTTTAGTTGTTCCCTTAGGTTGTAGGTATTCCCCATCACATTGCAGCCTGAAATGCATTGATGTTTTTAGGTTTATTTGGCCTTGTCTCCAGAAACCCCCCCTGCCCCTTCGTTTCCTAGGACCTTCAACAAATTTCTTGCTATGTTCATTTTCAAGTTGGGCCTCTTGAACGTGGTAATATTTTTTTGTTAATGTTGTTTTTTTAATCCTTTCCTTAAGCCTCCCCTTTTGGGCTGGCCCTTTCGATCGCTTCGTCGGACTGAAGGTTCGATCGGTTTCGGCCCGAGGTTGAAGTTCGTGCTGAACCTAAAAACCTTTACCACTTACCCTCCTGCCCGAACTATGCATCGATGCTTTTTGAAATAGGTTTGGTTTGTGTTTCCTTTTAATCTTGTTCCATGCCACATGCTGCGCTTTTAAATACCTTCGAACGATTGGAATCTTTCTTTTTTCCAGTTTGTCACCACCCTTTTGGAATCCTTCCTCTGCAATCTGTTTGCGCTTCGCTTTCGCATGTAGTTGAATTTCGGAGCAAGTTTACTGTGGGATTCTTCGGTGGATTTTTCTCTTTTCTACTAATTTAACCACAATTTTCTGTTCTTGTAATTCTTTTTTTGTACGGTTGGGTTTTCGTCGGGTTTTGGGTGGATGTCTTTTCTATGGAAAACCCCCCCGTCCACCCTCTATCCCGGGGTGATATGAATGCTTTTTCCCCCCTGTTCCTTCTCAATTCTTCTTCCTTCCTTGGAGTAGTCGACTCGCCCAGGCCTTATCTGATAGTCTTAAACAGACCCAGTAAGACAGTGCCGGTTCGAGGCAGCTCTCATTAGTCCCATCCCTTCCAATTCCCCGACCCCCAAGTTTTTTCGGCCTGCCCTTCGAGACAAGTCTCCCCCCCAGGGCTTCTTACTCTTTTTCTTGTACCTTGGCCGGCTTCCTCAATGTCCCAACCGATTTCTCCACCCTGATCTAACCTTTTTAAGAGTTGATCTTTTAGTCCTCTTTGGAAAATCCCCTCCCCACCTTAGCGCTTCCCTTAACCACCCTGTTTGAAGCTCAGGTTTTCTTTTCACAGTCTCTGATTCCCATTCCCAATCTTGTCCCTTGGGTCCGGAGGCTTCTTCCCCTTTCAGGAATCCCCTCCCCTTTGATGGTGGTTCAGCGAAAGTCGATTTGTTTTTCTTTCGGACTGGTTCTCTAACAATTAGTATGGATGTCATAATGCTTTGTTCCTTTTTCCTTTAGGCATTTCGACCTGCCCCTCTACCCCTTTCTTCGATTTTTTTTGCTAGAAACTCCTTCTTCCGTTATAATGATCCCTTGGCCACCGGAGTTTGGCACTAAAGTTCGCCCCCCCTTCGGGTCTCCCCATGGGAGAATCATTGTAGTTTTCTATCCAATCTCGTCGACCCCCTTTTTTGCTCTTTTGGTTCCCCTTGATGAAAGCTTCATGTCTTCTCTTTGCAAGAGCCATTTCCCGGGTTCCCCCTTTTTGACATTTATTTCCTGCCGTTCCGCTCCCCCTTGCTTTAACCTTCATCAGGCTTCCCAGTTATTAAGTCGTCAGACTTCCCTGTTGGGCGTTCGCTCAATGGCATCTTATGGTCTCACGTCTTTTGACCTTTATATCCATCCCATGAAGGAAGTTTTCCTTTATTTAGACTTTACTGAAGCGGTCCCTAGCTTTGACTGTTGCCCTGTCCGGTCCAATGGGGGGTTCTTCCCCCCCCGTAGTCCGCTCAATCTCTTTCTTGCCCTTGAGGCTCATTGTCTACTTTTTTGGTTAAGAACTCAACTTCAACGGCATTCCCCCCGGGTCCGTTGCTTGCACTTTTTCTAGTGATGGCGTCCCGACTCCCTTCCCAACTTTTTTTTTCGGGTGAACGAAAATAGGCAGCCGGTTTCCGCTCGTCCAACTTTGAAATCTTTTCTTTTTCCTTCAAAGTCCCCTTCCTTTTCTACGATTTTTAATCCTCCGCTCCCCTTTTTGGCGAAATTTATTAGTCTTTTTTGTTTTCAGTTCCAGACTCATCCCCTTAATCTTGCAAGAGCCACCACTGCTTTTCCCTGAAGAGAGGAGCCTGTTATTTTCCTTTCTCCGTCTTCAGCGTGTTTCCGACGCGGGCGTTTTTTTGAGCCCTTTTTAACCCCATCCCGTGCCTTTTTTTTTTGAGCGGATTCTCGCCGAGGCCCCTTTCGCCCTTTTGTGGCTCTCCTGGATCCTCTTATAGCTAACCCGCCTCCCCTCCTTTTTCGGGCGCGGTAGGTTCTTCGAAGCCTTCTTTGCGAACCTTTCGATCCATACCGCACTCCCACCATCCCCGCGGCTTCTCCCCGCGTCGGTACCCTCTTCCGGCCCTTTTCTAGTTCGATTTTGCTTTTCCCTTTTTAAGAATCGATTCTCGTCCTCTTTGCCGGTCTCACTCAAACTTTTCTTGAAGGTCCATTTCCCCCCCGTGCTCTTCTCAAACAGAGTTTTTTGCCTTTGATCCCCCTTCCGTTCTCTTTTCCCTTTTTTAACTCGGTCCTTTTGAGGGTTGATTTCATTTCTCATCCGCTCTCCCCATGTTCAACTCCGCTTAACCTTGTTCCCTTCTTTGTTTATGTCTGGTTTCGTAGTTCCCACCTCTTCGCCCCTTGAATCCCGGTCCCTCGCTTCTTCTCTCTACTGTTGTCCGACCCAGTGGTTTAACGATTACCTGGCAACCCCTCCGAGCTGTGATTCCGCTTCTTTTTCTTGGTGCGCATATGTCACGACCTTCCTGCTTTTCACATTTACATGCGCATTCCCTCTATCCAGTTCCACCTGCCAACAAACCTTTTTTTCTCTTTCTTCCCCATTCCGAACGATGTTCGATGAATTCCTTGCGAATCCGTTTTCGGAAAGTCCCCCACATTCATCCATAAAGTCCAGAGTCCCGCTCCCTTACCTGTGCCTGTTGGCAGACCCACCCTCAAATTGGAATCTGCCGATAACTTCCTCCTTGGTAATCCCCTCGGCGGTTGCGGGGCTTTTGAGTCGCATCCACGCCCTCTAACAGGTTTTTTCAGAAAGCTGGCCCCCCCTTTTAAACCCTTGAAGGTGTCCTTTGGCGAAGTCTTTCTTGGCCCGCCGTTTCGCAGTTCCCAATTAAAGCTCCCGCTTTTCTTTCCGTTGCCCTATTGTCTATGCCACTGATTCCCTTTAATCAATTCTCCCCTGACGTATCCTCCGCCCAGTAGGTCGGACCACTTTCCCTCTTCTCATTGTAAGTCCAATCTTACGGCCGGCACCTTTTCTCCCCTTTTATTCCCTGATCATCCTTGAACCGCCCTTCTCCTGGCTATACCTTCCATGTGTTTTTTTTAACGTCATGCCCCTTCTCTTCTCATCACCAGGTGGGCACCTGCAGGTCTTTTTCTTAACCTTTTTTTGCAATCAGTGTCTTTTCGCCCCCGCCCCTGTCATGGGCTTTTACGCGGGAGGGGCGGCCCCTTTCAAAACTAGCGTTTCCCTTTCTGTTCTTGACGTCCGTAGCCTAATCGAAACAGTCTTTCACGCGTCCCGCTCCTTGTCCCTTTTTTCGGAAATCCCCTGGAATGTCATTGCCGGCTCCGGTTGGGGAACAAGGTGTTTTTGGTTTTTTTTTCGTTGCAGATTTTTTGATCCCCTTTTTTGTCACTCCCGGATAGGGAGAGCCTCCTCGTACCGATGTCGGAATCGGTTGGTAGTCTATATGCTAAGCGCGTTTTTGAATAGTATCCCCCCCCTTCACGATTTAGAGTGGTCCTTCTTTTACCCCATTCGGTAAGGTCCCACACACTCATAGCAGGCTTAATACCTTTTTTTGCCGCACCGACCGCCTCCGGGCCCCCCTTTGTCGACCAGCTCCCCTACTCCCCACCTCCTCTCGGCAGGTCCCGGGGATGGGGGCCGCTTTTACCCGACGATCCCCGCCCCCACCCCCTCACCGACACACCTAGGTTTGGGTTCCGACATTACGAGGCACGCTCCGAACACAGGAGCGCCACTATATTGTCCGGACGAGCATGCTGCTTCTTGCGGCCGTTGGGCCAACTGCCCACAATGCGGGCTGTTCCCTCCCACAATCCGTCAGCATTGCAGGACCAACCGAGGTCAGCCACCCCGAGTCTAACCGGGTAATTGAGCTGACTCAGGTTCTTTTTAGGCTGGCCGCTTGTGAAGGAATGGGGGTAGCGGTAAGCTCAGAATTTGCAACTACACGGACGACCCGCGCTGGCTCACGGCGCCTCTTTCGGCCGCCCGTTGAAGACGTCGAGAATTTGTAAGTCTCTGACTCCCTTTGCAGCGGACCTGCACCCCGGCCCCCCGCTTGGAACCGCACCGTTGATCCCACCTCAGATCGCGTGGGGCCAGAGCTCGTCTGGGTGACCGCGAAACCTCAGTGTCAGGCAGGGTGGCAATGTTCGACGAATGTCCCCCCCCGAAAGACACTCTTGTACGTGTAGGGTGGAACGGGATGGACTCTTCCGGAGCCATCAGGCCCCGCTACCACACCACGGCAATTCTGTTGGCGGTTCTCCGGTGACTTTTCCTGCCTCAGGTGTTCTTCCCCCTTGGGACAGGAAACGGTTGGGCGAGGACGTCTTTCCGCTTTTCGCGGGATAGCGCGGCCCGGGTCCGTTCTGAGCGCAGCCCTGCTTGCAGCGGCAATTTGATCAGGGAGTGGTTTTCGCTTTAACTGAGTGCCGGCTTGGCGCCCGCTCCACCAGGCCCTGAGTCCAGAAGCCCAGCGACTGTTGTTTGCAGTAGTCCTCATCTTTTCCCTCCGCTGTCGCTTTTCCCCCGACTTCCTTTTCTCAGAGGAGTCAGCCGAGGACAGCGTACCCCCCTTTCCCCCCTTCCCCCCCCCCCAACCCCCACCCCCCCCAGCCTTCCCCACACGGCTTGACCGTCCGGCTTTTTGCCGAAACCAAATTGCAGTTCTCGGGACCTCGG
>Ga0179593_1701283_pt1 | contig 29293 bp, 53 predicted proteins | sample CZODoug2_1_08_16_FD_185931 | JGI IMG/M metagenome (GOLD analysis project Ga0179593, IMG submission 185931) | Vadose zone soil fungal communities from Angelo Coast Range Reserve, California, USA - CZODoug2_1_08_16fungal (PacBio error correction) | ecosystem: Environmental > Terrestrial > Soil >... | reverse complement strand
TCCCCTCCCCCCCCTCTTTGGCTTTTTTTCCCCTTTTTTTTCCCGAGCCACCGTTGGAGGTTCGCTCGAACGACCCCGGACGGTTTTCTTTTTCCCACTTTTTTTTTTTTTTAAAGGGGAACAAAGAAAAAAAGAAAAACAAACCCCCCCCCTCTCCCCCCTTTTTTTTTTTTTTCTTTCCAAGCTTTTCCCCCTTTCCTTCTTGGAACAACTTTCGAGGACAAGAAGTAAGGAAGAAAGGGCTTTAGGAACCCAACCACGCCATCCTTTTCCTTTTGACTCTTTCCTCCGAAGGGGCGTCCCCCCCCCCCACCTTCCTTTTCCAACTGCCCGAAAGGGGGACAAAATAGTGCAGAGTAAATTCGAGACTTCAAACGGCATTTTTTTTCTTTTTTTTCTTTGGATTCCCTCTTCTTTTTTCCCTCCCCCCCCTTTCTCCCCCGAAGTCTACCGTCGTGAATATGAGATCCTTCGTTAATGGGCTTCATGCTGGAAGGAGCTGGCTTCCCCCCTTCTCCCCTCTTTCTTTCATTCCCTCTTCTTTTTTTTCCCCTCCCCATGAGGGCCGATGGAATATAGATAGGCGTGTCCATCGATTCTGTATTTGAGCGTTTCCAGCTCTTCCCTTTAACCCTTTTTTTTTCGTTTTTCTTCCCCTTTTTTGCTTTTCCCTTCATCAATACATCCCTCTGAGAAATGTCCACATCCCAAGGGAAGGAACACAGGGGAAACCCTTTCCCCTTTTTTCCTTTCTTCTTTGAGGGCATTTTTCTCCCCCCTCTTCCCCCTCTCTCTCGTGCATTTTTTCATGAAGACTAATAAGGCTGTCGGGCCCGCGGACGGAGCTGTCAATCCCTTTTTTTTTTTTCTTTTCCACTAACCCTTCTCTTTCTTCCCCTCCCCTTTGCCCTTTGGCCCTTCCGACCCATCAAAAAGGGGTTATTCAAAAACCATCCCTCACCCGTTCATTATGAAAAACGGTCCCTTCCTTCCCTGGTCCCCCTTCCTCTTTCTCGTCGAACCCAATTTCTAAGGCCCGGAGTCATGGGAGGACGGCTCTTTCCTGTTCCCCTCCTTTCTCCTTTTGGTGTCCTTTCCCCCATTCTCGGCCAAACAGGACTCTAAACAGCCTAGATTGGGCATCCACCACGCCGGCTCCTCCTTTTTCTTTTCCTCTTTTTTTCCGGGACCTTTCTTTTTTTTCCCCCTTCCCACTCCGGGGTAAAGGTTCAGTGAGGCACACGACCTGGTTAGTGCAACCCATCTTCCCCTCCTTTTCCTCTTTTCTTTTAGGTCTTTTTTTTCCCCTCCGGAAGAAAAAACCCAATTTTTTTTTTTCCCCTTAGGCCCCTTTTTTTTCTTTTTTTTCTTCCTTCTCCCTCCGGGGGGGCCGGGTCCGTAAAGATTTTGCGTGCCAAGTCGTTGGAGAAAAATTCAAATTCCCCCCCCTTTACCACCCCCTCCCCCCCTTGGCCCTCGAGGCCGTCACGAAAGATAAACCCAGGTCGTGAGAGGTACGGCCAAAACTACTTGGGCGTCGAACTCATCCATTGTTACACAACCCCCTTTCCCCTCTTTTTTTTTCCTCTGATCCCCCCTTTCCTCTCTTTTACCGACAAAATGGAGATTGGAGTATGAACAAAACTGAGTAATTAAGGGCATGCTTTTACTTGGCCGAAATCCCTTTCCCCCCCCCCCTTCTTTTTTTTTTTTTCCCAGGGCTTTTTTTTTTTTTTTCCCCTCTTGCTCTCCGTTCCTTTTTGTGAATCAACCCCAATTGCGCGAACAACGGGGAGGGAGAGGGACCTTCCCCTTCCCCATACTTTTTTTCCTCTTTTTCCTTCTCCCCTCTTCCCCCCCCTGAGCAGAAAGATGAGAGGCTCAAACGAGCTCGATGTTTTAGAAAGACCCCTCCCCTCTTTTTTTCTTTGGACGTTCTTCCTTTTTCCTTTTCCTCCCTCACCACCTTCCCGCCCCTTTCGGTTGGATCGATGCATTCAACAAGCAGTTTCCAATTCCGGAGAGCTATTTTTTTTTCCTTTCTTTTTCTTTTTTTTTTTTCCTTCTTTTCTTTTTGCCCAGAAGCTGTCCGGTCAACAAAGCGCTCTCTTTTCTTCCTTAATCCGTGTTGTTTTTCTCTCTTTTTTTTCTTTTTTCGGCAACTTTTCTCCCTTTCTTCCTCACCTTCATTTTCCCTCCCTTCGGATAGAAGGCTGGTGAGAATCGAGCACGGAAAGGGGCTTGGACGGTTTGAAGGTCCCTCCTCTCCTCCCCTCTTTTTTTTTCTTTTTTCTATACCCTTTTTTTTTTTTTCCTTCTCGTTCGTCTCTTGGTTGGACGGACTTAATTACTCTCGAAAAGTAGTGGCCGTTATGAGGTTGGTCAAGCGACCCCTCTTCTTCTTTTTCCTTTCTTCTTTTTTTTTCGCCTTTTTTTTTCCCCCCCCCTTTCCCTTCTCGTCTCTTTTCAGGCACCGGCGAGCCATGGAGGTTGCCCACGAGGCCGGGGGCGGACCCCTACGTTCCTTCGCCCTTTTTTTTCTTTTTCTTTTTTTTTCTGACGCTCTTTTCCCTTCTTCCTTTTTGAACTATGCAGCGGATACGCATGCGCATACCCAGCAGTCTAAAAGGCGGCTTTTTTTTTTCCCCCTCTTTTTTTCCCCCCTGGTTTTTTTTTTCCTTTCTCTTCTTCTCCTTTTTCTTTTTTCTCGGGTGGTAAAGTTCTCGAAGATTGTCTTTGAATTTCTCCACCGGACTTGGGCACGGATCCTTTCTTTCCCCTTCCCCCCTTTTTTCTTTTGACCCCCTTCTTTTCCTTTCTTCTCTTTTTTTTCTCCGGGAAAATCCAAGGGGAAAGAGGCGAGGCTGCCAGATGTTGTCCTCCCCCCTTTTTCCTTTTTTTTTTCATTTGGTCCCCCCCTTCCTTCTTCCTTCATAGCGCACGGAAGGCGGAAAGGCAGGCGTGGGGTTGGAGTGCCCAATCGAGGCTGTGAGCTTTTCTTTTTTGGAAATTTCCCCCTCTTTTTTTTTCCCCCCCCTTCCGTTTCACTGAAGACGCCGGTACTAATGAATCCGGCCATGAGAAAATTGTCAGACGAACCTCTTTTTTTCTTCCTTTTTTTTTTTTGGTGAGGTCTTTTTTTTTTTCCTCCCCTTTTTCTTCTTCGTTCCGCACGTTGGCTGGTAGCCTAGTAGCATGAGTTTCAACCACCATGAGCAGGCCTATGCTCCTTTTTCCCTTCCCCTCCCTTTTTTTTTTTTTTCTTTTTCCCCTGAGAGGGTTTCTTCCTTTTTTCTCCCCCCCCTCCCTTCGCAACGAGGTCGGCGAATTGAGGGGAATGACCAAGAGGGCGTGTTTCCCCTGTGTTCCCTTGGTGCTTTTTTTTCTCTTTCTCCTCTTTTTTTTTTTTTTTCCTTTTCTTTTCGTCCCCCTTCTGGAGAGATGACCGATAATACAGATCGATGGACACCGCGATCGATGGCCCCTCTTCCCCTTTTTTTCCCTTTTTTTTCATCCCTTTTCTTCCCGCGTTCCTTCCGCCGTTGATCCGGTTCAAAGGCCGCTACTTTCCAGCAGGGAGCCCATGAACGAAGGATGGGCAGATTCCCCCTCTTTTCTTTTTTTTTTTTTTTTTTTTCCTTTTTTTTTTTTTTCCCCCCCTTTTCTCCTGCGATCCCCAAAAACGGTGGGAAAGGTGGGAGAGGAGCGCTAAATGTTCCCGTGACTTTTCCTTTTTTTCTTTTTTTTTTTTTTTTTCCCCCTTTTTTTTTTTCCTTTCCCCCGTTTGGGGGGGAGGACATACCCGAGCGACCAGGCGTAGTTTCCTTTTTTCCCCCCCTCCCCTTTTTTTTTTTTTTTTTTTTCTCGATTTCCTTCTTTCCTGTACCACAGCGTGGGGACTTTAACCGGTTCAGTGTGGTGAGCCGTTGACCCCCCTTTCTCTTCTTCGAGCAGAACCGCCACCCAAACTTCTTCCCTCCTTTTTTTTTTTTCCCTTTTTCCCCATTCCCCCCCCCCCTTCCCTTTTTTTTTTGTTTGAGAGAAGATTGGCAAAGATTTGGATTGTCCGTTCCGAGTGTCCCCTTTCTTTTCTTCCTTCCTTTTTTGTTTGCGTGATATCGGCCGGTTACAACGGTCACCACACTGACCTTTTTCCCCTCTTACCTTTTCCTGGTCCCCTTCGAAGCAAACATAAGGTCCATGACCCGAAAACGGGCCTTCTTCCCCCCCCCTCCTTTTCCCTGATGTTTTTTCTTCCTTTGATGGGAAGAGAACCACAAAGTAAGGCCACACCTCCCCTCCCTTTTTTTTTTTTTCCCCCCCCGGGACCCCCCTTTTTTCTCCCCCCCCTTTTTCCCACTTGTGATCGTCCCGGCCTCCACGGATTTCCAGGAATGGATGATAAGAAACATTCTCCCCCCCTCCTTTTTTCCCTTTGCTCCTGTTTCTTTTTTTCCCCCCCTTCTCCCTCTCCTTTCCCCTGATCAAAAGCGAAATTCCTGACAGGGGGTCGTATCAACCTGGATCCCCTTCCCTCTTTCTTCCTTTTTTTTCACCTTCCCTTTTTTTTTCCCCTCTTTCATTACTATCGCTTAGTCCATCGATATGAAATGAGCGTCGCCCCTTTTCCCTCCCCCCTCCTTTTTTTTTCTTTTTTCCTTTCTTTTTTTTCCCTTTCCCGGGGAAATTACAATCCCTCCCCTTCTGGCGAACGCGGTACCCCTTTCCCCCCCCCCCTTTTTCTTTTCCCCCTCCCTCGGAACCCCTTTCTTTTTCTTTTCCCTCAGTCGCCGACCCCGCGTTTGCCAGGGATTCTTTTTCCCCCCCCCCTCTTTTCCCCTCTCCCCCATTCGAGGGCAAATCTTTTCATGACGACTCCTTACGGCTTCATTCCTCCCCCTCCCTTCCCCTTGCTTTTTTCACTCCAAGCGACTAGGCTAACCAGCACGTTGCTGGGACGCCCCTCCCTACCCCCCCTTTTTTCTCCCCCTTTTCGTGTCCTTCCCCCCCCTCCCCTTTTTTTTCTTTTTTTTTTTTTGAACCCCCCTTTTTTTTCCTTTCCCTTTCCTGAGTACATGGAGGAAGGGCCGGCGTCTTTCAGGTCCACCCTGTTCCCCCCCTTTTTTTTTTTTTTTTTTTGTTCATTTCCACATTCCCCTTCTCGCCAAACATTACTCTCACAGGTGGCCTCCTCTTTTTTCCCCCTTTCTTTTTTTTTTTCTTTGGCCCGACGACTCGTGTTTCGGACCAAAGCCGAAGGTCCCTTTCTTTTTTTCCTTTCCCCCCCCCCCTTCCCTTTTTTTGCTTTCCCCTTTTTTCCACATCTTTTTTCTTTTTTCCTTTTTCTCTGCGTGCCTCAGAAAAACCAAGATTGAACGACCTTCCGACAAGGGCTTCCTCCCCCCCCTTTCTCCTTCTTTTCCCTTCCTTTTTCTTCCTTGCACCTTTTTTTTTTCTTTCCCTTTTCAAAGGACAAAGATTCGAGAAACTTACCACCGTAAGGCCAGAAACCTGGGACCCTCTTCCCCCTTTTTTTTTTTTGGTAACCTTTTTTTTTTCCCCCCCTTTCCCCCCTTTTTTTTCGTAGAATTTCTCATTGTTACACAAAATTCCGCACTTTAGGCCTTTTTTTTTTCTTTTTTTTTCTTTTTTCCCCGCGCTTTCCCCCCCCCTTGCTGGCTTGCGTCTGAAAAAAACAACTGAGTACATCCAGGCGCCTGATTTCCTGGCGACCTCCCCTTTTCCCCCCCCCTTCTTTTTTTTTTGCCTCGTTTCCTTTTTTTTCTTCCCTGTGCCTGAAATACTGGAAAAATAGGCTCGCCGGTAAAAATTGTGGGGAATCACACCCCCCCCTTTCCTCTTCCCCCCCCCTTTTCTTTTTTTTTTTTTTTTTTTTCCCCACTTCTTCTCTTCCCCCCCCTCTCCAACGGCCACTACTTTTCTGAGAGTCAATTAAAGTCGTCCAACCAGAGGCGGGACCGCTTTCGTCTTTCCCCCTCTTCCCCTTCACTACTTTTTTTTTTTTTTTCCTTTCTGCTGTACTCTCCACCGGTAAAGCACTTTAAGGGCTAGGATGCTCAACAAGCATTCGCATACGGAGAGGTTCCGTTTACCCCCTTCCTTTTCCCCCCTTTTTTCCATGTTTTCCTTTTTTTCTTCTTCAGTGCTTTTCTCGTCAAACAATCTCTCTCTTTTCATCCTCCTCCGTGGGGTGTTTTTTTTTTCTTTTTCCTTTCAAACATTCCTTTTCCTTCCCCCTTCTCTCCTTTCCGGTCCGGAACATGAAGTTCACGAACTCTCAGGATGAGAATGCTTGGTTTCTCCCCTCTCCCCTCCCTTTTTTTTCTTTTTTCCCCTGGAGTTATTTTCTTCCCTCCCTTTCCTTCTTTTCTATCACCGAGCTTTCGGTTGAGATCGAGCGGTCGCTATGGGTTGGACGAATTTAATTTCTTTTTTTTTTTTCCCTCCCCTTTTTTTTTTTTTTTTTTTCCTTCCGCTTCCCTTTTCCTTTTCTCTTTTTTTTCCCTTTCCCTCTTCCTCCACGTTGTTGAGATGGGGGTTGATTCCACAAAATTTTACCGGGGCGAGCCTATTTCTTCCCCCCCCTTTCCCTTCTTTTCTTTCCCCTACGTTTTTTTTTTTTTTCCTTCTTTTTCCCTTCCCCCAGCAGGGACCATGATGAAGCAGGTGTTTCAGGGACGCAATCGCCAGTTGTCGGTAAACCTTTCCTTTTTCCCCTTTTCCTCGTTTTTTTTTTTTTTCCTTTTTTTCCCCCTCTCGCCGTCGACGCCAAGTAGTTGGTGTCCGTACCTCTACACGGACCTGGTTTTCCTTTTTTCTTTTTCTTTTCTGTTTTCCCCTCCCTTGTTCCCCCCCTCCTTTTCCCTTCCTGGACCAGGCCGATGTCGAATACGAGAAAGGCGAAGGGGCCTGTCGGAAGGTCGTCAATCTGGTTTTTTTCCCTCCCTCCTTCTCCCTTTTTTTTTTTGAATCCCTTTTCTTCTTTTGTTTCCTCCCCCGCCATTCTTTCGGGAATCGGCGCAAGGAAGCGGAAGCCGGCGTGGTGGAGTGCCCAATCGAGGTGTTTTTCTTCCTTTTCCCTTCTCTTTTTTTTTTTTTTTTGTTGCCCCCTTTTTTTTTTTCTTTCCTCCCTCTTCCCTCCATGAATCCGGCCCTGAGAAAATTGTTCGACGAGAAAGAGGATGTTACCGTCAGCGACCCTTTCCCTTCTCCTTTCCTTTTTTTTTTTTTCCTAACCCTTTTTTTCACCGTTCTGTTAAGAATAGTCGCTTGAGTTCTACAAACCCCAAACCCTGCGCACGGCCATATTGAAGCTCCGTCGCGGCCTGCCTCCTTCTTTCTTTCACTTCCCCTCTTTTTTTTTTCCCCCCTTTATTCCCTTTTTCCCTTTTCTTTTTTCCCCTTCCCTTCTTTACTTCCCAGAGGGCGTGTGTCCCCTGTGTTTCCCTTTGGGGATTTGTGGAAGCGTCGCAGAGGGAGGGATTGATAAGTTTCCCTCCTTCTTTTCCCTTTCACCCTTTTCCTCTTTTTTTTTTCGATCGTTTCCCCCTTCCCCCTCTTCCCCTTCTTCCCTCTTTTGAGTCGAACGCACCAGAAGGCATCTCGAGGGAATCCCAGTTGATACGACCTGTCAGGGTCCTTTCCTTTTTTTCTCCTCTTTTTTCCCCTTCTTTTCTTCCTGATCTTTTTCTCCCTTTCCTTTCTCCTTCTTGGAGAATGTTCTTAGAATTAATCTGGAATACGGGGAGGCCGGACGATCCCAAAAACGTGTTCCTTTTTTTCCTTTTCTTCCCCCATCTTTTTTTTTTTCCTTTTTTTTTCCTTTCCCCCCCTGGGTGCCCACCCTTTCGGGGCGTTGGAATTACTTGGGGGCGACTGCCATCCCCGAGCGCTCCCCTCTTTTCTTTCCTTTTTTCTTTTTTTTCCGAGCACTTTTTCCCCCTTTTCCCTTTCTGTGCTCGAAAGGTTTCCAGGACGGTCCTGGAACAGGAGTGGGGACTTTCACGGTCAGTTTTTTTTTCCTTCCCTTTTTTCTCCCCCCCCCCCCCCCCCCCTTCTTTCTTTCGAGCGAAAAAGAAAAGTGCTCGGAAGGACCAAGCAAAATCCTTTCCCCTCTCTTTTCCTTTTCTTTTTTTTCCCCTCTCCTCTTTCCCCCCCCCCCACGGCTTTGCTTGGGTCAGTTCGAGGCACAGTTGCGGGTTCGCTCGAACTCCCTCCCTTTTTTTCTGAACTTTTTTTTTCTTCCCCCCCCCTTCCTTGGAAAAGTAAAAAGATGTTACAGGAACGTCTGTCCCCCCTTTTTTTCCTTCTTTTTTTTCCCCACGCTTTCTTCGCAGCCCCCAGCAAGCGGGGCCCACGATGTCCTTTCCTTTTTCCCTTTTTTTTTTTCCCCGGGGGCCCTTTTTTCCTTATTTTCCCCCTTCCGAGACTAAAGGGGAACAGTTAGCGGACTCTCTCAACAGGTCCCAACGTTGGGATGTCCTTCCCTCCCCCCCCTTCTTTTTTCTTTTTTTTCTTTTTCTTTTTTCTTGCCTTTTTTTTTCCCTTTCCCTCTTCCTTCCCTTTCCCTTTGGCTCCTGCTGGAAAGAAGGGAGGGCTTTGACCAGGGATCAAAGCGCATTTTCCCTTCCCTTTTTTTCCCTTTTTTGTGGAGTTTTTTTTTTTTTTTTTTTTTCCCCCCACTTCTTTCCCGGTGGAATCGAATTAGAGTGTCCATCGATTCTGTATGAGGCGTTTTCAGCTCTTTCCCCTTCCCCCTTTTTTTCCCCTTCTCTTTCCCCTTCTTTGACTTATCAATCACGCCATCTGCGAAGCGTCCACATCCCCAAAGGAACACAGGGGAAACACTTTTTTTCCTTCTTCTTTCTTTTTTTTCCAGGATGGTTCGCCCAACTCCTGACCCTTCTCTTCGAGGGCATCTTTTTCCCCTTCCTCCCCCCTTTTTCCTTTTTTTCTTTCTTTCCCTTTTTTTTTTTTCCTTTTTTCCCCTCAAAAGGAGGACTAGCTACCAGGCACGTGGCTGGACGCCGACATCAAAAAGGGTTTCTTTTCCCCCCCTCCCCCCCCCTTTTCGGCCCCCCCCCCCTTTTTTCCCTGTACCATCTTCTTTCTAGTATTCGAACAATTTCTCAGGGCCGGAGTCCTTTCCTTCCCCCCCTTCTTTTTCTGGGGACCCCTTTTTCTTTTTTTTTTCCCCTTTTTTCCCCCCATTCTCGCCAACATTACTCTAAACAGCCTAGGATTGGGGCACTCACACGGGCCGGGCTTCCGTTCCTTTTCCCTTTTTTTCTCCTTTTATGGCCCCTTTTTTCTTTTTTCCCCCCTTCCGAGGGTAAAGGTTTCGTGAGGCACAAGACCTGTAGTTCCCCCCCCCCCCCCCTTTTTTTTGAGTTGTTTTTTCTTTTTCCCACCCAAAGATGACGACCTTCCGACAAGGCTTCGCCTTTCTCGGATTCGACCCTTTCCTTTTTTTTCCCTTTTTTTTTTTTTTTTCTTCCGTCAATTCAAAGACCAAGATTGAGAACAGAAACGTTACCACCCGTTCCTCCCCCCCCCCCCCCCCTTTCTTTTCCCAGATTCCTTTCCTTGCTTTCTTTTCTTTTTTTTTGGCCAAAATACTTTGGCGGTCGACTTCTCTCATTGTTACAACAAACTTCCGCTTTCTCCCTTTTTCCTTATGAGTTTTTTTTTTTCCCTTCCCCCCCCTTCCCAAGCGCTTTTTACGAACAACTGGCTGATTTTTTTTTTCTTTCCCCCCCCCTTTTCCTGCTTTTCCCCCTTTGTGCCCCCCCCGCTCCTAAGTTTGAAACCGTAGGGGGTCCCGCCCGGGGCCTCGGGGGGCAACCGCCCTTTTTTTTTTTGAACCCCCCTTTTTTTCCCCTTTTTTGGCCCTTCCACCCCCCATTCGCAGAACAACGGGGAGGGAAGAGGAATGGACCCTCTCCCTTAACCCAACTAGGATCGGTTCTTCTTTTCCCCCCCCTTTCCCTTTTTTTTTTTTTTCTGTCCATTTCCTCTCCGCTCGGAGCTCAAACGAAGCTCGGTTTTATTAGAAAGAGCTGGAGGTCTGTTCGTCGAGCCTTTCCCCTTTCCTTTTTTTCTTTTTTTTTTTCAACCGTCCCTTTTTTTCCCCCCCCCCCTCTTCTTCCTCCCTCCGGAGGGAGTTTCGTGAACTTTCATGTAGGGGACCGTTCCATTTTCGGAGCAGTGTTTGCTCTGGCGCTCTTTTGGTCCCCCCCCTTTTTTTTTTTCTTATCTTTTCCCGAGACATTCCTTCTGGGCAACATCCGCAATGCGCGGCAGGGGCCAAACTGCTCGAATGGGGACGGTCCCTCCCCTTTCCTTTTTTTCTCCTTTCCTTTTTCGAGCCCCCTTCTTTTTTTTTTTTTCTTTTTTTTTTTCCCCCTCCCTCGCCGCAAGCAAAGAGACCTGGGAGTTACTTGCTCGACCGAACAGACTCCAGGGCCTCTTTCTATAACCCTCTCTTTTTTTTTTTCTTTTTTTTTTTTTTTTTTGACGAACTCCTCTCCCCTTCTTTTCCTTTATAGGTGGTTCAATGCGACCGATCCTAGTGGTAGGGAAGAGGGTCATCTCTTCCACTCCCCTTTTTTTTTCCCTCCCCTCTTTTTTTCCCCTTTTGCGGTGGTTTTTTTTTTTTCCCTCCCCTTTTTCTTCGCCTTGGGGGTGCACGGATGAGGCCCAAGGAAAAGCAGGCCCTGATGAAGCAGGGTGTTTCAGACGCCCTCTCCCTTTTTTCCCCCCCTCCCCTTTTTTCCCTTCCCCCTCGGATACTTTTTTTTTTTCCCCCTTCTCCCCTTTCCTTCCTGTGTTGTGTAACAATGAAGAGGGAAGTCGGACCGACAAAGTAAAAGTGGGGCCGTTACCTCTCCCTTCTTTTCTCCTTTCCTTCTTTCTTTCGACTTTCCCCTCCCCCTCCTTTTCCCGCATCTTGAAACGACCCAGGCCCCGATGTTCGATCCGAGAAAGGGAAGCCTTTTCTTCCCCTTTTCCCCCCCTCTTTTTTTTTCGATTTTTTTTTCCTTTTTTCCCCCAGGTCGGTGCCTTAAAGGACCCTGGAAAGCGGATTTGAGTTCCTCCCCCCCCCCTCCTTTCCCTTTTTTTTTCTCAGTTTTTTTTTTTTTTCTTTCCCAATTCGAGGATTGTTGAGAGTAATGTTGGCCGAGAAGGGGGCCCTTTTCCCCCCCCCCCCCCCTTTTTTTCCCGGGTTTTCCTCCCCATGACGACGGCATGAGAAATTGTTCGAACGCTTTCCCTTTTTTTTTTTCCCATTTTTTTTTCTTTTTTTTTCCTTCTTACTTTTTTTTGAGGGAGTTGTTGAGAACCATTTTGATGTCGGCGTCCAGAACGTGCTGTAGGCCTAGTTTCCTTTCTTCCCCCCCCCCCCCTTTTTTTTTTTTTTTTCTTCCGTTCCCCTTCTTTTCTTACGTCTTTCCTTCCAAAGATGCCTCGAAGAGAGGGTTCAGGAGTTGGGCGAAACCATCTCTGGCGCCCCTTTCCTTCCCTCCCTCTTTTTTTTTTTTTTTTTTCCTTTGGGGTTTTTCTCCTCTTTCCCCCGGGGAGGGATTGATAAGTCCGGCCCTTTCAAGGCGACGTTCGAGGCGCTTCCCCCCCCCTTTTTTTCTTTCCTTTTTTTTTTTTTTTTTGACATTTTTCCCTCCTTTCTTTTTTTTCTTTTTTCATCCCCGCACCAGGAAGGCATCATCGAGGGAATCAGGTTGATACGGACCTGCGTTCCTTCTCTTCTCCAAGGACTTTTCCCCTCTTTCTCCTTCCTCTTTCACCGACGGAGGACTTCGTGGAGAGAGAATGTTTCTTAGGTCCCTCCCCCCTTTTCTTTCTTTTTCCCGTCGTTTTTTTTTTTCTTTTCTTTTTCTCTCGAGGCGCTCTAAACTGTTCCCGTGTGAAGGCTCGGAAGGGGACTCTGCCCATTCTTTTCCCCCTCCTTTTTTTTTTTTTTTTTCTTTTGACTTTCTTTTCTCTCCTGCCTTTAGGGCCGCTGCTTGGCGCCGATGGCGTGGTCCGAGGGCCGTTTCGTCATGGGACTTATTTTTCTTTCCCCTTTCTTTTCCTTCCCGGTGGGTCCTTTTCTTTCCCCCTTGTGGTGAGCCGTTGTAACAGGGCGGAGATCTCCTTCCCCCGATTTTCCCCCCTTCACCGTGCTCGGAAAAAAAACGGGACAAGCAAAGGCTTGGCCAATCTCTTTTTTTTTCCTTTTTTTTCCCCTTGTTTTTTTTTTCCGGAGAGATTTGGCCAAAGCTTTTGCTTGGTCAGTTCCGAGGCAAGTTGAGGTTCGTCTTCCTCCCTCCCCCCCTACCTTTTTTTTTTTTGGTTACCCCCCCTTTTTTTCCCCCCCCCCTCCCTTTTTTGAAAGTTCACAAGATGTTCCAGGGAACGTACTGGAAAAACTTTCGAGGCCCCTTTACCTTCCCCTTCCCTTTTTTCTTTTCCCCGGATCTCAGCTCCCCCTACGACTGATCGATCGGGGGTTTGCACATTCCCCCTTTCCTCCCCCGCCCGAAAGGGGGCAACAAATAGTGGGGCAAGAGTCACCTTCGAGACTTCACGGGGAAAACCTTTTCTTCCCTCCTTCCTTTTTTCCCTCCTTTTTGGATTCTCTTTTTTTTCCCCCTTCCCCTTTCTCCCCGAAGTTCTCAAGTCGGTGAAATTTCTTTCCTCTCCCTTTCTTTCTTTTTTTTTTTTTGCTTTTTTCTCAAAAAAAGCGCTTCCCTGACAGGTCGTATCAAACCTGGACTTTCCCCCCCCCTCCTTTTCTTTTTTTTTTTTTTTTTTCCCCCCCCGAAGGTTCTTTTTCCCTCTTCTCTCTTTTCCCCTCGATCTGTTATGAGCGTCAGCTCTTCCAGAAACCTTTTACTCTTTTTTCAGAATTTTTTTTTTTCCCTTCCCTTGGGCACTTATAATCCCTCCCTCTGCGACGGCCTTTCCCCCCCCCCTTTCCCCCCCTCTTCCCCCCTTTCCCGGATTTTTTTCCGAGTCTCCCTTCCCCCTCCCTCTTTTCGCCTCTTTTCTCTTTCATCTTTCATGAAGACCTTACTACGGCTTCAGGGCCGCGACCGGAGCTGTCATAGGGCCGTGCGGTCCTTTTTTTTTCCCTCCTTTTTTTTTCCCGTGCTGTTTTTTTCCCCCCCTTTTTCTTCCCCCCCATCCCCTTCACACACGTTTTCTTATGACGGCGCAGGCCAAATGGTCGGCTGACGTAACATCCCTCCCCTTTCTTCCTTCTCCCCCCCTTTTTTTTTTTCTGACGGTTCTTTCCCCCCCTCCCCCTGGGGCACACAACGCACAGGGGGTGTCATTCCCCCCTTATCGCCCCCCTTTTCCTTTTTTTTTTTTCCCTTCTCCCCCCGGCTTCTTTTTTTTTCTTTTCCCTCCCCCTCTCGTGGTTCTGACCAAATCCGAGGTCAAGGTCCCGTGAGGCACCCTCCCCTTCTTTCCACCCATCTGGCCAGCTTACGCCCTATCCGTGGAATTGCGGAGAAAGAAAACCAGATTGTTCTTTCCCTTCCCCCCCTCCCCTTTTTTTCTTTTTTTTTTTTTTCTTTTTCCCCCCCCTCTTTGCGTTGCCGTCGGGGAGGAAATTTCAAAGACAAAAGCAAGATTTCCTCTCCCCTCTCCCTCCCTGACTCTTTTCTTTTCCTCTCCCCCCCCTTTGGTCGTGAGAGGTACGGCCCAACTACTTTGCGTCTCCGGATTCTTCATGGTTTACACAACCTTCCCCTCCCCTTTTCTCCTTTTTTTTTTTTTTTTTTTTTTCTGCTTTTTTCCCTTCCCGCGCTTACCGACAAAAAAATGGCGATTGCGTTCTGAAACACCTGAGTCATCCGGTCTCCCTTTTTTCCCCCCCCCTTTTTTCCCCCTTTTTTGGCGTCTTTTTTTTTTTTTCCTTCCTCCCTTTCCCCCCCGCACGGCGGCGCCAGGTGCCTGAAATAGGCTCCGACGGTAAAATGTGGGTTCCTCCCCCCCCCTTTTTCCTTCTTTTTTTTCCTGACCAACCTTTTTTTTTTTTCCTCCTTTTCCCCCCACTATAACGGGCCACTCGTTTCTGAGAGTCAATTAAAGTGTCCAAAACCAGAGCGACCTCTTCCCTCTCCCCTTTTTTTCCAGGGAGCTTTTTTTTTTCCCCCTTTCCCTTCAACACTCCAGGGATAGTGATTGGAGGCTTTTTATAGGGGGGGCCTCTCCCCCCCCTTTCCCCCCTTTTTTTTTTTTTTTTCTTCCGGGATTTTTTTTCCTCCACCCTTTTTCTTCACCTTTCCCATTCGAGCAGTTTTGGCATGAGACGACCATTTTCCCCTTTTGTCCCCCCCCCCTCCCCTCCCCCCTTTTTTTTTTTTCGAGAGATTGGTTGACCGAGACAATACTTCTGGGCAACATCGCCATGGCGCAGGGCAAAACTTCTTCCTTCCTTCCCTCCCTCTCTTTTTCTCCTTTTGGTTGAGCACTTTTTCCCCTTTTTTTTTCCTTTTTCTCTTCCCCTTATCCTCCCCGCAAGAGCTGAGTTTAATGCTCGGACGAACAGACTCAAAGGGCTCTTTATATAAACGCGTCTTTTTTCTTTTTTTTTTTTTTTTTTTCATTTCTCCCCCCCCCCCTTTTCTTTCTTTCTTCTTGTTCAATGCCGACCGATCCTTAGTGGGTAAGGGAGAGGGTTCAATGCCTTCTCCATCCCCTTTTTTTTTCCTTCTTTTTTTTCCTTCCACCTTTCTTTGCGGTTGCCCGAAGGGGCGGGGCGACCCCTTACGTTCTAGCTGGGGGTGCACGGATTTCTCCCCCTCCCCCTCCTTTTTCTTTTCCCCTCCCTTTTTTTTTTCCCTCTTCTTTTTTCTTTTTCACTCATGCAGCGATACGGGAATGAGCATCAGCAGTCTAAAAAGTGCGGAAGGTTTGTGTTACAATGAGATCATGTTTCGCCTCCCCTCCTTTTTTTTTTTTTCCCGGTTGAATTTCTTTTTTTTTCCTTTTCCCTTTTTTTCTTCTTAAGGGTGTAAAGTTTATAGAAATCTTGTTCTTTTTGATTTCTCCACCGAATTGGGCACGCATCTGACGGCCCCTTCCCCCTATTTCTCCTCCTCTATTTTTTTCCCCTTCTCTTGGTCCTTTTTTTTTTTTTTCCCCCTCTTCTTTTCCCAGATGTTTGCACTAAAAGGTAGGTTTGTGACTCACGGACCCTTGACCTCGGATTTTTTTCCCTCACCCCCCCCCTCCCTTTTTCTCCCCAGCGTTCTTTTTTTCCTTTTTTTTTCTGTGCCCAACGAGGATGTTTTGAGAAGTAATTTGGCGTCTCTTTTTTCCCCCTTTTTTTTTTTTTTTTGAACATTTTTTTCCTCTTTCCCCCCTTCTGCAATTGTTCGACGAGAAAGAGGATGTTACCGTCAAGCGAACAGTTGGATGAAACGCAGTCATAAATTCCTTTTTTCTTTCTTTTTTTCCTCTTCTTCTCCCTAGTTTTCCCCCCCTCCTCCTTCCCCCCCCTTCTTCCCCTCTCCCGTCGCGGGCCTGAAGCACTAGGAGTCGTCATGAAAGTGCCATCGAAGAGAGGTTCCCCTTCTTTTTTTCCCTTTCTCTTTTTGAAAGTTTTTTTTTTTTTCTCCTTTCTTTTTCCCCCCCTTGTGTTCCCTTTGGGGATGTGGACGCGTGCAGAGGGGGAGGGATTGATAAGTCCCGCCTTTCAATCCCTTTCCCCTTCTTTTCCTCTCTTCCGCTCATTACAAGATCGATGGACACGCGAATCGATGCAGACGGCCCCTCTTTTTCTTCTCCCTTCCCCCTTTTTCCCTTTTGAAATCCCCCCTTTTCCTTTTCTTTTATCCTTGTCAAAGCCGCTCATTTCCAGCAGGAAGCAATGGAAACGAAGGTTCGGCATCTTTTCCCCCTCCCTTTTCCTTTTTTTTTTTTTCTTTTTTTTTCTTTCCCCTCTGGACTTTTTTTTCCCTCTCCACCCCTTGGGACCTGTTGGGAGAGGAAGCGATAACTGTTCCAGTGAAGTCTCGAAGGTGACTCTTCCCCCTCTTTTTCCCCTTTTTTTTTTTTTTTTTGCTGACCTTTTTTCTTTTTTTTTCTTTCCTTTTGCGCAAGATATGGCGTGGTTTACGAAGCAGTTTCGTCATTTCCTTTTCCTTTTCTTTTTTCCTCTTTTTTTTTTTAACCTCTTTTTTTTCCTTTCAAACCGGTTCAGTGTGGTGAGGACGTTGTACCGGCGAGATTTTCTCTTCCCCCCCTTTTTTCTTTCGTTAGTTTCCCTTTTCCCTTTTCTCTGAACGGACCAAGCAAAGCTTGGACAATCTCTCTCTGTTCTCATCCTCCGTGGTTGTTTTTTCTCTTCTTTTCTCCCCTTTTTTCTTGGTTTTTCTTTTTTCTTTGCGGTTTAGCTCGAACGACGACGGGGTTGTTGCGTGATCTCGCCAGGTTCCCCCCCTTTCCCCCCCCCCCCCTTTTCTTTTTCCTTTTTGGTTCTTCTCGCCCCTTTCCCCCCCCCTCTTTGTCAGGAACGTCCTGGGTGTAAAACTTCCTATTCCCCCTCCTCCTCTTTCCCCTTTCCACTTCCTGCGACAGCAGCGCCCTACGCTGACTCGCTCGTTTTCTTCCCTCTCCCCCCCCTCCCCCTCAAATTTTTTTCCTTTCTCTTTCCCCCCCTCTTTTCCCCCCTCTCTTCAGGGGAAAGTTAAGCGCTATCTAAAACAGGTCCCCACGTTTTTCCTTCCTTTCCTTTTTTTCTTTCCCCTTTTTTTTTTTTTTTTTTTCCCCTCCCCCCCCGAACATTCTCCACGAAGTCTCAGTCGGTGGAATCTGCCGATCCTTCGTTCCTTTTCTCCTTTTCCTTCCCCCCCTTTTTTTTTTTTTTCTGATCCCCCCTCCCCCTTTTTTTTCCTTCCCCTTCCCAAGGTTCGTATAAAAAACTGGAATTCCATAGAGGATGCCTTCTGGTGAGTTCTCCTCCCCCCTTCTTTTTTTTTTTTTTTTTTTTTTTGGTCCCCTTTTCTTCCTTTTTCCTCTCTTCCCAGAAACTTGGCCGCGATAGTAGGAAAACGTCGATTGAAAGGCGGGCTTTCTTCTTTCCTTTTTCTTTTTTTTTTTCCACATTCCCCCCTTTCTTTCCCCCCCGGTTTCCCCACCACGCACGCATGGGCATTACCGCAGTTTCTCCCTTCTTTCTTTTTTTTCCCCCTCCCCCCCCCCTACCCTCTCTTAGAGGGATCTGTCATGACGATCCTACTCTCCTCCTCCTCCTTCCCTTCCTTTTTTTTTTCCTTTTTTTTTTTCCCTTCCCCTCTCTCGGCTACAGCAACCTTTTTTTTCCTTTTTTCCCCCCAACACCCTTTTCCCTTTTCCTTCTAGTCAGCCAACTGGTCGCTGACGGTAAAACATCCTCTTTCTCGGCGAACCCCCCTTCTCCTTCCTCTTCTTTTTTTTTTTTTTTTTTTTTTCCTTTCCCCCCAACCGGTTTTCCCCCTCCCCTTTTGGTGTTCATTCCCCCCTTCTCGCCACATACTCTCAAAACAGCCTCTCCTTTTCCCTCCCCCCCCCCCTTTTTCTCTCTATTGCCGACGGACTTCGTGGTTCTGGACCAAATCCTCGTTTCCCCTTTTTTTTTTTTTTTTTTCCTTCCCCCTTTCCCCCCCTCTTTTCCCCTCCTCGGCCTCTCCTTGAAGTGCCGAGGGAAAACCCAATTTTTCCCGACAATTTTTTTTTTTCCCCTCTTGTCTTTTCCGTCAAGAATTGCGTGCCAAAGTTCGGTGGAGAAGAATCAAACTCCCCTCTTTTCTCTCCCCCCCCCCCCTTTTTTTTTTGGGTCCTTTCCTCCGAGGACGTCACGAAGAATCAACCAGGTAGTGAGCAGGTAAGGCCAACTCCTTTTGTTCCCCTTTTTTTCCTTCTCCTTTAGTTTTTTTTTTTTATGCTATACCGCTGGAATGAAGTTCAAACGGAAAGAGATTTACCTCCCCCCTTTTCTTCCCCTGCTTTTTTTCCCCCCTCCCCCTTTCCCCCCCCAGCGAATTTTTTTGAAAACGGAGGGGTCGCCCCGGGCCTCGGTTCCACTCCCCTTTTCTTTTTTTTTTCTTTCGCATTTTCCCCTTGTGGAATCACCCCCATTTTCGCAGACACAACGGGGAGGGAGGGAGGAAATGACTCTCCCTTACCCCCTCTTTCTTCCTCCCCCCTTCCCCTTTTTTTTTTTTCTCTTCAAATCTCTCCTCCCTCTGAAGCTCAAAACCGAGCTAGGTTATTATCGAAAAGAGGATGGGAGGCTGTTCGTCGAGCCTTTCTCCCATTCTTTCTTTTTTTTTTTTTTTTTTTTTTTTTTTTTTCTTTCCCTTTCGTTCCTTCCCTCCCTTCTTCTTTCGTGGAAAACTTAATGTTCGGGAACCGATCACATTCGAGAGTTTGGCCTGCGAGAATTGGCTTATTTTTCCCCTCCTTCTTTTTTCCCCCTTCGTTGTTTTTCTTTTTTCCTTTCCCCTTCCTTCTGGGCACATCGCCATGGCGCGCAGCAAAATGCAGTCGATGGGGGGACGGTCCGCAACATGAATTTCCCCTCCCTCTCCTTTTCTTTTTTCCTTTTCACGGTCTTCTCTCTCTTCCCCCCCCCTGCAATTGGAGCCTGGAGTACTGCTCGCACGAACAGATCAAGCTCTTTCTATAAACCGTCTTCTCTTTTTTCTCCCCTTTTTTTTTTTTTTTTCTTTTAATTTTCCTTTCTTTTTCCTTTTCTCTTCTTTTTGGTCAATTGCGACCGATTCATAGTTGGGTTAAGGGAAGAGGGGTAATCCTCTCCCCTTTTTTTTCCTTTTCATTAACCCTTTTTTCCTTTCCCTTTCCTCCCTGGCGGTTGCCCCGAGGAAGGGGGCGACCCTAAAGTTAATTCGATGGGGGTGCACGGAATTTCTCCCTTCCCCTTTTTCCTTTTTTCTTTTGTTTTTTCTCCCCTTCTTTCGGAAAGCGCCATTAAGTTTGAAATTAATGCAGCGGGATCCCTTCCTTTTTCTCTCCCCCTCCCTTCCCTCCCTTTTTTTCCCATGAGGCTTTTTTTCTTTCCTTTTTTTTTTTTCCTCCCCCCTTTCTCACGGGGGACCTGGTTGATCTTCGTGACGTCCTCGAGTACAGGTTCTGCTTACGGGTGGTAATTTCTCTCCTCTTTCCTTTTCCCTTTTTCTTCCCCTTTTTCCTTCCCCAGGTTTTTTTCTCCTTCCCCCCTTCCGCCCTTTGTCGGGAAGGTCGTCATCTTGGTTTTTCTTCCTCCCCCTTCTCTTTTTCTTTTTTTTTTCCATACCCTTTTTTCCTTTCTTTTTCCCCCTTCTTTTTTCCGACCACGAAGTCGTCGGATTAGCGGCAAGGAGGCGGAAAGCCTTTCCTTTTTTTTTTTCCCTTTCTTTCCTTCTTAAAGTTCCTTTTTTTTTTTTCCCTTTCCCCCCCCTTGCGGTGTGAAAAGGGGTCGGTGGGACCTGAAGGAACCGCCGGTCCTCCCCTTCCTCCTTTCTTTTCTCCTTTCAAAGAGTTCTTCTCTTTTTTTTTCTCCCCTTTTTTCTCATGACGTGGATGAGGGATGGTTGTTGAAAGAACCCTTTGATGTCGGCGTCCAGCACTCTTCTTGTCTCCTCTTTTTTTTTTTTTTTCTTTTTTTTTCCCTTTTTCTCCTTCTTCTTTCCGTCATGAAAAAAGATGCACTCGAAGAGGAGGGTTCAGGGAGTTGGCGAACACATCTCATGAGCACCCTCTTTCTTCTCTTTTTTTTTTTCTTGGGCGTTCTCTTTTTTTTCTTTTTCCCTTCTTTTCGTTCAGAGGGGAGGGATTGAATAAGGTCCCGCCTTTTTCCAAGGCGACGTTTCTCCTTTTTTTTTTTCTTTTTCTGGCTCCTTTTTTTCCCCCTCCCCCCTCTCGAGTTGCCAGAGGCCCCTCTGGTTGCGTCGACCCTTCCCCTCCCCCTTTTTTCCCTCCCCCCCAATTTCCCCTTTTTTTTCCCTTGAATGGCGCTTTGATCCTGGTCAAAGGGCCGGTCTCCTTTCCCCCCCTCTTTCCCCTTTCCTTTTTCGGTCTCCCCCCCTTTCTCCTCCCTTGCGAGAATGTTCCTTAGCATCCCTCTGGGAATCGGGGAGGCCGGACTTCTCCCCCCCTTTTTTTTCCCTTTTTATAGGCTTTCTTTCCCTTCTTCCGGTGACTTGGCCACTAGGGTGCCCCCTTTCGGGCGTTGGGCTTACTTTGGTGTTTCTCTTTCCCCCCTCCCTTTCCTTTTTTTTTTTTTTTTTTTTTTTTTTTTTTTCGCTTTCCTTTCCCCCTTTTTTCTCCCTTTCATGGGACTTATGGGCTTCGAAGTTTTCCAGGACGGTCCCTGGAACAAGGTGGTTCCTTTCCCCCCTTTCCTTTTTTTTCCTCCTTTCCTTTTTTTTTTTTTTCCCCTCCCCCCCCCCCCCCCCCCTTCTGTCGTTCGAGCGAACCGCAAACGTGGCTCGGGAACGGACCAAAGCCCATCTTTCCCCCCTTCTTTTCTCCGTCTTTCCCTCCTTTTTTCCCCCTTTTTTTCGAGCAACCGTTGCGGTTCGCTCGAAACGACCGAACGGTTTTTTTTTTCTTTCCTTTTTTTTCCCCCCCCCCCCCCCTTGACCGGTGTGAAAAGTCCGACGGCTGTCCAGGACCGGTCCGGCCCCCCCTTTCTCTTCCCTCCTTCCCCCCCCTTCCTCCCCTTTTTTTTTTTTTTCCTGCAGCCCCTTTTTTAAACCACCCAAAGAAGAGGCCCTACTCTTCCTCCTCTTCTTTTCTTTTTTCCTTTCCCAATCTTTTTTACCCCCCTCCCCCCTCAAGGGGGCACCCTAGTGGGAAGAAGAAGAGTCACCTTCCGATCCTTTTTTTTTTTTTCCCTTTTCTGACCCCCCCTTTTCCAAGGTTGGGATATTCCGGGAATCCCAGGATTACAAGATGTATTCTCCTCCCCCCCCCCCTCCCCCCTTCTTTCCCTTTTTTTTTTTCCTTTTTTTTTTCCCTTCATTTCGTTTACCATGGGGATCATGATGGAAAGGAGCTTCTTTTCCCCTTCTCCCCCCCCTTCTTTTCCCTTTCCTCTCCACCGGAATTACACACTAGAGGATGACTTATGGTGAGGTCGACGGCACCAACAGTGTTCCTTATTTTCCCCCCCTCTTTTTTCTTTTTTTTTTCCTCTCCTTCCCTGCCTTGGGGCGAGGAGTAGAACCCGTCTTTTTTTTTTTCTTTTTCCCCTCCATTTTTTTTTTTTTTTTCCCCCCCTTTTCCCCCCCCCCCCCACAGGGAAAAAAAAAAGGGGAAAAAAGAAAAGATGGGCCTTCCCCCCCCTCCCCCTTTTTTTTTTTTATTTAGCTGGTTAGACAAAGAAATGAAAAACGCTCTGGATCTTTCCCCTCCTTTTTCCCTTCTCCCCTTTGCTTTTTTTTTTCTTTCCTCTTTATAGGGGAAGTGAGAAAGGGGGTGTTGGAAAACTCAATTCTCTTTCCCTTTTCTTTTCTTTTTTTCCGCCAGGTTCCTTTTTTTTCCCATTTCCCCCCCCCACCCTCACCACGTATATTATTGAAAGGCAGTTCATCCCTTTTCTTGGTTCCTTTTTTCCCTTTCTCACAATTTTCTCAGGGGAAGAGTAATGGAGGAAAGGGCGGTCTTCGGTCCACCTTTTTCTTCTTCCCCTTTTCCCTTTTGTCATTTAAAAAATTATTAGAAAAAATTAATATAAACAGACTAGGATGGGGTCACTTCCCACCCCCCTTTTTTTTCGATATTCCGACGACTAGGGTTATGACAAATCATTTTTTTTTTGAGTGGGGTCAAGGGTTCCGTTGACGGCCCCCCTCTTTTTCCCTTTTTTTTCTTTTTCTTTCCCCGAGAAGAAAAAACAAGAATGACGACCTTCTCCCCCTCTTTCTCTTCCCTCCCTTTTTCCTGTCCTTTTTTTCCTTCTTTCCCCCCAATCGGTGGATTGAATTTAAAGACAAGAGTCGGACCTTCACCCCCCCTTTCCCTCCTTCCCCCCTTTCCTTTTCCCCCCCTTCCCCTCCTCTCCAACCAGGTCGTGAGAGGGTAAGGCCAACGACTTGGTTTTTCTCCCCCTTTCCCCCTTTTTTCCGCCCAATTTTTCTCTTTTTTTTTTCTTGCGCAAATGCGTATCCGCTGCATTGACGTTCCCCTTCTTTTTTTTTTTTTTTTTTTTTACCTCCTTTTCTTTTTCTTCTGAAAACACCTGCGTAATAAGGGCCGGCTTTACTTGGCGAAATCCGTGTTTCCCCCCCTCCTTCCTTCTTTCTTTTTTTTTCCCCGCTTTTTTTTCCTTAAAATAGGCTCCGGTAAATGTGGGGAATTCAACCCACATCGCGTCCCCCCTTGTCTTTCCTTTCCCTTCCCTTTTTTTTTTCCTAGCGACTTCTCCCCCTCTCCTGCCACTACCTTTTTGAGAGTCAAATTTTAAAGTAGTCCAAAAAAGAGAGACCCGCTCGAGCCTCCCCCCCCTCCTTTTTCTCCCGAGACTGTTTTTTTTTTTACCCCCCTCTTTTAAACTCCCAGGGATTTGCTTGGCGGTAGCGGGACGCTAAACGTCCAGCCTTCGTGGCTCGATGTCCCCCCCCCTTCCTTTTCCTTCTCTCGTGACTTTTTCCCCCCCCTCTCCCGTTTTGGGCCTGCGAGGCATGGCGAATGGTTGCCCAGAAGGAGGGTATCGGTCAACACTCTCTCTCTTTTCTCCCTCTTTCCCTTTTTTTTCTTCTCTCTCTTTTTGGCCGAGACATTCTTCTGGGCAACATCCGCCATGAGGCAGCAGGCAAACCTGCTCTACTTCCCTTTTTCCTCCTTTCTGATGGATGTTCTTTTTTCTTTCCTGCGCCCGGCTTAGCCGCAAGCAAGAGCCTGGAGTTACTGATTAGGAAGAACAGAATCCGGCTCTTTCTATCACCTCTCCCTTTTTTTTTCCCCTCTTTTTTTCCTGGTTTGTTCTCCCCTTCCCTTTTCCTTTATTAGGTTGGGTTCAAATGAGGAACCGATCCTAAGGGGGTAAGGGAGAGGGTCATTCCTCTCCCTTTCCCCCTTCCTTTTTTTTCTGAAACCTTTTTCCTTCCCCCCATTTCGACGCCCTGGGGAGGTTGCCCCGAGGCCGGGGGGACCCACTAAGTTCTTCGCTTTTTGTGCACTTCCTTTCTTTCCCCCCCCTTTTTTTTCTTCCGCCCTCCCCTCCTCCTTTTTCCCTTTTTTTCAAAGCGCTTTCCGTTTGAAATTTCATTGCAGCGGGATACTCCTTCTTCTCCTCAGTGCCTTTTTTTCCCTCCTAGAAGTCAGACGCCAAAGTAGGTTGGCCGTACCTCTTCACGGACATGGTTGATTTAGTGGACTTTCCTCGTCGTCCCCCCCCCCTTTTTTTTTTTTCCGTTTTTTTTCCTTCCTCCACCGACTTGGCACGCATCTTGACGGACCAGGCCCGATGTCGAAATCCGAGAAGAGAAAGCCTTGTCTTTACTGTCTCATTTTTTTTTTTTTTTTTTCTTTTTTTTTCTGGCAGATTCCTTCCCCTTCCCTCTTATTGGTCAGAACCCACGGGAAGTCGTCGGAATAGGAGAACGAAGCGGGAAGGCCGGGAGTGGTGTTATTTCCCCCCCTTTTTTTTTTTTCTTCCTTTTGCGAGCCTTCCCCTCCCCTTTTTACCAGGGTCGTGGGACCTGAAAGACGCAGTATCCATGACTAAGGCAATGAGAACTTGTTCTCCTCTCCCTCTTCTTGTTTCCCTCTTTCTTTTTTTTTTCTTTTTCCTTTGACGTTTCCCCCTTTCTTTCTTCCCCTCCACGTGCTGGAGCCTAGTCGCTTGAGTTCCAACACACTGAGAACGGGCAATGGACAGCTCCGTCGCGTGTCCTTCCCTCTCTTCTCTCCCTTTTTTTTCCTTTCCCTCGAAGGTTTTTTTATCTTTTCCCCCTTTTCTCATGAGCAACGCGGGGGGGGGGTCGGCGACTGCGGGAATGGGCCCGAGGGGGCGTGTTTCCCCTTTTTTTCCTTTTTTTCTTTTTTTTTTTTTTTTTTTTCCCCTATGGAATTCTTTTCCCCCTTCGTTCGAAGGCGCGGCCAAGTTCTGGAAGAGGCTGACGATCATACAGATCGATTTCCCCTCTCCCCTCCCCAGTTTCTCCCCCTCCCCCCCCCCCTTCAAGGATCTCGAGGGAATCAAGGTTGATAACGAACGGTCCAGGGAAATGACGCTTTGCTCCTTCACCCTCCCCTTTTTTTTTTTTTTTTCTTCCCATGATCCCCCCCCCCCTCCTTGCGACTTCGTGGAGAATGTTTCTTAGGATTCAATATGGAATCAGGGGATTCCGTCCTCCCCCCCCCTCTTTTTTTTCTTTTAGACTTCCCTTTCCCACCTTTTTTTTTTTTTCAGTCTCGGAGGTGACTCTGAACATAGGGTGCAAAAATTTTAGGGAGTTGGACTTAATTTGGGTGGCGGCTTCCCCTTCCCCCCCTTTTTTTCTCTCAGAAGCTTTTCCCTCTTTGTCCCGAGCCGTTTCGTCATGGAATATGGGATAGAAGTTTTAAAGGAAGAGTCCTGGAACACGCGTGGACTTTTCCCTTCCTTTTTTTTCTCCTTCCTTTTTTCTCTTTCTCCTCCCTCCCCCCCCCCCCCCTTTCCTTCGAACGGGACCAAGCAAAGGGCTTGGACAATAGAGATATGTGAATAAGAATACGTTGTTGGTGTTGAGAAGTCTTCCCCCTCTTTTCTTTTTTCTCCCGGTGTTTTCCTCCCCCCGACCCGACCGACGGGGTGTTGCGTGATCTCGGACCGGTTTCCCCCCCTTCCCCCCCCCCTTTCTTTTTCCCACTCCTTCTCCCTTCCCCTTTTTCCTGGAACACTTCGAGGGCCCATTAAGTCCATGACCACCGAAACGGGCTCGGCCCCCCCCTCCCCCCCTTCCGGCCCCCCTTCCCGCGGCACTACGGCTGCTCAGCCTCGGGTTTTTCTTTTCCCCCCTTTTCTCCTTTTGACCCTGTGGGCGAGTCACCTTACGAGAAGTAAAGGGCACAGGTTCTTCCTCCCCCCCCCGGTACCCATTTTCCCCCCCCCCCTGGAATTCCAGAGGGATGCTAAGAAAACATTTCTCCAGAAGTATAAAGGTAGGGTGGAATTCTGGCCGGATCCTTCGTTCTTTTTTTTTTTTCGCGGCTTTCCCTCCCCTCCCTTCTTCCCGTTGTATCAACCTGGATATTCCCTCGGCGGATTGCCTCTGGTGAGTTCGACGAAAAGAGGGGGGCCCGCTTTTTTTCCCCTTTTTTTTCCCAGCGATCGCGTTGTCATAGATATGGAGGAGAGGGAAGAGATGAAAGAAACTTGGCCGCGCTCGAACGTCGCTTCCCTTCCTTTTCCCCCCCCTCCCTGCAAGTCCCCCCCTTCCCCCCCCACCCCTTGGGAAAAAACGAAAGCTGGGAAGGGAAAGAAAAGTCGCGACCGCTTTTCCCCTTTCTTTTTCTCCCCTATAATTACTTTTCTCTTTCCGGCTCAGCAAGCAGACGGAGTGTCTAGGGCGTGCGACAGGGGTTTTTTCCCCCCCCCCCCCCTTTCACTTCTGCTACCAGGCCGTGCTGGGACCCGACACCAATCAAAGGGTTAGGTCAAACAAACATTCCCTCACCCTCCTCTTCCTCGCTTCGTCAGCCAACTGCGTCGGCTGACTCCCCCCCTTTTTTTCGTCCCCTTTTCCTTCGTCATGGAGAGGACGGCCCGCTTCAGGGTCAAAAGACATGGGCACAACGCCCCCTTTTCCTTCTCCCCCCCCCACCATTCCTCTCAACAGCCTCGATTGGGGCACTCAACAAAGAAGGGGCTTCCGCTTCGTGCGCTTCTTTTTTTTACCAAATCCGAGAGGTAAAGGTAAAGTGAGGGCACCCGACCTTTTTCTTTCCCCCCCCCCCTTTCTTCCCCCTCTCCTTGAGTTTTCCCCCCCCCCCCCCTCCTCCCCCGAGGACGACCTTCCGAACCAAGGGCTCGGAATTTATAGGAATTAGAACATCGGGTCCTTTTCCCTTTTTCCCTCTTTTTCCTTCCGGTGTACTTTTCCCCTCTAAAACTTACCACACCGTTAAGCAGAAACCTGGAATAGAGGAAAGTCACGAAGATCAACCAGGGGTTCGTTCTCTTTCCCTTTCCCCCCTCCCTTTTTTCTTCCCCCCCTCCTCCACTTTAGAACTGCATGGAGGAGACATGGCGTATCCCTCCTTCCCCTTCTTTTCCAAAAACGTCCCTCCGCCTGGCCGATTGCGTCTGAAAAACACCTGGAGTAATCAGGGTACTGCTTTTCCTTGTCCCTCCCCTCTTTTCCCCCCCCCCCCCCTTCTTCATTTTTTTTTTTTTTTGTCACCCCGCCCAGGGCGTCGCCCGGGTGCCTGAAATAGGATAGCAGGTAAATTGTGGGGAATCAAACCCCATTCCTCTTCCCCCCCTTTTTTTCTTCTCCCCCCCCTCTTACCTTCCCTCCGGACTCACTTTTTCTGAGAGGTTCAATTTTAAAGGTGTAAAAAAAAGAGCGACGCTTCGCGCTCCCCCCCCCTCCTTTTTTTTTTTTTTTTTTTTTTTCTTCCGAGCAGTAACTCCCAGGCTCTGCTTGGCGGGGCTAGCGGGACTAAAACCGTCCAGCCCTTTCGTGGCTCTCTTCTTTTTCCCCCCCCTCCCTCCCCTTAGGTTCTTTTTTTTTTTTTTCTTTTTTCCCCCTTCGCGCATGGCGATGTTGGCCCAGAAGGATGTGTAGAGGGTCAACAATCTCCTCTTTTCCTTCCACCTCCCGTTTTTTTTTTTTTATCTCTCTTTTTTCCCTCAGACAAATTTTTTTTTTTCCCCCCTCTTCTCGCCCTGGGCCGGTTCCGAACATGGGAAGTTCACGAAAAATCTACGGATGCGAATGATGGCTTGAGGCATCGAGCCCACGAAAGTTTCTTACTTTTTTCTCCTTCCCCCTCCTAGGGGCCCACCTTTTTTTTTTTTTCCTTCCCCCTGACTCCCAGGCTCTTCTATAAAAGAAGATAGTTGAAGCTTCGAGCGGTCGCTCTGGGTTTTCCTCCTTTTTCCTTTTTCTCCTCCCAAGTAGTTTTTTCTTCCTCTTTTTTTAAGGGAGAGGGCATTCCTATCAATAAAAAGGTTGTTAGAGATGGGGTTTGTTCCCCCCCCCTCTCCCTTCTCTCCCTTCTCACCGGGGCGCCTCTTTTCTTCTTTTCCTATCCCTTGGGAACCCCCTAAGTTCTTCGCTGGGGGTGAAAGGATTTAGAACAAAGGAAAAACGGCAGGCCCTTTCTCCTCCCTTTTTTTTTCCTCCCTCAATTTCGCTTTTTTTTTCTTCCTTGCAGCGGATACGCATGAGAAAGGAAAGCAGTCTAAAGTGCGGAAAGGTGTGCCCCCCTTAGAGAAGGAGTTCCACCCACACGGTTATCCAAAAAACCCCCTTATCCCCCCTCAATACCCTTCTTTACTCCCCCTCAAAAAACAATCCTACTCATTCCCCTCACAAACCTACTCTCTCTTTCCCTCAACTGCTCCTAGACAAAAACCACTCAAGACTAACGCCACTCCTCAACAATTATAAAAAACCCACCCTTCTTCAAAATCCTCCCTACTACCTCTCCAACGCCCCATCTCTCCCCCCAACTCCCCCCCCTCCCTTATCCCATCTCTGAATACTCCTCACCAGCACTTTTCCACTCCCATCACCATCCCCCAACCCAACCTACACTCTTATTACCCCCGAAATAAAATCCCCCCCTAACACCCTATCCAAAAACAACCCATTCACCTCGCTTATTTAATCATAATACAAATTCCCCATACCGGCCATTCAAGACACCCCGTTCTCTGTTAAACAGCTCTTTTCAATATCGTTATCCCCCCCCCCTTCCATCTCCGCATCAAACTTCCACTACATCATAAAAAATCCCCCCTCCCTTCTGCCCAACTCTCCCAATACACCCCCCCCCCCCTCCCTTTCCACATGAACCCCAAAAATAAACCAAAATATAAACCCTTCCCCCTCTTTTCCACTTCCCCTTTTGGAATCTTCGTGACGGTTCCTCGAGTCACAAGGTTCTGCTACCTGGTGGTAAGTTCCTTTTTTTTCTTCTCCTTTTTTCTTCCCCCCCTCTTTCCTACTTTTCCCTCTGAAAGGCGAAGGCCTTGTTCGGACGGGTCGTCATCTTGGTTTTCTCCGGCACTCAAGGAGAGCGAGGTGGCAGATGTTGCACTACCAGGTTTTCTTCCTTTTTTTCCCCCCTCCCCCTCCCTTCAAGGCCCGGCGTGGGGAGTGCCCAATCCGAGGGGATGTGAGAGTAATGTTGGCTCTGCCCGGGGGGGGAAATGACCCCCCCCCCCTTTTTTTTTTTCTCCCCCCCTTCCCTTCCTTCCCGAGGAAATTGTCGAAAGAGGAAAGAGGATGTTACCGTCCAGCGACCAGTTGGCTGACGCCGTCATAATTCTTTTTCTTTCTTTCTTTTTTTTCTTTCTTTCTTTCCCCCCCCCCCACCCTGCGCACGGGCCTATGAAAAAGATCAGTTCGCGGGCCTGAAAGCCGTAGGAGTCGTCATGCCCTCCTTTTTTTCCCCCCTTTTTTTTTTCCCCCTTTTTTTCCGGCCGGACTGCGGGAATGCCCAGCGGGAGTGTTTCCCCTGTTGTTCCCTTTGGGGATGTTGGAACGCTTTTCCCTCCTCTTCTTTTTTTTTTTTTCGCGGCGCGGCCAAGGTTCTGAAAGCTGACGCTCATACAGATTCGAGGACACTCCCCTCCCCCCTTTCTCTTTTTCCTCACCCCCGCCGGCATCCTCAGGGGAATCCAGGTGATTTTTTTTTTAACGACTGTCAGGGAATGCGCATTTTTCCTTTTTCCCCTTTTTCCTTCTCTTTCCTCCCTGGGAGAACTTCGTGGAGGAATGTTTCTTAGAATCCCTCTGGAATAAGGGGAGGCGGGGACGATCCCCCCCCTTTTTCCCTTTTTTTTTCCCCTTCCTTTGCAAGTCTCGGAAGGTGACTATGAAAATAGGGTGGCCAATTTCGGGCGTTGGCCTACTTTTGGTTTTTTCCTCTCCCCTCCCCCCCTCTTTTTTTTCTTTCTTTTTCTTGACTTTGGGCCTCGAAGTTTTCCAAGGACGTCCGGAACAAGCTTTTTTTCCCTTTTCCCCTTTTTTCTTTTTTCTCTCTTTCAACGAAAAAAAAAAACCCCTCGGTCGTTTTGAGCTTCCCTTCCCTCTTTCGCTTCCCATCCTTTTGGCCCCTT
>Ga0179593_1672308_pt1 | contig 29307 bp, 24 predicted proteins | sample CZODoug2_1_08_16_FD_185931 | JGI IMG/M metagenome (GOLD analysis project Ga0179593, IMG submission 185931) | Vadose zone soil fungal communities from Angelo Coast Range Reserve, California, USA - CZODoug2_1_08_16fungal (PacBio error correction) | ecosystem: Environmental > Terrestrial > Soil >... | reverse complement strand
CCCATCTAGAGGCTTCAGTAAATCTAAAGGGTGTAGGAAAGGCCAAGCAAACTCTCTCCGGTCTTCCCTCATCTCCTTTTCCCCATGGGTTCCAAGAAAGGCCCATCTTAGGCACCAACGGAGCGAGGAGCCCCCTTTCTTTTCTAGGTGCATTGAAGACCATCCGTCCATCTCTCGGTGATCGAGGCGCTGCCCCAAACGAGCAAGGGCTCCCGGTTGCACAAGGTCTTCCCCCTGAGTACACGTTCCTCCGCCTAGTTGAACTGGCCCCCCCGACGTCATAAGGCCATCCTGCCCTTGGATGAAGTCGAACGGTTACATGCTTTTTTGTATTTGCCTGCGAGCCCTAAATACACCCTCCCACAGCACGTCTTGGAGACCGCACCCTTTCTTCGAGGTCACGCCGCACACTTCTCCATTGTCCACGGCGCTTTCAAGCGCTAGCCCAGCCAGGACAAAAGCTGAACCGTTTTTCTGTCCATCCTGTAGCTCGTGCCATTGGGCGTTCTCCACGGTGGCGTTCCCTCTTCTCAACCTCCTCCGTGCACGAGTTCAACTTGATTGTCGTTGGTAGCTCATGTGAAAACATGTGAGAACACCCCTCTTCCCAGCTGTAAATGTCCATTGGCTTTTTTTTTTCCACATCCCCTCCCTTCTCGTGGCGTTCGCTGGCTTTGTTTAGGGAGCGGTTTTGTTAGTGGTTTTTTCCGTTGCTCATCCCTCTGGGCTCAAAAGTGGCCCATGGGGTATAATTGCTCGCAGTACAACCTTCCCCCCCCAAATAGTTACACCTCCTCTAGATGAGGAACTCCCCCCATCGAGGAAATGTCTTTTACCCCCCTCCAAGGGTAGCGGGTTTGCCGTTCCGTTCTTGCGTTAAAAATACTAATCCTTTCCAGTTGGCAGTAGTTAGCGTCAATGTTTTTGGTTTTGCGATATTGTCCCGGGAGGAACGGTCGGAAGTGGGGGGACGGGCCATCCTTTCCTGAATATCCCGGTGGTCCAGTTTGTTTGAGCACCCTTTTCTTTTTTCTGTAGATCGGTTTTTTTGGGCGGTAAGAGGATAGAATTTTCTCTACCGCTCGAGGCTTTTTTTCTTTCGGCTTGGTGTGAGCGGCCTACTTGGCTTCTGCGGATCCTTTTTTTGAGCTTCCCCCCCTTTCGGCTGGTGTGGCTTTTGGAAATGGAGACACAAAACTGCCACAAACCGCGCGGAGCGGCTCGGCGAGTTCCCTCCCCCTACTGGTTTTGCCCTGAAAGCAATTTGATGTTTTTTTCGCGGTGTTCTTTTTGGAATTCCCCTTCCCTCGTTCCAGGATCTTCGTTACCCATGCCCCCGTTCTTTAGTCTCGGACCTATGCACGCGTTCTACGGGGACAATCGGATCAACTCGCAAAACAAAGAATCTACTTTAAACGCTCCTCGAGGGGGGAATAAGTATGAGGGAACCACATGTGGGTTGCGGTAGTTCTCATTTTTTGAACTAAGGCTTTTTAAGGTGTTAGCTGAAACTTCGTACCCCTTTTTGCAATGTGGTGTTCAGAAGTTGGTCGACTTTCCTACGTGGAGATTGACCGCGCTGACAAGCCTACTTTCCCTGCCAACTGGCCTCCCTCCAGACCGTTTGCTAACAACCGCTCTAATACTGTCGACCAGGAGATTGCCCCCCCTTCCCCTAAGACATTTTGACGTCCCTTCTGCACTTTTTACGTCGGCATTTTCCCCCCTTCGACTTCCGGGGCTTTTTCCCCCCGCGAATGGTCGAGGCTACACCCCGACCCCTTGGATGTCATACAGTCACGGTGAAGATAAAGAGATCTGTCCACTCCGGTAAAGTATTATCCCCCGGCAATGAAACCTTCGGTCGATTACATGCGCTTACGCATTCCTGGACGGCTATCTCTGGGGCGGTCCCTTCCGCGCAGAGATCTTTTCACTCCAACTAGTATCTCTTCGGGTCGATGGCAGGCTTAGCAGTAAGCACCGTTTTTTGGCGGTTTTTTCACGAGGGTGTGCCCCCCCCTCCATCGGCCTTTCACCGTCCCCCTTTTGGGTATCTGCCCCCCCCTAACGGGCGATTCATCACCCCCCCGCCGGTAAAAGCTTGATTGCTATGATTTTGTACTCGTCCCCCACCTTCTTCCTTTTTATGTCGTTTTTCCAGAATGCCGTCGTCGACCAGGATTTTCCGCCCTCTTGGTCAGAACTCGTCACTCTCTCGTCTCTTCCGCCTAACCGGTACAGAATGTCACCTAGAACTTCTCCTGGCATCGCCCCCAAAGATCTCCCCCATGCCTGTTCCCCCTCTTCTTTGCACAGGTGGGCCCCTTTCTCCTGCGACCTTCTCCTCTGGTAGGGTCTCGATAATGTAACCACTTCCTTTGCGAAGTTACTGCTTTTCCATCGTGGGATGGCGAGTTACCTTTTCTTGTAGATTCCCCCCTCCGGGGATTTCGTAAGGAGATGGTTTCCAAAGATTCCAGCCGCGTCCATCTACTATCCCCCCCTCTCCCCGTTGTGGTTTTTTGGAGTTAGATTTGGCTTCGTTCCCCCCCTTCGGTCTACCAATCTTTTTCCGAACTATCCTCCACTTTTCCCCCCCCAGACACACAACGTCCCCCTACCGGCGCAATCTCCCTGCACTCTAGTGGTTAAAATCGGATACCCCGTCTTTCTAACTTTCCCAGGACTCCTAACCGTGACAGCGATGTAAAAGTCCCTGGCTGCGGTGGGCGATTGCGTACTGATTTATTTTCCCCCCCTTTTCTTTTTCGGCTCTTCAACGCGGGTGGGCCATCGCCACCTTTCTTTTCTTTTCTAAGTGAGGCCACAAGGCCCCACATCCTCTTAAGGCATGTCTTGCCACCAGTACCGTCGACAAGCCGTGGTCTACCCCACCTCTAACGCTCTACTTTCTCGGCTTTTCCATGAACTTCATACCCGGTCGGTCCTTTTTAGCAGAGGTGATAGTGAACACCCGTCGGTGAGACGAAACCCCCCATATGACCTTCTAGGCCTTTTCAACTCAAGCCCTCTTTCGAAGTAGTAGGCGTCCGATTTGTGTTCTTTTTAAGAAAAATCCTAGATCCTTCCACAATACTAGGAATAATTCCCTTTTTCGTCATTTAAGGGGCTGAGAAATTTATTTGTACCTGTTTATTTTTTCTCCCTGGATGTCGGAGACCTTCCGGGGCAGTGACGTGGTTCTCGCCCTCTACCTCTTGGTGAAATCCTTCTCCGTAGAATCCGACCAACCCCCATCCCGCGTTCAGTGATCGTTGTGTCTTCGTACGAGATTAGCCGTCTTCTTCTTTCTCCCTCAAACACGGTCGACCCTCGACGGTGACTATCCCAGGCAACAAGTCGTAGGCGTGCCAGTGTACCTTTACCCCGTCCCTCCCTTGACCACACCTTGACGCGGTTTGAGAACACCGGAACTGGTCCACCTCCTCTGCAAGACGTTCGCAGAACCATGCCTTTGACCTCAGGCAGAGATCGACTGTTGCCTCCCTCAGTTTTTTTTGAGCGTTGATAATCGATGGTCAGTTCTAATCTTCAAGTTTCTTGTAGACGCTGTAGTGACCTAGTCTACTCTACCTCCCTCCCACATCTCCCCCCTTCCACAGCTACCATTGACAGCAAATTTGCTTTTCCATCCTGGCAACGGCTCTCCCGGTGACAGCAGAAGAGACGAGATATAAAGCGAGTTCTTAGGTGGGTCCCCCAGTAAAGTTCCCCGGAAAGCACCGCACCCCAAGAGAGTTGCCCGCGCAAAACCATTTTTTAGCGGCATTTCCCCCACCTTTGAAGCTCCCAATAACGAACGACGCCCCCATTCGCAAGATTTCAAAGTTCCCTCTACAGGCATCCGCCCCGTTTGTGCGAAGAGCCCCCCCTCGGAAGCTCCCCTGGACAGCTGGGGCCTTCTCCCTCCCCCCCTTAACCCCGGAGTCTTTCCGGACCCAGAAGTTTTTTCCTACCCCCCCCTCCCACTCCTTTCCTGAAAGATCCGCACCCCGGCAACCCACAACCAGTCAGGCCTTGTCCCTCTCTTTAACTTAGTGTCCCGTCCGGCGACTTTCGCTACCAGGGAGGGGTGCCTGGGGCTACAGATCCCCTGGACAGTTCCTCATTCGTTTTTCTTTGTAAATCTTTTTCTGGATCCTCTATTCAATTTTAACGAACCCGGCCAAGTTGGCCCCTCCCTCTGCGAAGTCAAACTCTCCCCCCGACTCGCCCTAAAAAACGTCTAGACAGCCCGGAAAAATAATAGGAGATTACCCACGCCACGGCCCTAGTCCTTACGGGTAGTAGGAATGTTCTTACTTGCACAAATCCCCATCGAAATAGGCCTTCCTTTTCTTTTCTGTTCAATCAACTTCCCTTCCTGACCCAATGTTCAGCCGAGATAGGATGAGATGGCCTCCTCGGGTTAAGCTTCCTTGACTCTTGGGGCCGCTTCGGATGAGAAGTGTTTTTCACCTGGAGGTTTTCTTTTTCGCGGTGACTAGAAGCTTAATCCCTGTCGTGGAGTTTTTTTTTTCCCGTGCAGTTTCCCCTCCCTTGCGTACTCCTTCGTAATAAAGATTGCTGAGCCGTGCTCACTTAGCCGGCAAGGTCACCTCCCCATCGTCCGAAATGGTTCATCCTGGGAAGTTGTTTTTTTTTATAACTCCCCTTCTTTCTGCGGGTCTTCCGCCAACCACCTATTCTTTGTTAGGTGAGATAATCTCTGGTGTGTTTTTCTCCTCTGCCGGTAGGGGCCCCCGATATAGAATTCCTTCCCCTCCCTTCGTTTCCATTTAACCCTGGCTCTTTCCTTCTAACTCCTCGAGCTGGGGTGTCCGCAGCGTTTTTTGATCTTTTTTTTTTCAAAAGCCCCTTTTCTAGGCCATCGACTCTTTGCAACAAAACCGTGTAAACCTGAGATCAACAAGCCGGCCCTACGCTCTTGGCTGATAAAATGCTCTTAGGGCATTAGATTTTTACTCCCATTCCGAGGCCCCCTCCTCTTCCTTTTACGAATTTACTTTCCCGTGTTGTTGGGTGCTAGCGATCCCCCTGGTGAATTCTGACTGGGTTACAATCTCCCCCCCTACACCTTTCCCAATGCCTTTTTATTCCTCCACAAGAGCGGTAACCTCCCCGTCGGGGAAGGCGGTTTTTCCCCCACGTTTGAGCAGCGTTGTTTTGACCCAGAGCTCTCCTGCCAGGAACCTCCCTGTTTGAGACATCCGCCTTTCTCCGCCACCCCTCCTTTTCCCAACCCCATTTGCCTTCCTCGTACAGAGCCAGGTGGGTGATCATCCTGCAACCCGCCCCCCCTGATTCTCCGGCCCCGAGGGCTCCCCTTGGGCCGACAGGATTCGTGACCGATCGGACACCATCTCAATGGTTCCCTCCCTTGCGTTCTCTTTTGACCAGGACCTCCAGCCCAGAAAGTCCTCGGTTGCTCGTTTTCTCTCGCAACGAGCAGCGGTTCACCTCTTTTCCTTCTGTAACAAGGCTTCCCCTCCGCCGAGGTGCCATGGACGGAGATCATCCGGATCAGAATTTGATCAGGTGAAAGTTATACTCCCTTCTTCTGCATTCTTCCCGATTTGACCCAGCGCCCACCCTCGGGAAGACCGTGCGCACATCGTCTTCTCCCCCCCCTTTAGAAACCAGCCAACTTTTTCCCCCGTGCGCCGCCATAGCGCTTTTTGGCCAGCAAGACCCAGTTTTCACCTCCGGACTTCCCCCATTTTTAGTAGCTCGTGATGACAATTTCCCTTCCCCTCACGCCTTTTTGGCGTTTACATCCGCCATTCCCCCGGTTTTTCGGTGGAGTTGAGCTAATGAACAATTCTCCTCGACAAACCCCGCTTTCCTCGACCTTCTGCCCACTCTTGTGGTGAAGTAGCCGTGTCGAGGTGGAGCTTGTTCCCTAGGTCTTTGTGTCTCGCTAGGGTTAGTTTCGTTGATGGTTCGCCGAGTTTTGGTCTCAAAGTCTTTACCCGTGTGCGAGGCCTTCTACCTCTTCGATACCCAAAGTCGTAAACCAATTTTTCCCCCAGGGACTGCCCTCCCAATTCTTTTTATTATCTGTCCCTGGTCACACCCGAAGGGTAGCTTTTTCCCTCTGCCTGGAAAGTTAATAGTGTAAACCCTCCACTTCCCCCTTTTTTCCTTCGAATGGACTGGTGTGGGGGTGCTGTTTTGAGATCTTTTTTTCCGCGGACCTCTGGTCGGTGGGGTTGGTTCTTTCATGACTATAGCGGAACGTGGCTTAGGAGAGACCTTGTGCAAGGGAGGACTTCCCAGACCGTGAAAACTTTTTCTTTCCCGGTCCCGACTTGAAATACCTACCTCTCTCGTAATGGTAGTCTTCTCTTTTTTTTGGAGACTTTTATCGGGTCCCCTCTAGGCTTTTTTTCATGCGTGAGATGGAAAAGACTCTCTGGATGGTGGTTTCGTTCTGTGGTTGAAGTTCTCCCCCCTCCCAAAAAGTAGAGGAGTGAGAGAGATGCTCGGTAGAGGATCTTTCTGGAAAGACATTGTGCTCTAGGTTGTCAGGAAGAGTCTGGTGGCCTATCTACCCCCCATGCCTATCATTGCTACTACTTTTCTCAACGAAAAATACGCTAGAAGTCGGCCTCTTCCTTTGGCTCAAAGGAGAGACAAACAGTGGTAATGCACCTTTTTCATAAAGAAGGGATGAGATGAGGGCAAAAGGTATTTAGTTTCCACCAGGTCGGTCGTGGACTCCCCGGTGAAAGGAAGTCTTCCCCCAGCTTTCTCGGCGTAGGAACCCGGTTTGTTTAAACTTCCTGTGGTAGGGTCCTAGTGAGAGCTGCTTTGTGCCCCCCCTACCCCGTGGAAAGGGATATCCAACGAGTGGACCTTCCTCCACCTCGATAGTAGTACCCTTCAACTTTTTTTATTTTAAGTCTCTTCCAACAGCTCCAGAATTAAGGGCTGAAGCACAGGTGTGGGGTTAGTCGTGAAGGGCTCTCCCGGGTAAACCCCGCCCCTCTCCGACGTCGCCCTACAAGGCACGCCCCGGACGAGGGTAATTTCTTTCACGGTGCCAGATCAACCCTTTTCTTCCCCCTGCCCTTTTCGGAGTGATACCCTGAGCTTTTTCTAAAATCACGTCCCCTCATCCATCTTCCCTGAAGGACCTTGAGTGTGGAAGGTCTCTTCTCGGGGACGTTTAAAGTCGCCTTCTTTTCTCTAGGCTTCTCGCCAATTCGTCCAGCATCGGGTCTGGAAGGAAGATGGTCAGCACAAGGGTTGGTGTCACCAGAAAGGGTTTTAATCTTCGAGTCCCTTCTTCCCGGTTTGCAAAGGGAGATCATCACCGCGGGAACCTCTCTGGATTTTTCTACTTTTGGTTTAATACCTCCTCTCGCTTTCTGGGTACAGCCTTGTGAGTACGAAAGGATTTGATCCTCTTTTCAGAAAGTTAGGTGCTTTTATTAACATCTTTTGAAGTCCTCCTCAGTTTTTTCCTGAAGGTCAACTCGATATGAGCAAGCCCCTCCCAAAGATCCACAAACTCATTTCGGTCTTACCGGTCCTGGAGACATACCCCCGTCTGGTAGGTACTCAAGATCCCGTAAAACTCGTTGCGCAGTACCCTTCCTTTCTGGTTCGCTCTTTGCGGCGCCGCATCGGATAGGAGAGGACCCTCCTAGATGGGGCTTCCCCTCCCTCCGGAGATGGGGAAAGACCGACGAGCCCCCATCTTTTTTTTTCCTATGATGGCAGCGCTTTCCATCTCCGAAGAGGATATACCCTCGGCGGGGCGCTCCCCCCGCAAAAAGTTGCGGCATAGATGTCCTTCTCCGCACTCGCAACTGTTACATTCTCTTACCACAAGAGCGTTTTGGTAGCCCCGGGCATCCCCGATAAAGAAACGGTTTTGTCCCACGTAAACTTTCTTAGAGTGTTTCGATGCTTGTTCATGGCGCAGAGGTGACACTCGGACCCCAACCCGGGGGTCGTGCATTTTGGGCTGCCCCGAACGTGTTACAAAATCTGCTCAAAAGCTGGTCCTAAAATGGCAGGCTTTACCCCCCCCCCGGAACGGACCAAGTTTTACCCCCCTCCCCCCCCCCCCCCCCCCCCCCCCCCCCCACCCCCCCCCTCCTCTCCCCCCCCCCCCCCCCCCCCCCCCCCCCCCCCCCACCCCCCCCCCCCCCCCCCCCCCCCCCCCCCCCCCCCCCCCCCCCCCCCCCTCCCCCCCCCCTCCCCCCCCCCTCCTCCCCCCCCCCTCCCCCCCCCCCCCCCCCCCCCCCCCCCCCCCCCCCCCCCCCCCCCCCCCCCCCTTGTACCACCTGAAGCATAGATCTTGCTGGTAAAGTGCTGTGATTTTTGGCCGCCCCCCCACGTCGGTATTCGAGTTGTTTTAGCTAGTGCCCCCCTTTGCGGTGACCCCCTCCCAACAGGTGTGATTTCTGCCACTTCCTTTAGGGAGACTCTTACGCCGAGGCCTTGGAGCGCTGGAGGACAGCCCCAGCCCTAGAGCGGAAACATTCCGTCAGTCCTTCCGTTGCTGATGTTCAGGGATCAGGGAGAACCTCGGCGGGGTCAAGAGTCCCTATCTGTACTTACATCGGCCTTTTTCGGTGAGGGTTTCTTCAGTACGGCCAGCGCTGGGTTCTCCACCCAGCAGTCTATTCTGAAACGACAGCCCCACCCCGTTCATCCCTTCAGAAAGGAAGTTTAGACGGTGATGTCCCTTCCCCTCTCTTTCAGGAGTAAGGAACGTGGCTCGTCCCCGGGCGTGACGTCGATAAGCGGCCAGTCGTTAGCTGCCGGGATCGTCCCGTTCCCGTCTGCCCCCCCCGTTGCCCCCCCCCCTGACGACGTGGGCCGCGAACACCGCCCCCCTCCGGCCCCGCCCCCCCTGAAGCCGAAAGACCCCCCAGACTCCACACCCCTTGCCCGATCTATAGTCCCGGCCGATGACCCAGTTCTGACCCCTCCGCACCCCCCCTTTTTCTCGGATCTTTCCCATTGTCCCCGTAGAACGTGCCGTTTTTTTTCTTCTAGAAGTTAGAGACGAGCTCTTTTCCCTAATGTAACGTTTCCCCCCCCTCTTAGGCGGACAAAAGATACCCTCCAAGCTCCATTTTTCGACTTCCACCCTTTTCCCCCTCCTCAAGGGGAAGCTTTTAGAAGAAGAAGCTTCTCGAGGGGTGGGGGTCTTTTTTCTCTCCTCCAAGGAAAGAAAACAGTTCCGATGAGTTTTTCCCCACCGCCCATTCAGACGAGGATCCGCTCCCCGGATCCTCCCCCAACAGCCCAACTATCCCGCGTCCTCCCCTTTCCCAGGACATGTCGACTTGGCACCGAGCCCTTTTGAGAAGAAGACCTCCTTCACCTGGCCCTCCCCCCAGAACGCCCGTGGACCACCTTGCAGTCGGAACCAGGACGGCAACGGCCCCCCCCCCACAGTCCCAAAAAGACACGTCGCTTGCCAAAATCCCCCCCCCCCCCAAGTCCCTTTTTCCCTTTCACATTTTAATTAGTATTTGAACCTATTTCTCCGTTTCCTGAGAATGTTCAAGATACCGGGTTGGTGTCCCATGGCGACACATCCCATTTTTCCCTATGGGACTCATGCGCCTCTTACCTATCTATTTGTAAATATTTTTATTCGACCTTCCCACCCCTCAAGTTGGCACTCCCGAAATTTCCCAGAAAAGCCCACCCAACCCCCCCTCCCGCCCACCCCCCTCGCCCGCCTCCTCCCGTTTCCGGCGTAAGTCAAACACTACAATGTGTCCCCCCTCCTGGATCTTGAACGGTGGTTAATTTCTCGGTTCTTCCCCCCCCACACCCATTGAAATCGGTAAGGCGGTGGTTTTTTTCACTCCACAGGTTGAAGAACCACGTTAGCCCTTGCTCCCTACTTCTACTGGGTGGCCTGGGTGGAGAGAGATCGGGATGAAGCTTTTCTTCCCTGGCCGGGACTTGTCTGTTCAATAACATGTGCTTTGTAAAGAGCGGGGATATTGTGCTCGTCCCTGCTCCGAAATGAATGCAGTTCCCCAGTAAAACATGAAAGATGATCCCTTTCTGAAGTCCCGAAGGCATTGCAGATCCCTGCCCTCCCCCTTTTTTCATGTCCCCCCCTTTAGAAAGATGCTCTTTTTCGCGTCTCCCTTGAGAAAATACCTATTTACTTAATGTCAATGCACAGATTTTCTCCCCATAGGATGTGCATCCCATTGGTTTTTTTTCTCAATTGGTCCGCACGGAGGAAGAAGACCTGGTTCCCCCGACACCAAGACGAGGCAATGGTTACACCCCCATGGCGACCTCTTACTGGGGTCCCCAAAGAGTTCTGTCTACTGAGGATGAGTCCCTCCTGTCTTGACTCTGAGTTTCGAACACCAAAGATTCACCTTGAGAGTGTTTCTTTCCCCCTACGTATTATTCTGGTTCATCCCCCACTGTTTGAGTGCTCCCTTCCCTCCTTGTACCGCAGTAGAGATACTACTTGCTATTTAATATACTCCCCTTTTTGTTTTGTGAGATCAGAAAGTTTCCTTTCTGCCTTCCCTGGTTCAGAGAAAAAATCACTAATGATACAGAAGCAGCTGGAGACTCAAAAGAGAGATCTTTTATTCTGTGAAAATAGGCTCTCCCCTTTTAGTAGACCCCTCGATGGCATGAAAAGAAAAAGTCTGTTGCTCCGAAGCCCCAAGGCATCCCGCTTTCTCCAAAAACTCGAGGCTTCTTGAAAGAGCACCCCTGGGTGTGTTCACCGCGTCTGAACCCTCGTTTTAGACCGCAAAGGAGAGAGAAGAAGGGTTAGACAGGAAAGCACCCAGCCTGTGAGAACTCGCGGCATAGGTTTTTTTCCTGTCTTCTTGAACAGGTCCCAGCCGAAAGCTTCTTTTGCTAGGTAGGTACGAAGCTTTCTAAAAAGAGGGGGAAAGTTTCTCCCCCCCCCATGGCGTACAGCAAGTTTTTGTGTACTTGGTCGGCCCCCCTCAGGCTAAGCAGCGTTTCTTTCAGGGTCCCTTTGATTGGAAGAAGGCAGTTCTTCTCCCTCTCAAACCCTTCCCCCCCGTCGTCTTTCTTAAAGAGCACCTCTGAGTAAAAGCTCCCCCGGCCACTTTTTTTTCTTCCAGAAACCTGAAGCTCTAGCAATTGGCACAAAGCTTCCCTTTCTTCCCCGACGTACACGAATTTTTATGCTCTTTGCCCCTGAGGTCTCAGCCTTTGGCGGTTAACTCAAAACGAAGGCTTGGACATGAGTTACCGATTGTGGAGTCCAGTCCCTATTCCCTTTCGACCCAAAGTAAAGGCCTCCCGAATGTCCCTTGTCGTTGGGGTAGTAAGAAGTCCTGTGGTTTTTTTTTCCCCCCCGTTTCTTTTGTGTGGCCGGGTTTTTCTTTTTGGGATGGCTTATGTAGCGGCTTGCCAAGTGGCCCCTTTTTTTCGGTCACTGAATAGCTCTCAATTACAAAACTCGTTTACCTTTTTCTCTATGAGGAACTATAATAGGGAGCTCTGTAGAACCTTTTTCCCCCCCACGAAGGTGGTAGGTTCCCCCCTTTCTCGTACTGCCTCCCTCTGCCCAAGTAATAAGTAACAGTGAGTTGTAGTATAGAATGTCATTGTCTGGTGGGCTGTTTTCTCTTTTTGTAGAAGTCTTTTTCTGGTGTTCCGGGAAGGAATTTTCATGACTTCTAGAGGTGTACCGTTGGAGGTAGGGATACCCCAGTTTTGTTTCCAGATGTGACGAAACCGGGGTTTGTCGTGAGGGATCGAATGGCTCCCCCCCGCGTTCGTACTTTCCCTTCTTTGTTAACTGGCTCCGGGGCGCTTAGCCATAGGCTTTTTCGACCGGCTTTTTGGAGATGGAAGCTTTTTTTCCGCGTTTTGTGACGTTCCCCCCCCACCTAGACCAAAACCCAGCAGTCGTCCGGAGTCTCTGGGCCCTAGGCGCCGGTTTTGAAGAGGGACATCAGTTTGATGTTCGCTTTTGGGTAGCGGTTTTTCCGGCGCCTTCGTACTATTTGTCCCCCTCTTCGGAGGGGTTCACCTTGCCCCGGTCGCTACTAGGCTCTTTCCCGGCAACTTTCACGTGTCGACGGGGGAAACGATTTCTTAACCACCCTTGTTTGTGAGTTTTTTCTCACGGGATAGATCATGGACCGGCCCCCCCCCCCTTAGGGATTCACCGGTAGGTAAGTCAGGTTCCCTTCCTGGTAGTTACGCGCCGCCCCGGAACTGTGGTGGTCCCTCTGGTCGACGTTCCCCCCTAATTGCGAGACTGCCGTCCACTTCTACTTGGCCCCTTTCCCGTCACCTCCCTGAAGTCGCAAACGAGATTCCCCCCGGTTTCATTTAAAGCCCGGTATTCGCCTTCCCTCTTGCGGCCCCCCTTCCTGCACTTGGTGGTCAGTAGTGAAGGCCCTCAAAAGGCGGGGGATTTCCACCCCCCCGAAGCTGAGAATTCGCACTCCCCTTCAAACTCTTTCAAGTCCCCTTCCGTTCCTCACTTGTTGATGGACCCCTTTTGAAAAGTCTTCTCCCCGGCACTGAACCCTCCCCCCTCAAGCAACAGCTTTCATTGAGGATTGTGGCCTTCTATAGATGTTCCGGTACCGTCCGCCCCTTTTTTGAAGGACAGACTTACAACTAGTAGACCTCCCTCCGGGTTTATTGGAACCCGATCCAGCCCCCTTTTTCTGATTCACCCCTTCTTTTGTGCAAGAGATACCTTTTGACCGGACTCCTGGTTGCACCTTTCTTTCCATAACCCCCCGGGAAACAGATCCGCTTCTTCGGTTAGTGTCCCACGGCTTTTCCTCCCTCTTCTTCTTGGCATCAACGCCGGCGTTCCTTCCGGATTTTTGAGACGTTTTTACCTGCCACTTGATGAATCTTTCCATGAAACCTTTTTTTGGTACAGAAGTTCCTCTTGTCTGATCTTCCCCCCCTCCTCGTAATTCCTTTTGCCCGGTCCTTTGGAGCGAGTTGTACGAGAGGTCGTTGAACTTGCCGTTCCCCTGCCCTTTTTTTAGGTCCCCGTAATGTACCCAATATAGTTTTTCTGTCGAGAGCTCGTAGCTAAATAAGTAATTGCCTGCCCTTTCATCCCCCTTGTTCCTTTCGTTCCTCAAAGGTTTTTCCGGGGAGCGGCCCCCCCCTAGATGGGAGATCCTCTTATCTTGTTGAAAGCTAACCTCTTGCCCATATCCGTTTGTTGTTTTTTTGAGATGGCGCTCCTTAGTTTTTCCCAATCTAGAGCTGACCCTCACCATCCTGCTTTCCCCCTTGCCTGCGCCTTTCCGGCCTTCCCCCGTCCTCGCAAAGTACTCGCAATCTATATTTCCCTGATCGGCCATACCCCGCTTCCTTGCCCGTGGCAAGGACCTCCGACCCAACCGCTTTCCCCCTGCCATGGGTTTTTTGGCGATGCTGCGCCCTTCGCAGAGTCCTTCGGGTACCACGGATTCTTAGTGCTCTTCCCTTTTCCCTCAAGTGCTGTACCTCCTAATAAACAGCATGGTCGCGGCATGCTTCTTTTCGCGCCAACAGTCTGTGCATCGATTCCCCCCCCCTGTTTACCCCTTATCTCTCCCTTTTCCCCCCCGGAGTTTTCCGGCGTGGGTGGATTTCCCTCCACGGTTTGGCGATAAGTCGGTCGGTTCGCCGCCTTCTTGCAACCGGTTCGAGCATTCAACCCGGTGTCTGACACTTCCTGACAAGACAGCTAATCTTCTCTTTGGCGTCCTAAGAGATTTGAGGAGTCCGGGACAGAAACCTTGATAGTTTCCCCCCAAATGCTCGGAGGCTTTCCTGCGGAGTTGTTATGCGTTCCTTTAGCGAATTTACTTGCATGCCTCGTGCTCTGGATGTATGGTTACATAGGCCTTTCTCCCCCCCCCCTGTTGAAGGGTCTGTTCGAAGTTGCACCTTGAGCTGGACAAAGGCCGTTCCTCTCCATGCACCCTACAAAAAAAAGGTCTCCGGAGCCTTTTTTTTTTCTTGAGCTACTAACTGGCCCCGAGCCTTTCTTGGACAGAGGAGATTCGGTGGATTCCTTACCCAGGGATTGTGCTTATTCCTGTTCCCCGGAGTGTTCGTCTGTAAAGTACCAGAAACCTTAACAGTCCCTACCCCCGTTTAAACACCCACGTGACTTACGACGGGGCTTTCGAACAAACCCCCCGTGACCGCCGCGACAGAAAGGATGAGCCTCCCCTTGAGGGGCCCTCTCTGTCTCCCCTTATAGAAGCAGTTTAACTGCCTCGTCGGGAGTTATACCCTTGTCAAAAGTATCTTTTTGTCGGTAGAGCAGGAGTAGCGGACTGGAGGTCGTTTTCGACCGATTCGGCCCCCCAATAGGTTGACGGCAACCGCTACACCCTGCGTGAACAGCAAATTGGTTTGCCCCAGCTCTCCGACCCCCTCTTCGAGAGCCCCCCCCTTCCGCTCGCGCGGGGGGTGGACGGGGGTTTCCTCGGAAACAAACTTTCTCAGCGCCCCTCCTTGATTAGGGGAAATCGAAACCCCCCCAGAAAGTCCGCCAGAATAGGCCCTCTAGGAAACCCCGGAGAGCCGCGACACGTACTACCTTTATCCCCCCGTAGCGAGCGGTCGCCAGTAGAGCGTCCCCCTCCTCCCCCGGGTTTGGTCGGAGAACCTCGGAATCCGCCCCCGCTCCGCCTACCCCCCTCACGTTGCCCACCGCGCTGGATGCCCATGTCCCGGACCCCCCCCGTCCAAGAGCCCGTCCGTCACAGATAGCCCATTCCCCCCCCCTTCCGGGGTTATAATGCCAAATGGCACACTTAGTATTGTAACTAGTATCCCCCCCCTGTTCCGTGAGACGGTCAACCTCCGTTCCCTTTTTGTTGGAATGGCGACATACAGCGACATCTGGGACCTGTCTATTTCTTGAAACTTAGTTTCCCTTTGGAGTTAGCGCATGATGCCCCTCAAACCGTTTTAGCCCCCCTGCAATCAAATCCACCACTAACCCAGGCATGTCCCGCCCCCCCTTCCCACGCCCGCCACTCAATCCTTCGCCGTCCCCCAGACAATGGGTCCTCTCGGCGTGAACGGGTCTTCGGCACCGTCGTTTTCGTGCTCCTCCACTCCCCCCTCGAACCGGCCTTTTTATACTGTCTTTTCCAAAGCCACCGTTTCCAATGGGCCGAAAGAGTCCACGGATTGTCGGGAAGATAAGTTCAAGTCCTTATGTTCCTGATCGGTCTGGAAGGTGTAGTAACTGTTTTCCCTTTATGTTACCTGATTGACACACTCCGCCGCTTAAAGTGCCATTGTTCTCCCGCTTTTTATTCTGAGATGCAGTTACCCAATTGAAGGGTACTCCTGTAACCGTTTCCCTTTTGATCCGGATGAAATTGCGGACCCCAGTCTTTAAGACCTCTGATCATCCTGGAAAAATTCTCCAAGTTGCGGTGGAGAGCGTCCAGATCCTGAAGGGGGTGGTCTTGCCCGGGTAATTGCCTAACGCTCACAATCTTTCCGTCTAGATTAATTTTTCCGTGGTAGTGGGGAAGCACTGAAGGTCGCTCAATCCCGAGTCTTCTAGACTGGCTTTTTCCAACCGCCTATTTCTGGCCGCCACAACAGGCCTCCCCGAAGCCTCGCTTGGGTTGGCAAACAGTACATGTTTGGTACAGGAGCCCCCCCCCCACAAGCGAGGTAAGGGCCTCGAGCATTTGGTGAACACATCTGTAAGCTAACAAATTGTCACCTCTTCCTAGTCCTTTTCCTCTTTTCTTATAAAAACTGCTCTTCCCTTTATAATGAGAGTGCAGGCCTTCCCCTCCTTCCCCAGTTCCTCCCCGTTCTTCCATGGACTATATAGATTTTCCAACTGTTTTTTTTTCTTCTTATCTGCTCCAATGGGGACCTGAAGGAACTCGGTTTCCCTTTCTGGTGATGTCTTAAAGATAAGAGCCACTTTTATATGCACCCCCCAAACTCTCCCTTTAGGGAAGCTGGTGTGTAGTTGATGCTAGGCTTTTTGACCCCAAAGAGGATCAACATTGAAAGTGAACCGTTCGTTGCGCCAGAAAGTAAGGCCCTCACGATGGTTGAGGCCCCAACCGATCTCCCTTCTTCGGACATAAAGGTGGTGAGGCCACAATTGTCCATCACAATTTTGTATCTTCCCTAGTCTCTGCTCGCCGGTTAAGGAAGCAGCTTTCCCCCCACGACCAAAGCGGCGCTGAGGGCTCTCCTCTTTGACCAGGCCGACTCCGCCAGTCGAGGTGAGCGGTTTCTCTCCCCTTTAGAATTCGGGGTCCGGATGGTCTCCCTTGCGTACCCCCTGAATAGAAGGATTACCTCTGGCAGGTAGCCCGGCACGTATGATTGCAGTCCAAGGCAGGGTGGAGCTTCCAGGAGTAAGCCGCTCCTGCAAGCTCGAGAAATTCAAAACCTCGAACACTAAGCCTTCCAGTATTTCCCTCGCCACCCCGGAAAGGTAATGAAAAACGAACACTCCCCGGAGTTCCACTTTTCCCGCACCATCCGCTCCCTCCCATGAACAAGCGGAACGTCCCCCCGCCAGAATTGTTATTAGTTAGTTCTGAAACCACGTTCTTCTAACGGAGGTGGATCACACCATTAGAACCACCAGGACTTTGAGTGATGTAAATCTTTTGAGTTCATGACTTTCAATCCTCAGAAAACCCCCTTCAATCCGCGACTCAAAGTTGTAGTTTTTGGTCTCAGCATGAGGTGGTTGTGTTTGGAGCTGATGCTTGTTGCTTTAGCTGTTTGTTATTTGCAGCCTATTCTTCCAAAAAGTGGCACTGGGTTACGGTCCCTCATAGCAACGTCCTGTTGTAGACTTGTGAATCATCAATAGGGAGATTATCCCCTCTCCTGGTCAAAAGACCTTTCCGGTTAACGTCGCCTTCCGTTATACTAGTTACCATACTAAGTATTTTCCAATTTTGCAGCCCTTAGACTTCCATGTTGTTGTTGGTTCATTTTTCCCGAGGTATCCAGGATTGGGAAGTTGAGTTTTGCGGGACTGAAGGGGTAATGATCCTGCGGTGCGCCGGGTCTTTTTCTCAGAGAGATCGGACGGATGGCCCTGATCCCGCCCTCCCCGGGGAGGTTTCTGCGATCTTGATACCCAGATAGAGGAATTTGTTTCCCCAGTTAGGAGGCCACTGTTTGATTATCTATCCCCAGCCCCTCTCTGACGACGAGAGAAAGAGATGCCGCTAAGGGAGTCCTTGGGGAGTCGCCAAGAGCGATGAAGGGATTTTTTTTGTCCGTGCGGGGATTTTGCAGGAGACCCCCCCATCAGATACCCCCGCGAGGAGCGGAGAGAGCGGACCGGGTTCTAGGAGCCCGGTCGCTGTCCCAAGGTGCGGTTGCAGGTTTCGGTAGAGTTGGAATCTCTTACGGTCGGATCTTCGGCGGTAAATAACCTTCGGTCTCTTCCTTCCTTTTGACCCTCCCCACTTTAACGGTCTACGTACAAGATCTTTAGACCATTCAGCCTTCTAAAAAAGGCCGCTCATCCTCTTTTGGTCGGGCAAATTTGGTGTAAGAATGGTAATTGATTCCCGCTCGAAGCCGGACGAGGCGAAAAAGTTTGTTAGGTCCGGTCCTACGGTGGCTTTCTGAGGGGCCGGTTCCCTTGGCCACTGTTGGTAAAAGACGTGGCGGACGCTTTTGGAGGCCTTTCCCTTTTTTCCCCCTCCCCGACTTTTTTTTTTTCCCGGATTCTACGTCGCCCGGGTCGGCACCCCCGAGATAGCCTTTTTCCTTGCTATATCCCATCACCGTCGCCCTACTTTCCGTTCGGGCAGGACCGGTTGTTTACTTCGTGTCCGACGTTTGAGTTCCACACGCCTGGCCCCCGCTCGGCGTACCCAGGAACTGCCTCCCCGATGTTCCCTTCCAGTAATCCGGTTGTCGCTAAAGATGCTTCCCGCCGAACGGAAGCGGATGCCCCTTATTTCCCCCCCCCTCTCAACTCCCTCCCGGAAGGAAGACTCAGTTTCCTCGAGACTTCATAATAGCTAGGGTTTTCGTTTCCCCTGGGTAATCTTTTGTCCCTCGGCTTCCTGTCGCCAGCAGATACGTGGCCTTAAGACGCTGTCCCCTGCTTTTTTTGTCCCCCAAGGGTTTTCCACGTCCGCTCCCCTCGGCGACCGTCCCCGTTTATCGGCCCAACAGGGAGATAATAACCCTCCCCGGGACAAGTCCGACTGGCGTTATGGGTTCCCGTGGTACCTCAAAAAAGATTGTTTTTTCCTCGATTTTTTCCTTTGTTTTTTCAGATCCATCCCCGGCGTCCGACCATTTTTGTTTTTTTTTGTCAGCTCTTGGGATTACCCAATCTTTGCAGATCAAAGGTGTGGTAAAGCAAATTTCCACATAGAGATCTTATGCGCCTCTCTCTTGTCCTTCCACATCTTCTTTTTTTTTCACGGTTCGTGTCCTCGGTCCCTCCCGGGCGCCCTGCCTTGAGGCCCCGCTCCCTTTTGAACACTTATGCGACGTACTTCGTTCGGTTTTGCAAGAAGGTGGTCTTAGACTCCCTGGCTTTGATATTTTCGAGACCCCAGAATTTGATCCCCGATCATCTTCTCTTTGTTTGACACCACGAATGAAATATCTATATTTTACTAATCCCCTTTCTTTGTTGAGACTTCGAGTAGGTCGCGTTCCGTTCTGAGGATCTTCCCGAGTTGTGCAGCATATCCGCCCCCGTGCGGAGCTCCATGACCTTTGCATCACGCTTGTACTTCGCACCCCCGACATGATCGCAACCCCAAAGAGAGGTTTCCTTTCGCACTTTCCTTTAATAGACCCCCAGGTCCCCAATATTTTCAGGACATGGGAGATGGGTGGGATATGATTTCTTCAATCGAGATGGCTACCCGTTCCAGGAGATCTTCCAGGGAGATTGAATAGCACACGACCTGTTAGAACCAAGAACCAGCTTTCAGCCGGAATGTTCCTCGAAACCAGTAAAGGGGGACTTTGTTATTAGTACACCGATCTCCTTTTCTTTTTTTTCCGTGCGTGGGAGAATAGACAGGTTTGGACGACCTGGTCCGGGTAGTCTAGTTCTTTTTTGAACAACCCTCGTTGAGAAGACCAAAAGGTGCTTTTCAATCCCCCCTTCTTAAAAGCCAAAGTTTCATCTTTTTATTTTTAAGCCTATGCAGTAGAGTGGAAAGCCCCTTTTCGATTGCACTGCACTCCTCTTCCGGTTTCTTAGAGATTTCTGAGGAGCTATTTTTCTTCTGACGGGGATCCAATTTCCTTTTGGTGTCCCCGAGGTTTATTAAACAGGATTTCTTGGATGACCGTCGGTTCGCCTGGTTCGTTTCGTAGTTCCCTTTCTGGTTTAAACAGGAAGTCTTCTCCTGAACTCCGTAAAACCACTTTATACACTTTTTATTTTAGACTTTCCGGAATGCTAGACTTTCCGGAACGCTTCCCCCGAGAGTTTCTGCAATAGGAGTTTTCCCAGGAGAGGACGGCACAATTAGTAGTGCAGCTTCCTATCGAAAAGTCGAACTGACCCTTTCTTTACCACGTGCCGTCCGTTTTTCGCGACCACCGGCACCCCCCTTCCGGGGCACTTGGCCGCTTTCAAGCCTGGTAGAAACAGCAACCCTCTTCGGCGCGACTGAGTTGGAGCCTTTCCGAGGATGCCCGTTTCCTGCACACACCATACGGTGGTCGGAGTAGTGGAGCCCCCCCCTTTTTCACCCCCTCCGTGCCTTGGTTTTCTATCTGTAGTACGCACTTTTTGAGCCTTCTTTCCGCAATGCGGACCCCTTATAGTCAGGCCCCCCCCCCCCAACGCTACCCAAAGACGGATAAAAGGGATGGACGAGGAAACCCTTTCTCTACGGGACCAGCTTTTTTCGCCAATAATTCACGAGGGTTTCTCCTTTTTAGGTTGGTCCGACTTCCCCAAGCCAAGCAAAGCACAGAACCCTTCATCGGTCACATGATTTCCTTCTCTCCCCAAAACACCAAGGGAGAAACCCAATGTCACCCTACGCGTGCCGCCAGAGACCAAGGACGACCTTCACGTAATAAAGAAGAAGCAAGTGACGAAGGCATTTTCGTTCGATCGGGCTTCTAACTCCCTTATGGAGATGAAATGCACAGCGCCCCTTGTGTTGCCCCCCTTTTTTATCAGGTAACCAGGTTAACGCCCCCTTTCAGCCCTCACCAAACTTCCCCCTCTCAACCCCGTGAACGCGAGATGGAATTAAAACGGAAGGCAGCACCAGGTCAATCATGGAAGACCCCGCCAACTACACCCATTTTAAAAAAACCCGGTACCTTCCGCAAAACCATGGCCGACTTATCATAGTAGCAGGTCCGGAGACCCCTAACAGCTTCCAGGGGCTTTTTGAAAACTTTTCTCCGATATTCCAGGACTTCCTCTCGACTACCCCTTCTTTTGTAAATAGTTTTTTACCCTTTGCCGAGCGACAAGGAAATCAAAAGGGTCCCCTCGAGCTTCCCCTAACTTCCCATCCCCTTTACAAAATAACACAGCCACGAAAGACCCCCCCCGCAAGCAAAGCCACCCCCTACCGATCTCGTCTTCAAACAAGGAAAATGGTGCCCTCGGACGTGAAGGTGCTGCATGTTATAGGACCCCCCCATAGTGACATCGGACTTGCGGCTGTTTTTTCCCCACCGACCCCGTCGTCCGATCAAAATGGTTAAAAAGACCCTGCTGGCCTTCTCCTTGGTTTTTCAGAGTGCTGTTTTATTCCTCGCTTTCTCTGAGACTTTTATCATAGGCAGGGATGGTGACGTCCCCCTGGTTAATCCCCCCTCGCGGTAGCCCCTGTGGGCTGGTGTTCTTCGGGCTCCCTGGCCCCAATTCCGGAGAATGCAAGAGTCAAGTCCTCTTGCTGATCTTTACGTCGTGCCGGCCTTCAACCCCCGGAGATCAGCTGTCAGCAATTTTTTCTCAATAATGGAAACAGTCCCCAGACTCCCCTGGTCCTATAAACCCCCAAATAGAATGGCGTTTCCTTCGTCTTTCCTGGAGTACCTCAAGCTAGCATATTCTTTTTTCTTTCTCGATTTTGTGACTAATGACTTTAGGGAAACCCCTTCGAGCCCTTCCTGGATATAAAATGCCTTCCGCCTTATACCTTCATCTGTCAATAGAGTGGGGTGGACCATTCCTCGTGTGATTTCTGGCTAGCCTTCTTCGCCATCATTTTGTCCTCCAGCGCGCTATGGTTGACCCACCTTTCCCCCCTGTCGAGTGTTCCACTCCTTTTTTCCCTTTTTCTCTTCTGGTTCCCCCCCAAACTGCGGGATCCTGAGAGTTGTCTGTCCCTACCCCTTTTCCTTAAGCTCGGACCTTGGGCCATCTCTCTTCTTAAGTGTTGTCTGAGCTTTGATGTCCCTTTCCGACTTCCATTTCCCCTGGGGACCCGGACATGATCACGCTGATCCTAGCTCTTTCTCATGACCAGAGCGGCCCTCTGGCTTTTTTGACACCCCGCCAGTTTAGAAGCTTTTGGTCTCCCCCAGAGCTCGATGCCAGTGAAACCCCCCACTTTTTTTTTTTACGCAACAGCAGATTTTCCCAGCACACGCTGCTTGTCCCCGCTCGAGTTCGTGGTCCTAGGCTTGTTTTTGCGGAACGTTTACGAACCAGATTTTCTTTCCCCTGCCAGTTCGCGCCGTCCTGGCCGACCGGATGCTTCTGGCCAAAACCCCTCCAGCGAGATGATTTCCCCCAGGTCTATCGGTGCACTGACCCTGAAGACCCCATGCCACATTCTGGTGATATTGATCTCTTCCCAAGAGACGCTTTCGGCCGCACATCCCGGTTTCAGTGTGATCGAGGAGTACACTTCCCGCAGAGTTACTGCCGGCGACTTTCCCCCCTTATCCCCTCCCAGAGTTCGAAAGTTCAAGGGAGGATCCTGAAGGTATTCTGCAAGCGCACCCACTTAAGAAAAAACCCTTTCGCCACCAACGAAGTAGTTTGCGCAATAGGTCCAAGCGTACAGCAACACCCGCTCCAAGGTTGAGTCGGCGCATCCCTAGAGATTCGAACCCTCCCCCGTACCCCGGAACCGGGCTTGCCATTCTCCGGTAGCTCGTGCCCCCATTTTCTTCGCCGCCGTTTTTCTCGTTGAACTCCTTATCCACGGCCGGACTTTTTTGTGAGTTGAGCAGCCCTGATTAACCTTTCCTACCACCTTCCGGCAGCCCCCCTGACCCTTGTCGGTGGGAACGTCCCCCTCGGAGGGATTGTTGGTTTTTCGCTTGCAGGTTTAGGTCTGCGTGTTTTTTTACGTTGTTGGACCTTCTGGAGTCCCCAGATTATTTTCTCTTGTCATGGCCAAACGTGTCCCCACTTTTTTCCTTTACTGCCTAGCTAAAATTCGTCCACAACCATAGTGTAAAAATAGCCCTCTCCTACCTTCCTAGCCCCATAGGCCTCTCATTTCTCCCTGTCAACAGTAAAGGGTATCCCGGTGAACGTTCCTGTTCTTCCCCCCTTTTTCTACTAGTTACAACATAGAACAGTTGGCTTTTAGTCTTCCCGGTGGGGTGTGGGTGAGGACTTTTTTCCGGCGGCCGCGGACGGCTTTGGTAAGGTGGGGGTTGCCGTATTGGTCTGTCCTTATACTGGTCACTGTTGGCGGTCCTGCGAAGCTTTTGGAAAGGGCTCTCTTCGATTTCTCACCCGGGTAAGTTAGGATATCCTTTGTCCATTCATTTTTCTGAGGGTCTTTAGTTTGGTGGACCCCATATACTGTGGGAGCTGAGAAGAGGATTCCTCACCTTTGGGTGTTAAGGGGACAGATAGGAGTTCCTGTTATGTGGAGTGGTTTTTTTCGAAGATAACCCAACCAACCCACAAGAGTGACGGAGGGGGCTAGAGATGGACCTGTAGATAGGTTGAATTTGTCCCCCTCCCCTTTTGATGTTCTTTCTGGTTTTGGTTTCGGAGGCGCTTTTTCGAATCTGTCCCCTGGCCCCTCTGCCCTCCTGTCGCTACCTCCTGTTCTCGCCTCTCCCCCAACCGGCCCTCCCGGGGACCATTTGGGATCAATTAACGGCTTTTCAGACTGGCTTCTTGTTCTCCGGAGATGCTGGCCAAAAAAGTTCTGGCTATAACGGTCAGTTCCGGCGGCGGGTGCCCGTGTGGCCGTTGAAACGTCTTCTTCAACGTTTTCACCCAGAAGTGATTCGTTCAGGGTCTTTTAGTTTGGCCGGGAGCTGCCAAATCCCAGAACTTGGAATCTTTCCGTTTCCCCCCTGGTAGCATTTCAAAACCTCCTTAGGTCCGGCCCGTTTCTTTATGTCTCCCCGTAGACGAAATTTCACTTCATCGCATGAATTTGTGCCTTCTGCAGTTCTTTGACAGGGTAGGATTGTCCACCCGAGATGGCCTTCTTCGCATTTCCACCTCACAGGTTAGGATGTCATAATACCCTTTAATTCACGCTTCACAAGACTTCCTCAGATGATACCCCGGAGAACCAATCTCCCCATCGAATGAAATTGGACTTTCCTTTCCCGGATGATAAGATGGTGCGAGTCCCGATCCCCCCATGCGTACCTGATCCAGGAGTAGACCCACTCTGCAGCGATTGTGTTTTTTTGAGGGTGAGAAGGTCATGGGTTGAGTTAACGCAGGTTGTGCACCTTCAAGAGGAGTACAGAACGCTTTACGGCCAGGGAGATTACCCCCCACGGCCTGAAAAGATCCTTTGTTATCTTCAGGTTTTCCGTGGGTACTTCTCCCCCAACCTTTTTCTTCCTAGAGTGGGTTTTCCTTTGGCGTCCTAAGGACTGAAGTGCAAAATTCCTTTTCTTGGTCCTCTTTCGGTGCCCTGCCCAAGAGACCGGGGAAGCTCTCCGAAAAGTTCGGTAAACTCAATTTCACCCCACCCTCATGAGGCCTCATAGAACCACTTTGCCATGGACTTTTCTTTTTTCTTGATCTAGGTCGTGCCCGTTCTCTGCAAAGATCTCTAGGTCAGATAATTCCCCTTATAGTGACGTAAGTACCTTCCTTTTTTCCGCCGGTGGGCTTTTCCTGCGACGAATGTGCGATAGGTTCTTCAGCTTTTTCGATTCATCTCAGGAGACGGTGTTGTTTTTTTACTCCCCGACTGGAAATCTCTTTCTTCCTAATACTGCCGTTGTTTTCGAGAGTTTCTCGTAGTCCCCCGCCGGACCGGATCCCATCTAGGCGTTTCCTGCTCCCCTATCCTCCCTTGCGCCGACAGCCCACCCCCTTCTCCCCCCCTCTTTTCTAAGTAATCATCTTCGTGGTTACATGATCGGTCCAAGAGCTTTCAGGTCGCCCTTTCCCTTACTCTCCCCTTAAGTGATTCGTTCCACTCATGGAGAGCGTGGGCACTATTTTCTGCTCCTTCTAGGTTTTTAACTTTTGTACCCCCCCTGTTTCTGTTTCTTCTGCACCAGGCGCTTTTGTGCAGCAGCACCCTCCCTTTCTCACAAGCGCAAACCAAGATGGTCAATCCCTGGCATTCTTTCTCACAAGTACCGAGGCACCATCCTGGTTCGATCCCCCCCCTGAACGAGACTTCTCGGTAGATGTCAAGTAGTTGTTTGATTTCCGATACCCTTTCTAAGGTCGAACGTACGAGTATAGTGCCCCCCCTTGCTCTTCTTTTACCAAAACCTTTGATCCCCCGTCCTGCACGCCCGATGGGCAGAAGAGTTGGCGGAGGAGCGTCCGAGCCTTTTTTTCCCCAGCGATTCTTGAGAGAAGGCCACCATCCCTTCCTTCCCCCTCGCTCTGGATGCGGGTACCGTTCTTCATCCGGGGAAGAGACTTTCAAGTTTCCTTGTACGGACCTTTTTCTTCCCCATTGCTTCCATACAGGAGTTCCATCTCCCCTTTTTAGGGATCCTTTCAAGAGCGGGGAACTCCAACAGTTCAGTCGCGGACATGACCTCCCCCTGAAACCCTTTTCCATTGGACTGATCCCGGCTCTGACGGTTCGTCACGAGATAGCTTTTTCCGGGACCGATCTCCTTTGGCTTGGTCCACGTTTGGGTCCTTCAAAAGTCTTTCGCGGTGCCCTGCTCCCCGGCTAAAAGTAGGCCCAGTTTTTTCCCCCCAAAGTTTAAAACAAACTGGCACCTACCCACGTTCCTCTGACAACGCTCAAACGTCCGGAAAGGGCCAGACTCTTTTTACCCCGTCAGCCCCCACTGGTGGGCCACCCTCCGCGGAGCTGATCTCCCAGTTAATGAAAAAAGAACGTGGTCGGTCTTCTCCTATTTTTACACGTAGACCCGCTTTGTCTCCTCCCTCCAGTATGAGCATTCTTGAAAGCCGACAGGGAAACGACGAGGCAGGAAACATCTCAAATAAACTTGTCCCCCCGTAGCATCGCCTCAGAGGCAACTCCTTCTTAGAGAGGTGTGGAGGACGTGGGTAGAGTACTTAAAACTACTCTCAAACGACCTTAACCTCTATGAGAAAAACCCCCAAATTCGCAAAAGATTCCTATAGAAGAGACGATAACCCCCAGACGCCATCAGAGAGGTAATCGCGTAGAGACAGGCCTCCCCTGGGGTCTAGCCTAGGCAGACAGACTTTCCTTCTCTCCAGAAGACCCCCTCCACTTGACACCGACGAGAGTAATTTCCCAGCCTTCTATCCCACCCCCCGTCCCAATCCGTGTCTCCTATCAGCACCCGGCCCCCCCCCCCCCAGTCAAGGCTACCCCCGGCAAGTACTTCTCTTTTTTCACTAGTCCCTCCTTAGACCGGCCACCTCTTGGTGTGCCCCATGGAGAAATAAGCGCTAGGATAAGTTCCTCCTCCCTCTTCTCCGTGTGGACGACCTTGTATCCTTCTGAGCCATCACCGAAAAAAGAGTTCAAATCTCCATAAAGAAACGTCAGTCTTCAAAACCATAAAACAACCCAGCGCAAGCCCCCCAGCCCCCCCCTCCAAACTCCATCGGCACGTCACACCCCACTGCGCGTCTGGCCGTGAATGTTCGTCGGCCTTTCCCTTCTGCCCCTTTCCCCCCAATAACACCGTGAAAATCGGCTTCCCGGTCACTGCGCAGGAGTCCCCCCGACACGGCTCTCAGAAAAAGGTGATCAGAAATGTCCGACCCAGAGGATCCCTCCTTTATTAAGAGGTTACTGGAGTCTCTTAGAGCTTAGGTCTTACGGGTCTTAAAGGGACCTCGAGTTTTGAGCTTTGTCCCCCCTAGTGCTCGGCGTCTCTCTTTGGATGATTTTGTTATTACTTTCGCTGAAATCCCTTAGTAATACATCCGAACTAAGATTGCTTTGACTATGGAATCGCCTGGCAATCCCCAATCCTCAAGCGTGTACTTCTTGGTGCCAATAATGTAAAAAGAGGTGAACGATTGTGGGAGATTTTTCACTGATTCATGGAATGTGGCTTCTTAATGGTATTCCACCGCTCGCCGTAGCTAGCTGAGTGGCCTACGCAGGTCGGACGGACGGCGCCCTTCGTGAAGTCACCTCACACGTTTTTGCAATGTCTTTTCTCGGTCCGACACTCTTCTGGGTGGACCAGCCTGAGTGTTTGATATGGTGGCAGCGCTTCGACTAACTGTTGTCTTTGTTTATGTCCCCCGAGACTCTTCCGACACCGTTTCTGCCTCAATGAGGTGTTCACCTCCGGCCCTACTTCCTTGTACATCTCTTCTTCGCGATCATAGAGCTTTTCGTAACACAGTTCCTAAGTCGGCCCAGGGTCTCTCTCATTTTCCCCCTCCTGTGTTGTGTTGATTTCTTCGATAGTCCTACTGCAGTTCCCTGGGGGACGTTTCCCAGCATCACTTTGAGCCGAAGAGCAGTTTCTCCCCCCAGGATAAGAAGTCGTAGTTGTTTATTTCCACAATTCAGGTTTACATCGTTGTTTGTCCAAGAGCCGCTGCAAGTGCCGCAACAGTTCGTTTTCTCCGAAATTCAGGATATGGCTACCCCACAGCTCCTCCTGATTTCTTAGAGACAGGGTTTTTGCGGCATTCACTAAATAATTTTTGGATACTGGCAGTGCGCGCCGCCGTGTCCGACCGTCAAGCACCACTCCCTCGCGATGAGAGGCATCCTCTGGCGAGAGTTTTAAGTGAAGAACAATACGACCCATGTAAGAGGTGATCGGATGCCCGATTTTCAGGCCCAACGCAGATGGCCATGACTCCCAAGGGACAAAAGATTCTTTTTAAGAGGTGACCTTTGAGATTATTACTTAATCCCTTGATGCAGGTGAAGGGAGTTTATCAGGTCTTTATTGACTGACATTCCCTTTCCAAAAAATGCGAACACCTCCAGGTGAGGAAACTCACGAAGACCCCCTCTTCAGAACTTCACAAGCACCCCCTAAGGGACAGGCCTAACCGGGCGAAGAAAGAATCCTCATTTCCCCCACTCGGACACCGTTCCGGCACTCGAAATCTTTCAGATAGTGATCTTCCCCATTGAGGCTTTCCCCGGCAGGGTTGAAAATCCACTTAGGGAGAGTTAACCTGGTTGGAGTGCCATCCTTAAGAGGAAACGAAGATAAAGCCCCTCTAATTTCATTCTTTTTGGAAGTAACACGAGGTGATTGCTTGCGGTCCCTGGACGTTTTGTGTTTTTTCGGTAGTTTTGTGCGGGCCCTCCGATTGATGGCCCAACGTGGCCCCGGGGTCGGTTCCCCTTCGCTAACCCCCAACACCCGATAGTACCATCTGCGAGGAAACTCTATCGGGCGCTTATCTGTCCCATTTTCAAACAATCTTGGAGTTTTTCCCGTCTTCTTAAAGTTATAATATTTAAAAATACTACTACTCCAGGTTTTCCCTTACTAATTTCCCCCTTCGGTCCGGGGCTGTGATATTGGCTTTGAGGAACGCTACTATTTTTGGATTTTGGTGGGGTCCCCCTCCCTCACTGACTATAAGGTTTACAGGTGTAGTCGGAGTCCCTTGGAACGGTTTTCCCTTCGGAGATTTCGCCGGGATATACTGTTCAGATGTAGTTTTCTTTTTTTTATATTATTACTCCTGAGATATCTTAGGATGGACCTTTTTGGTGGTGCCCCCACTCTCTCAGGTTGTTGCTGACATTTGTGGACAAGTGGACCGAACCCACACCACTTGACCCCCGGACCCGGCTCTCTCTTAAAGGTAGTGTCCCCTCTTTGACTCCCCTTTGATTGTGGTTTTTTAGCTTTTGCCCGGCCTCGTCGAGTTTGGCTAATTCGGCCGTGGGGGAACTACCTCCTCTACTACGTCTAGACACGCCCTGCCCTGGTACGACGGTTTTTCGATCAGGGCTCCTCCTAACACTTTCAGACTTTCTCTATCCGGAATTAGGAGGGCAACAAGCGTGGTCTTGAGATCCTTTCCGGTAGGCCCGGACCTTATTCATGTTTTGTTCGCGCACCGTCGGAAATGTGTTCCCGAAGTGTTTTGTACTAGCTTGACCCTCCCCCTCCTTTTCCGATCTACGTCACCTCCCGGTAGACTCCTAGATAGATAGCCTTCCTCCCTTGAGATAGTCCCACGTTAATTTTAGTCTTATACAGGGGTGTAGTGAAGGACTCCCTTCCAGGTTTTCTTCCCCCCCAAAGAGCCCCTGGCGACCCTACCCGTAATACCCCTCCAGTTTTACGATCCACGATGTTCAACGCCGGAAAGGCTTCTCCCCCCGGCCCAATCCCCCTCCTCCCCACTCCTCTTGACGTGCGAGTGAGTGTGTTTCTCTCTATCAGCTGTTCGGGAACCGCCTGATTTCTATTTTCATCCAACTCGTCGCACGCAGATTCGGGGGTAAGTTCGTGAACCTTTTTTGTTTAATCCAGAATTGTGAAAAGCCTTCGGCCGGGAATGTGGTTGGATTTTCCCCTCTCGAACCCCGTCCCACTCGGCGAGGATCCGGTACCAATATGGGCCAAAGCTGGTCCTGGCGTCTCATACAATTTGATTCCCTTCGGTGTTAAAGTGTGTTAAACTGTTCAGGGGACCCACCTTCCGGTTTCCTCCAGAAACCCTCTTGTTAGGCCAAGGAGAATGAGATTACCGATCGTGTAAATCTTCTTTCTCGTGATATGGTTCCTTTCCCGGGAGGAACCTGCACTCAGTCATGCCCCTTAAGTTGGTTTAGCGGTTCCTTTGGGATGGCTCAGCAATTTTTGAGACCCCCCCGCCGTCTTGATCATTAGGCCGGAGATGTTTCTTTTAGCATTCTTTTTAAGATAATACTTGTTGTTGGTGGTGTTAGAGTCTTTTCTTTTTCTCCCCCCCGTTAGCGTCCCTTTGCTTCCCAAACTTGG
>Ga0179593_1568399_pt1 | contig 29311 bp, 29 predicted proteins | sample CZODoug2_1_08_16_FD_185931 | JGI IMG/M metagenome (GOLD analysis project Ga0179593, IMG submission 185931) | Vadose zone soil fungal communities from Angelo Coast Range Reserve, California, USA - CZODoug2_1_08_16fungal (PacBio error correction) | ecosystem: Environmental > Terrestrial > Soil >... | reverse complement strand
TGCGGTTTGACTTGCCTTTAGAATGGTCGGCCGGTTTTACGTTTTATTGAGTCTGGAGCCTTTATGGAAAATAAGGATCCTCCCCCCCCGGTGAATGAATTAAGAGAGGAATCCTTGTCATTGAGAGAGGGGAGAGTTCCTAGGACCTAAGACTCTTCCTTTCGACCGTCCAACCAGTCGGACAACTTCGATTAGCCGTCCCCCCGCTCGAATTTTCCGCCGCTACGAATTTTCTGACTTTTTTCGTGAGCCAGGAGACTCAAAGTGAGAGCCCCCCTCTGACTCAGTCAGGTTGCGTGCGCGTTGCTTGAAGTCTTTCTTTTCATCCCCCTATAGTTGTGCTTCCTTTCCGACCTGAATCGTATCGCCGGCGCCCCCTATTAATTTACCCCGAAGATTTTTAACGAGTTTCCCATCCTTCCTTCCCCGGACCGGCTTTGGTTCATCTTTCGTTGCGTGATATCAGGACCGTTCCTCCCCATACCCCAGAACATGATGGAACTCGATGCGCTCAGCTCTATCCGCTCTTCAAGCTCAGTCTTTCGACTCGAGCTCGTTCTTCCAGCCCATCTTTCTGATGAAGGTAGTCGCACCCGACCTTTGGGTCAGTCTCGCTCTTTCTCGCGATTTCGGCTGGGCAGGTGCCCGTGACTTTTCTTTTGACCTTTTTTCATCCGCCTGAGAGCAGCACACCCTGAGTGCGCCTTTGCACCACGAAGTTTAGGGCTCTTCCGCAGGTATCTGTGGAGAAAGAGGCTTTCATGCCTTTCTCCGGTTTCAGTCTCCCCTTTTTCTCCTTTCCTGACTTCTCATTTTCCGGGGGAGCCCCCAGTCGCCTTTTAGGACTTGAACTTAATCCCTGGTCTGTTGTTGTTTCCCCCCTTTTTCTTCTCAGCTAAGGCTTTGGCGAATGCTCTCGAAGCTCTTCACCAGCGGAGTCCGTGGACTATCGCATCCGCCATCTCCCCCCCCCTTTGATACGGGGACGGCTGTTCGCGCCCTGTTGCTGCCGATCTTTTTTAGATTTCCCCCATCTGAAACCTCGTTCAGTCGCACGTCGTTTTTCGTTTCGCCTTCCCTTCCTGGCGTTTCGATGTTAAGTCCCGCTCCGCTCTTTCCCACACTCGTTCTTCGAACTTCCACGAGACCTCGCGCGCTAACTCAGTCCCTACCTCTTTGTCTTTTTTTGGGCGAGAAGGTGGCGGCGTCTTATTTCTCGCGTGGAGGAAAATGCCCAGGTACCGCTGTTACGAATTCCCATGTTAGTCGTCGTGTCGATGGAGACTGCGAGCCCCTCCGTCTTAGTCTCGTTGTAAGAGTAGTGTACCCATGCGTGGCATTGTCCCCTTGAAGGCTGAGAGTTCGGATTTGCAGGTATTTGCGGAGTTCTGTTGGTTCCTCTTTTGAACCGCTTCGTAATTGTAATAGTACCTCAGGCGTGGTGAAATTTGCTGCCACGACGTGTTGCGTTCCTGAGCTTTTTTCCAAGCTTCTTTTTTCCTTTTGGTTCTTCTCCATTCCGCTCAGCGATTTAGGTGCCTTGGTGGCGCTTCTTTGACTCCCTTTTTCCTTCTCGCCGAAGCACTTCCGTTAAACCTCGCGCGGCCTTCTTTCCGCCCTAATGTCCTTGCTGCTAGTCCCCATGTGAGCAGTTTTCTCCCCTTTTCCGCGTAAACCGCCTCCATACGCTTTCCGACAGGTAGAGTTTTCCGACCAATGGCCGGCATTCCGAATCGGACTATATTCCCCAAAGAGAAAGTCCTAGGCCCCCTCCCCCCCCCCAGTCTCCCCGTAAAGATGATTTCTCGGTGCCGTTCGAGCCCAGTGAAGGTTATCCGGAAGGCCTTAGGCCTTCGCATGCGCGACAGTGATAAAAACTTTATTGCCCGTTTCGGCCCCCGTGAACTTACATAGGGCCTTAGCAGCGGCCCCCCCCTTGCCCCCCCAACGATTCCTTCTTTTAGTTGAATTTCCTGATTTATATGTAAGAATGAAAGAGCCCTTTTTTTGAAAGGGAGGATCCCAGTCCCCCATTAGAACGTCATGCACCTACTCTCCTCAGTTACTCAGTAGCAAATGACTTTACCACCGGACCTCTTGAGAAGTGTCTCCAGAAGAAGTAGCCTCAGGCCCCTGGTCCACGTCGAGAGAAGAACCGTCAGACAATCCCAAGCTCGAGATCTACTCGACGAAGGACGCAAGTTGCCTTTCCGGTAGTCTACGGCGATTTTCTTCTTCGTCTTACGACTCCTCCGCTGCGCGACCCCCCCCCGCGCTCCCTGGCGTCCCCCGCCTCCCTCAGCAGTAATCGACAGAAGACGATGAGCTCGCCCAAGGCCCCTTGCAGCGCTTTCTTCTTTTATTCGCTGTTTCAATGCGGCCTTGCCTGCTCTCCCCGTTTTTCGATTGTAGCGTGAGACCCGAGCGAATCGCCCTCGCCGCGCCCAAGTTCCGGCCTCCCTGAGGACCGCGGCAGCCTGATTTCCCAGCCAGAGTGTCCCTGACTTTTCCACCGCGCATCACTGACCCCAGAAGGAAAATCCGAATTTTCTCGTTTGTTTTCCTCCCCACGCGCTTTCTTCCTCTTTTTGACCGCATCTCAAATCTGGAGGGCTCCCGAGTTCCTTTCATCGCTACTCTGTTCTTTTCTTTTGGGCTCTCTTTGAGAGGCTACCCCCAACATAAACCCTGTAACCCCCCTTGACGAGGAGCAGGCTTATGTAAAAAGATATCACCCAAGCAGCTCTCTAGTCTCTCCTCATCGGCGAGAGAATCGTAGGCCGATGGGGGATTTTGTGCCTTGACGCCAGCGGTTTTTTTTCGAGCCTTCTCTTTTGAGCGGTTTTCCTAAGCGCAACCTCGACGAGGCCACTTCATTTTCTGATTTCCTCTTCAATCCGAGAGGCGGCGCGGGGCTCCCTAAGAGAGAACTTTTTCTCGGGCCTGCCACTCTCTTTACGTAGTCTCAGATATTTGGTGAAGGACCATTTTTTCTGAGAAGTTAGGACCCCCGTCAGTCTTCTCTTTCAGCCGACGCTAAACGCTAGATTGGACGATCCTCTTCTAATTCTGCGTTTCATCTTTCTCCCTTACGTTTAGGATCGGAAATCACATTTCGTGTTTGGAGTCCCATGCAAATTAGGAGATCCGGGGGTCCACCCTTACACTGCTTTTATTATTATTTTCCTTAGAAGTTGACTCATCACGACTTACCTGCCAACTTCATACTCTCTGAGACAAAAAGATAAAGTAGTCGGTTCCCGGTTTCGGGCGGCCACAGTTCTCTGCAGTCTCTCTGTTTCTTTCAGCGACCCTGCCGCATTTGAGTAAGCTCTCTGGAAGGCGTTCGCCCCGCTTTCCATTTAGGATCGCTTGGAAAATGGCCCTGCCTCCGGGGACCTCTCCGCGCCCCTCTTCCCCGCTTTTGTCGCGATCCTCAAGGCTGAGGAGCAGACCGGTTATCTATGCGCCAGCATTCGTTCAGCGCTTTCGACCCCAGATGAGCTCTAACGTGCCTGCTGCTTCCAAGGCTCACGCTGGGGTTTCCGGGTCTAAAAGTAAAACCGCGTTTCCAGCCGATCCGGGGGAAGTAGACCCCTTTCATACCTCCCGGTGATGGAGTAAACACCCGACCTCTTTACAATAACTCCCCTCATTCCTTTTTGATACCCGTCATTAGCCCGGACATGATGTTGACTAATCTTCGATTCAGCCGAAAGAGGCGGTGGGTCCCCAGTCGTCCTTACTCGCCATCGACACAGATTTTTATTTTTTCCCACTTCACTCCCTGGGCAAGGTGTGTTCCCCCCGATGAAAATCATAACCCCTTGTCCTCTACCACGTTTCGCGGACTTAGCCCGTAAGAGACCTCTCGGTCATTTCCAGACCGTTGCTTCATAGACATCGCGTTGTGGATAAATTCTCCGAAAGAGCCCGTTCTCTTCTTCCTCCCCTCCCTTTTTCTCTTACCAGGAAGAGGCGTTGACCCTTGGAAACACGATCCTCCACCGGGATCCCAGGAGTTCATTAACTTGCGGACGGAATCTAGTGGAGCCGCCGTTGTCTCGCTCCCCGAGCTGCTTAATTTAGAACCGCTCAGGTGAGCTCTTAATAAAAGGGCCCCACCCACTTTTTTTTTTTTGTTTTTTTTTTTTTCCCTTTTTTTCCCAAATTCTTCCCCACCCCCCCCATGAGCTCCCCAAAGTACCGCCCGAAAGGCCCAGTTTGGAGAGAGAAACACTTTCTGGAGCTTCAAGTCGATTTACCCCGCGCCCCTGCCCTGCAAGACCGAGGTCTCACGTCTGAAAGTCTCCATGACAACCAAGTGGCGGTGTTTCCACCCCCCCACGTGCCACGAGTCTCTTCGGCGCCCCCTTTTCACAAACCTTCGCGAGACGCTGGCCCTGCCCATCTAGGGTTTTCTCCCTTCGCGTGTCACCCAGAGATCTCTCTAAAGAGAGCGGGGCGGACCTCATCGATGGCTCGCGATAGAGTAGCAAGGACGACATCATCAAAGCGATTCGCCCCACGCTCTTCCATGGGGGATTGCAGGACGAGATTAATGGAATACCCCAGAGAGATAGATGTAATTCAGCACCATTTTTTTCCAGGCGATAGAGGCCCATTCTAGATTTTAAATTCGGGGGTCCAAAGTTAGACCTCCTATGGCGAGGCCCGATATCTCCTTCCCCCTTCAGGATCTAAGAACGTCCGGATTGATCCTCTTCTTAGGCACGATAGCCCCCAACCGCGAGCCGTTTTCTCAGAGCTCCCGCTACTGACCGCAGACCCAGTAATGGAACCTCCCTCGTATAGGAGTGTTTTCCCTTTGAGTCCCGAGACGCCAAACGCGTTTGTTAGGGGAGAAAGGCAGCGGGCTGATGTCCCGAGACTCTTCATGCGTCTCCCAGCGCTTGGAGCCAGAAAAGGGGACTCTGAACTTATTGCGTTTCAGTTGAATACTACCAAGGCACAAAAAGACCGACCCCCCCCTATACGGAACCGCCCGCAACTATCCCCTCGTTGTTGTTGTTTTTTGAGAGATTGATTCGGAGCCTTCCGTTCGATAAGATTGTGTGCGTGGACGGTGCGATCCTTTCGTTTCCCCCCCGGACGGATCTCCTTCCCCGGGAATGCACGAAGAGCGCCTGGTCTCACTCCCTCTGGGCCGGGTCTTCGGCCAAGACTCAGAAGTGCTCCCCAAAAAACCTTTTTATTCCGCAATCTCCCGGCGCCCCTTAAAATCCTAAGTCCTGGCAGGAGCCCGAGTAAATTGTCTTAGAGTTAAATTCGAGCGCGCCTTTCGGCAGACGTGGTTGCTAGCTTTCCCAGGCGCGAATGCCTATTCTCACTTCTGTATAATCTCGTATTATACCTGCTAGCCCCGACCCGGTAGCAATCGGCCTCCAGATGGCGATATTGTGCCCCTAACTCTCTGATTGCCCTAGATTCTCCTTCTCTTCGTAGGACATGGACGGCTTTTGCTTACAGTCTCGCCCTTGCGGATATCCCCCCTCCTCTGGAAAACCTCCCCATGGAATTCCCTGAGCTTCCCCTGATTATTTTGGTCGCCCCTTCAGCAGAAGCTTCCGAGAGTCTAACATCCCGAGGACGATGATTGTCAAGGCCGTGTGCCGATTCTGATGGGTCGCAGCGCGATTCAGTCCGAATAAGAGTGGTCTTCAAGTTTCTTCTCGCGATTGGTGTTTCACGATTGGGCAGAAGCCTCAGGATAGCCCTTTGCACGCGACCCGCATCCCGTTCTTTCCCTTTTCAGAGTGGATCCCGCTTCTTGGGCTTACGGTCCCCCGCGGGTTAATGCGAATTTAGAGATCTTGAATGGTGCGACGTTCCCCCCGCCGGGCGGCCACTGCTACTTGTTGTGTCCCTTTCTCTTTCCAAAGCCTTCAGGCGCTGGGGGACTAAGTTCCTCCAAAATCGACAGCTCTCCCCCCGCGTCTGTTTCAACTGTAGTGCGATGACCGCGAGTGAATTGCGACTTTGTCTGGTCGAGAACGTCTCAAGGATTGTTTTTATCTCTTTTAGATAGTTGCACCACGTAGGCAACCGATATGTTCTGTCGGTGATGAGTAGAATTTCATCATCTTCAGTTTGGCGAGGTACTCTAGTACGTCACCTGTCCCCTTCTCAGGCCTCCTTTTTTCCAGATATTAGAGCTTCGTCCCCTGCGACAAAGAGCGAAAGCCTGGGAGCGGCGTCGGGGGGGGGCTGGGGGAGTTGCCTTTAATCGAGTTTGTCCCCTTGCCTTCCCCCTATTTGAAGCAGATAAATGTCGTCCCCTTCCGTTGTCGATGCGACTCTGGACGCGACCCCGCGTTTTTTTTGCTGTGCGTAGCACCATCTGCGTGGTCATGAAGGCGGCTCGGGTGGGAGTTTTGATGACTCGTCTGGCTCTCCTTTTTCTTGAGGGGAGGGTGGTCTAATTTCGGACGTGCCGAACCGGGTGTACTGGGCCTAGTACCTAACCTCACGAAGGGTTATGGTCTGCCCTCTGTGTCCTTCTCCCAGGAACCCCCAACCCCCACCCCCTCTATCCTTCTTCGGTTCCTCGTCCCGTATGCGAAGATCTTTGCCTCTTTTTTTTCGCGACCGATTCGTAAAAGCGAGGACGGGTCCAGCTTACGTCCACCCCTCGCTCGAAAAGTGATTTCGAGAGCCGCTGTAATTTTTTCCCTGTGCGCACTCTCCCTTTCACCATTACCACCCTAGAGTCCAAGAATTGCCTCCGTACGCGATATTTCCATTTGGCGATGCCTCAACCGGCGGTTTTTCCCCTCCAGTCCTGGAAATAGGGCAAAGAGAAGCCCAGTTCCCGACGACGCTTTTTTCGCGGCTTGAGACAGTTTCCGTTCCTTTCTCAAAGAATGGGAAGGTCGTTCTCGTCTTGACTTTTTATGAGAAGACCTTCTCCACGTTGTCTTCCGAAGGCGGGACCTTCGTTTAGCGCTGCTACTTCCTCGATCGTTGACAGATTCTGATCCGTCTTCTATTTTCACGCTTCCAGAGCGGACCGAAGGTGAGGACTCCCGGCCACAGTTGAAGTGCCTGCCCCCCCTACCCTTCACGTCCTGGCCTGCCTGCTGGACCCCCCCATCTACGATGAGGTGTCAGGGATACAGTGCAAAGGTTTTTTTCCAAGTTCTCCATTTTCCTCGCGGACCACTCTTTCCCTCCGAAGATCCTAGGTGATAACTCTCCCGCCCCTCTCCTGACTTCTTCTCACTCCGCTTTATGATCGGTAAGAAAAGGCAGCAGCGGCCCTTTTCAATCTTCAAAATTCTCCGAAGGCCAATGACGATCGATCACGACGTTCCTTCGCGACGCAGAAGGAGCAGTCTTGGGAGCTCCATGCGAGAGCCTTTTCCTGATTCCTTTCTTCCTTTTTCGGGGAGCGCTCCCTGAGCGAACCTCGCGCATCTTTTCCCGTCCTGTAAAGGGAACGTGTTAGTTTAGGCACGACTCCGCCGAGGCGCCAGCGACTTCTTTTTTCCCATCAGCAATCAGCTCACAGGATCTTTTTATTCTCCCCCTCCTTTTTTTTGTCTTTCGATCGCTTTTCCTTCAGATGTTCGCTAGATGTGGACCCGCCTTCCAACTCTGGTCGTCCACGGTTTTTTTTTTTTCAGCCCTCCCTTCGGCGGCGCTTTTCTGGAGAGGCGTCTCTTTCGCTGATGCTACATCACGGAACTCCGCCGGCCCCCTTCTTCCTCCCAGTCCCAGATCACTCAACGCCGTCGCTGCGCGAGCTGCGGTTCCTTGGGCTTTTTTCTACCTTTTTTTGCTCCCTCCCTTGCGAGGGTTTTGCAGGTTTTCGCGACGGCGGCCTGTTTTCTCGATCTTCAGCTTTTCCACGACCTCCGGCAGGACAGTGTCTGGGCGAGAGTCTTGTTTATCTATTCGCGAGTTCTACCACCCCCTTGATCATGGTCCCTTTGACTATGACCTGCCCACGAGCGCTTTCGTCGCACGTTCTCCTCGCTTTGGTGATTCCATGGTTTGCGCTGGGAACGTTCCTTTCGGTTCCTCTCTTGTTGGGAAGACTCTTTCCCGAACGTCCTATTTGTGGCTTCTTCAACGGTCTTTATTCCCCAGGAGAAATGCTCACTTAAGATGTCCTTCCATACAGATCTTTTTTCGAAGGTCTTGGAACGCGCACTAAAGAGGCCTGCCTGGCAGAAACTTCCCCAACTGTCCGTATGCCGGGGCAGAACCTTCCCCTTACCTGCCTTCGCTGGTCTGAGAAACTGTCCCCCCCCATGCTCGCCCTGATTTTTGAACTTGTTTCTTTTCGGCCGATCTGACGAGGACTGAGCCTACCTCTCCTTTTTTTCTCTGCCCCGCATTACCGAAGAGCGTAAGAGGTCCGGTTTCGGTGACGCGAATTTTTCCTTGATGTTATCCCACTTGGAAGAGCCGAAACTATGCTTAAGTCTATTCCCCCCCCCCGAGGCCGCCCCCTTCCGACCATATAGACCTCTTCCGGTTTATCTGCTGAGTGCATCCCCGGATTGTGTACCAATGAAGCCTTCGACGAAAGCCAGCTCGATTTTTTCCGAGAGAGAACACATTATCTGTCGGTTAGAAGATGGGGTTTTCCTGGATGAGTACAAGTCCACCAGCTTTTTTCGCCCCTCCCCGACGGCCGATTATGGACTTCGCAGTACGAAGCTTTCCCCCAAGTGGATGAACCCCCCCCGAGATTACACAAATTCCTGCTTCTTCCCCCGGGCCTCCCACCCCCGACTGAAAACTGAAGAGGGTACGCAGGAAAGCTGCCCGATAAACCGTCTTGTGTTTCGATCTGAGTTCGCCGACCTCGGCCGCCGACTGTCTTAATCTTCCTGAATCTCCGCAATGTATAGATGTACCACCAGCCCTCCCTTGACCCTTCTTAGTAGCTAGTAGAAGGCAAGAGACCGTACTCCCGATCTAGCTTACTTTACGGTTCCGACTTTCGTTGATCAGGATCTCACCGCTTCAGTACCTTTTGCCCTGCTCTTGGACAATCCCTCCTTTTCCTCCCCTACCTGTATGACCACCGGCAGATGGCTGACTTGTCCCCAACCATCAGCGGCCCCAAATAAGGGCCTGATCCTCAGCCCCCAGTGAGTCGCCTTTCCACTTCTTTCTCTGTTACTTTCCGACTTCCCCCTCTGTGGATCGCCCGCGCCTGATCCCCCCCATCCCCTCACACCAATTCCTCGAGGCTCCTTACTCTGCGTCCCCTCTGTCCTTCTCGAGCTTTGGCCCGCTTTCTTTCCCCCTCTCCCATGACTAACGCGGGCTCCATAATGACTCGAAGCAGTCCCCCCCCGCCACCCTGGCTTTCTTGTCTGAAAGGCGTTCGACGCTCTTTGATTTCCAACTCTCTTCCCACCAATCGCGCTCTGGCTTCGATTTTTTGCCTCATAGACTCCTTTTTGAACCCAGATCGCGCTCGATCCGTACCCAATTCCGCCGATGGGAGGGTCCCTTAGCGCTAGAGTCTACGGACTGAAAGTCCCCTCTGCCTACCTTCCGCGCATAGATGAAACCCGCGCCGGGATGGTTGCGTCCCCTATTCCTTCTATAAGTCCGCGCAGAGATCGAGTTTCGCCTCAACCCCAGTCCCCCCCTTCCCACTCACCAAGGTTCCGAGGAACACTTGAGTGATTCGATGGTCCTACAGCTCCTTTCTCTTGAGCCAGTACGATTGCAGGTCTCCTCCGCGTCTTAGTCAAGGCACTTCGAGAGTATTCTAATTAAGGGTTCATCTGCGCCCCCACCCGCTCTTCTTGACCATTGAAGGTGAGAGAAAGGAAGTCCCCTTACCTTTCCTCCCACCAGTATAGGAGTCAGGAGAGCGTGTCCTGGGCGAGAGCCATCTCCGCCTTTTCAGTGTAGGGTCAGGAATCTTATTTTCCCCTCTTACCTCCCAAACGCGATCCTCAGCCGTCATTCCCTCCTTTTATCCGCACACACCAACCATTTCGGCTTTTTTCTTGCCAGATTCGAAAGGACCGAATCCTCCAACCTTCCTTACTTCAGCACATTTTGCGACCATCTAGACCGGTCCGGAGCCATCGCCATCTCCCTCCTTCCATACTTTTTTAGCTCTTTTCTTGCGCGGGGACGTTCGTATGTTTTTGTCGGCCCTTTTCCTCTTGAATTCGGGCTGGCTGCTTTTTGCACATCAGGGCCGCTCCCGGTTCTTCCTACTCCCGCGCGCGGGAAGTGAACGTCCTCCCTGTTTCTGGCCGCGGTATCAGAGCGTCCGTCTAACCGAAAGTAGCGAACTTTTCCTATCTGGCACAGCGTCACGACGCATCACTCCCGATAGATTTCAGGTGTTCGTCTTCCAAGTTCCTCGAGATTCCAGTCGACCCCCTCTTCCGCGGGTTGCGAGCGCGCCGCCGGAGGCCCAATCCTCACGCTACTCATACAGGAGCTTGCCTTGTATCAGGTCGAATCGCCTTCGCTGGAGAAAGTGACCAAGAACGATCCGACTTCTTGTAATCGTTTTAATTATGTAATCCCTAGATCTCTCTTCCTCTACGGTTTCCAGCGATCGCAGGCACCTTCGCCTTCCAGTCTTTTCTTTATGAGTCTACTTTCTTCAAGTTCGTCTCCGCGACTCGAGAGTTTTTTTCAGTGAGTCGATCCAGAGGGACCCGCTCCCTTCCGCGCGACGATTCTTGCCCCGATCTTCGCGACCTCCTCTCGCTGGGCCTACCCCCTGACGTCTCTTTCGCTCATCCCATCTCTTGGTTCTCTGGCATCTTTCTTCTTGCCGGCGATCTTTTGAAGCGCGGGGGGGGACTTTTTTCCGACGTTGTTGCGGGCTGCCTTGTCTCTCCAGCTTTTTATTTGAATTGGAATCTCAGGATGCAAGCTCCGAGGGTAATTCGTCCTGAAGCGTTCCTTTCTTTTTTTTTGCGTTTTCTTTTTCCTTGCTTTTCTTTTCCTGAAGCGTTTCCCTTTCTTATTAATCAGTCGAGAGGTGCAGAAGGCCCTAAAAATAGATTTTTTTCCTTTTTCCGGCGGTCTTTCCACTTCTCGGATGAAGTCCGCCCTACGTGACTTTATCATTTTTCCCGCCATGGGCGCTGTCGATGCCCGCCTCAAGGATTCTAGATCTAGATCTTTTTCCACTTCGGCACCATGCCTCTGTACCGAGAACAACCCCCCGTAGGTGACTCCCCCCTTCGGTAGAAGTTTTTCCTTACAGGGATGTCATAAACTCGAGCGATCCCCCCCCCCTGTACCTCACATATTTTCCCAATCGAGATAGCTCCTCGGATCGTCCCATGAGAATACCCCCGCTTTCCGTTGTCTGGAGGATCATGTCTGTACGGACCACATAATACAGGTGGTATTTTTGATGGTTCATGTAGTGGACGTCCTTTTTTTGAGAGCTCCCCTTCTAAGTGTAGATGGAGGACACTTTCAGAAGAAGAGTCCAACCCTCCTCCTACGGGCTACCCCTGTCTTTCCGAGTAGTTTTCTTCATCTGCGTGGGGCCAATTTACTGAAGTATCTTCTTGTTTTGCCAGCCCCTTACGCACCATCCTCTTGGAAGATTGGTTGGTAGCATACGTTTGACCGGCGTCTATGAGCATCGTCAATCCATAAACTCCGCGTACATGGTCCGGATCCTCCGAGGTTGTGTTCTTGTATAGCGGAACCAAGCTTCTAATAGTACCGACTTGACAGTATAAGAGCATGAGCCTTTTGCGCTGCGTGGTACTCAAATGAGTTCTTTTTCGTTTCAAGAAGCCTCCAGGAAAAAGAAGAGAAAAGTGATCGACAGTTCTTTTTAGTCCAGGTAGAGTAGTCCATCTGCCCCTACGATGAAAGAAGTAAACATAGTTTATCCTAAGCTCCCCCAGTCACCCAATTTATTTTGAGCTACTCCCCTGTTATCATGCCTCGCATCGCCTAAGCCCTCAGGCCCTTTCCCTGGAAGACTGTCTCTAGTTGCTTCCGTTTGTCCGTTTCCCACAGGCCGGGAAGCGGTTTTCGAACCTTCCGCCAAGGCTGCAACGTTGGCCTCGCGTTTGACTTTTCCTGGGCCATTGCAGACATTAGGATTTTTGCCTATTTTTTAAGTCCTAATCCGGCTTGCTAGGCCTTAGAACGTTCGGCTCTTGCCCCGCGTGTTCGCCCTTCATCGCAACACCGATTCCCCCAGTCCTTTGAAGGGGAACTCTTTCTCAACCATTTCCCCACCGCTGATCGGATTTTTCTTCTCACGTGCACATAAAGAACAACATTGCTGTTGGGCAAGGTAAGAGTAAACGGGCCCCCTGCTCGATGATCACGTAGCAATCGCGCTTCCTTCTCCTTCGCCGTTTTCTCCGGAGGTGACCCCGGGGAGCCCTCGGCGATCGCTCAATTTGCCGACGCGCGCAAACCTCTCTCTCTTCGTCAAACTTCCAGCCCCGCCTACTATAAGACCAGGGACTTCCTCCTCGCCTTCGCATCTCCGAATTGGTCGTCGTGGTTCTCTTTTTTTTCCCAGCGAGAGCCGGACTTTCTCGGGGCTCCCTGTTCAGGGATTGTAGAGCGGAGCCCCCCGTTCCCCCCTACTCCACTAGCCTCCGGGAATTTCTTTCGCTGCTGAACGCGCGGCGAGGCGCCCCAGAGGTGGCCAAAACTTTTTTACTCGAAACGCGACGCACGTCCCAAAAGCGATCTCCTCTCCCAATCTTAGATCGGCTCTGCGTGATGATCGAGGTGGACCCCCTCATTCAATTTTGGCCCGCCGGTTAGTTTACTAAGCTCTGATAATGGGAGGCGCTGGCGCTGGCGCAGGCCTTTTATCGTTACCCCATTTTTTCCGAGCCCTTAGGTATGTCCGAAAGGACCTTGCATTTCACTAAAATAAGTGAGAGCTGCGATTTCAGGCGAACCTAGTTCTGGCTCTAAGTCTCCCAAGAGATTTTGGAGGGAGGTGTTTTGTTCGGCCTGGACGGAGCCGAGCTAAGTTTCCTCAGGCCCAGGGAGGAGGGAGGGACCCCTCCGCCCTGCTGTGGATTTTCTCCTCTCCATATCCTCCTAGCAATTCTCCTTCCCAACGACCTAGTCGTCCTTGAGCAAGTCTTCTAACCCCGATTTGTGACTGAAATTGTGAGCGTCTTAGGCCCTTGGTTTTTTTCCGATCACTTTCGTACTGCGCATGTGGCCTTAGCCTTCGTGTCTTCCGGCTCAGGCCCCTTACGATCGGGTATACTTAACGATCCGATTCGTGTTGCGCAGGTGCCGCGCTCCTGCCGAGGAACGGAGCGCTGATTGACTGCTCTTATTTTTTAGGTCTGCGAAGGCGAGCCCTCTCTTTTTCCAGTGGAGGAACCTACTCCTGACGACGTAAAACCTGAAGATACAGTCTTAGTTCCCGTTCTGATAGGGGCGGCCTCCTTTGGACGAGTCTGTTCCGATTCAGCGCCCTCCCCCTCTTTTTTTTGGTTACGAATTCCTTTACGATGAAGGCGTGCTTGAAGGAATTTTTTTTCTCTTGACTCGGGCGCCACCCTGGCCCCCTTCGCCTCATTCAGCCTAGAACAGCTTGGGCGTGAGGTGTTACTTGGTGAGGGTAATTGGAGGATGCGTCCCCAGCAGCAGTCTTACCCATTTTTTCCCGCTGCCCCGATCTAAGTTCAGAGACCTCCCCCAACCCCCCGAGTTGACCTATGGTGGTTATGGCTACCCCTTGTTCACACGAGGTTTTCTGTGAATCTGCCCGGACGACTCAGGAAGGACGAGGTTTTGCCCCCCCACCCCTCTATTACTAACTGATATAAGGACAGACGGGGCTCTACCGCAACGTCCTTCCTCCCAGAGCTTGCGAGGTGGGTACTTTCGGCGTAGCCATCGCTGTAGACGACATGTGAGCCTGACCCCCGCACGCATGGGCCCTGTTTACAGATGACCTCAACGCACGCACCTGCGACCCTGCTTTACGTTTTTTGCGCGCGAGGCTGTCGTTTCACGGTGCAGTCGTCCCGAGTTCCCGCGCGCTCTTCTTACTCTACCCGCCGCCAGTCGATGCGTCCTCACCTGTTCGCGCCCCCCCTGGCTCTTTTTCCCGAAGTTTTGAAACCGATTCCTTTCTCCGGATCGTTTTCTAGACAGACCTCAAGGATCTCTCCTCAATCTGGTGACCGAACTCTTTTCCCCCCGGTTTTTTGACGCAGCCGCGCGCTTCGTGTTCTTTTCCCCCTTCGTACCACCCCTGAAGCTTCTTCCTCACACGACCCCACAACTCCTCTCTTTCGGCCCCAAGGTTAACTACCAGCAATGTTCAGTTTGGCTGGAGCACTTTCGCCTCAATTGAATTTTGACCGCTGATTACCGATTCATAACAGACTTGGGTAAAAGCCTTAGCTCTTAACCCTTTTTTTTTTTCTTTCGGGTAGAGCTGCCGTTAGCCGTTTTCGGGTCGGCAACCATAGCTTAAACCCTTCTTCCGGTAACCGAAAATGCCCCTGAGAGTGTTTCGGCTTCTTACGCTTTTTCAGTCCCCCAGATATCGTCTCCCGAGATGCTTTCGCTTCACCCTCTTGGTGGGGCACGCGCGAGTTTTTTTCTGCCGGAAGACCCTGAATCCAAGCTAACGCATCAATTTTTGCTCTCTTGAAATTCTTTAGGACAGCGTCCGATTAGGATATCTCAGCGCAGCGCAGAACCCTTAACCCCTTACAGAACTTTGATCGATTCCACCTTCCGCTCTTTCTTCGTCTTTAAACCAGGTCGCATCCGACTCTTCCGCTCCTATTTTGCCTGTTCTCCCTCATTGAGGATGAGCGCCCCCAGGGCGGCACAGCTCGACCCACGACTTTCCTCGCTCTCTGAATTTACCTGACAGTCCTTGCCGGGACGCCAGAACGTCCTGCCCATTGGCCCTTTGCTGTTTCCCCTCCCCCCCGCGTTTACGTTCCGAAGTTGTTCGGGGAGCAAGTGCCGGATGATTCGAGGTTCAAAGCTTCCTCCGTCCCCTGCCATCTGAGGGCGGGATAATACTGGGGAGGCGACGGTTTAGGTGTCCTTCGACCATTTCCTCCTCCTTTTCCGCACCCTCCCAGATCGTTTCCAAGGTAATGAGCCGTCCCAATCTCTCTCTTTTCCCTTTTTTGATCGTTAATTTCTTATGCTAATTTTTTTCGTTCGAGCGTGGTCGGCGTTGGCCGCCGGTTTCCTTTTTTTGCTTTGCCCGTCCTTTTTTTCCCCACAGCGATTCTGACGCTGAAGGCGCGCGGTGGGCCGCGTCCCATCCCTCTCCCCCCGAAACACGTCCGCGAAAAGTCGTGTGGAGATTTTCGCCAGTTCCCTTCTCCCCCTTTGCTCTGGAGTCTTTCCCGCTGAGTACACTTCCCCCTCGGCGCGCTCAAGTTCAGGAGCGAGTGTCTGCTCTCCTGGAAGTCTTTTTCAAGCCTGATCGGAATGGTTTGCCCTTGAGTTTTATTAGAACTGACAGGATCGACCCTGCTCTGTGGAGAATGGTGACACCGAGATCCCCGCGCTCTTTGTAATAGGATGGTCTTCTAGGCCCAATCTATCTCGAGGAGGAATATAACGGGCGACCCAACACCCTTCCCTGGACACCGATGCCGAGGAAGTTTGCAGATTCGCTTCGGATTTTCAGTCCAGACTCCTCGAGCTCGTCGAACCCCCCTAAACAATTCCATATTTTCATCCCTCTTCTCCTATTTGTCATCGCCGTCTGCGTCTAAGATACGTGAGGCAGGCAGGGCTCGTGTCTTTCATCCTTTCCCCATCCGGACGTCTAACACACCAGCTTGTCCCTCTCCCGCACGACGTTCCGGCCAGCGTCATCCTATCTGCCTTTTTACTCGCCTTTTTTACCCAGCTCGAGTCCCTCGCTATGATCGAAGCTTCGCATGGTTTTCGTGCGCCGCCCTGTCGTCGGAAAGAGACATCCCTCTCCCAGTTCCAAGTTGTTGTTGAACGTGAGTGAATAAGTCAAACAGGTCCTTTGGCGAGGAAGGAACCCTAGGAGCGACCTGCTTGAGTCCACGTAGGATCGAATTCCTCCCGATGAAGTGAGATCTCCGGGCGGCCCCCTTTTCGCCCTTTTCTTACGCATAGGATGGACCCTAGTTTTCCCCACTTCTTCCCCGCATAGGCAGGTGTACGCGAACCTTCGATGATTTTGACTTTCTTCTTTTCCGTTACGTCCACGCCCCGAGAGAACTAACGAGCACAGTAGTTATGACCCGTCACGGGACAAGCTCGCTCTTTTCCCCTCCCCCTCCCCCGATGTCTCCGGTTTCGGCTGGTTTTGTTCTTCGGTACTTCTTTGCCCCAAATTGAAAAGGTTCGATTGAATTGACCCCGCCATTTCTTCCCTTTTCTTGACTCCCTCCGACGCTAAACCCCTCTCTTTTTTGCTTCCCTCAGTCGTTCCTATGCCTTTTGGTCAGGTACCGAACTTTTGAGAGAAAAGTAGTCCGGTGGATGAGAAGTTAATTTTTCCCGCTTTCTCTGTTTTCTCCCCGCGCCTTCTATCGTACCGCCGGCAAAGACGGTACCTGTTCGGATCCGAGGTTGTACGGGTACGCCGGAAACCCCCCCCATCCTTTTCGCCCTTAGATCTCACAGCGAGGTCGTTGCCGATGGTGTCCCCTTGACCTGTTTTGCTGGAGTGCGCTCCGGGATTCGCCAGCAGTTACCCCCCTCTTCGTAGCCTACTGTTACTTTTGTATACAATGTTCCCCCCAGAGAAGACAGACCCTTCGAGTCACCTCCTCTTCCACGCGACGGCAGTAACCAAGACTGTTTCCCCTCGGGGCCTCACGAAATGCATTATTCATCCCTCTAGCGTAAGCCAGAGACTTCCCGATTAACGTACTCCCCCTGGTATCTCGGTTTGGCTGAGAAGCAGGAAGTTTTTCTCCAACTGCCTTTTCCTCGACGGGAGCAGAAGCCGTAATCCCCGCAAGTGCACCGTGTCGCCTTTCCTTCCTTTCCCTCAGTTGCTACTCTGCGCCCCACTTCGTAGTGTGCACTATTCGTAATTGCTCCTCCCCCTACACAGATCGGACGTAGTCCCCTTGTGATCCCGGAAACCTGAGCAGGACATTTCATCGTCCCCAACCAGACCAAGAAGGGAAACGGTCACCTTCATAACCCCACCGCGAGCTGCTTAGAAGCTTCCTCAACGCGTTTTTCATAGTCCCTGGTTAAAAATTTGAGCGGAGGGAGAACCGTAGCCCATCCTTCCCTAGACCCTTTCCCCGGAATGTCCTTTAGGGAATAGGAGATCTCCCTTGAGATAAGCTCCATTCCCTGACTACACCTTCCACTCTCTAACAGGGAGTCAACTGAGCAGTCCCTTCCCCCCTTCCGAGGCCCTGCCCGCCCCTTCCTTTCTCCTCTAGACTTCTCTCGGCGGTCGAGGAGCTGGTTGCCACGCTTTTCCCTGCTCCTCTTAGGGTTAAGTGGATGTAGAGTTTTTCCCCGACTTAAAGAGCGCCTTCAGCGCAGCGCCGACCCCCCCGAACCTTTTCTCCCTTTGCACCTTCCTTCGAGGGCGCACAGCCATGTCGTTGCAAACATCGTCCCGGTCACGGCGAAAGGAGCGACTTCTCCTTTTTTTTTCCCCCCCCTCTTTGACTTTTCCCCCGAAATTTCGAGCGTGATGTCGCTCCACGACTCAATTTCCAACCTCTGGTCCCTCGGGTCCCTCCTTGAAAGTAACTGGGGATGGCGCTGGCGAGCAGCTATTGAGCGGTCTATGATCGAACCCCCCCTTTCTTTTTAAGCTCCGTCCTTCTCCTCGCAGTTTCGCTCCTCAACGACGCCTTTCCGTTTTGGACTCTTTCCTTTCAGCGTTTTTTCCCCCTTCTACGATGCGTGTCGCCGCAGTTGACGCCCCGCTGAGAGGAGGGAAGGTTGTTAGATGGATTTTTCGCAGCTCGCCGAGTCCCTCATGCATAAGTTTTTTTTCGGCCTGCAAATACCCCGAGATGCGCAGGGAGACTTGCTCATCCTCCAAGTGTTCCGACCTTACGCGCTAGTCAGGTCTTTTCAAACTTTTCTTCCGATCCCTAGACGGTGTAAGGAATTTCAGCTCTTTCGGGATTTTTAGTCCCCGCCTTAAAGACTTGTCTGCGTTTTTCAACCCCGGTGTTACGCCGCTTGGGATGTAACTCCCTATCGGCTCTTTTTTCCCCACGATCGATATTTTGCACTCCCTCCCCCCTTTGCACGCGTCTTCGCACGCTGGCCTGAAAAACGGGCATTACCTTGTGGCCTGAGCCAGGTCGAAAGACTCACGGATTTTTTCAGAACCCCTGCTCGTCTTCTTTCCTACAAGTCGTTGGGAAATGGATGCTCGGGTGGGCCTCCGATTTCCGTCGATTCTCCTCTCTGCAGTTTAGAGGAAGCGACCGATTCCAGAATTATTTTCCCTCTTAGGGTGGTTTTTTTCCTTCAGGGTCGTATAGGCCTGGAGACACAGATCTTCATTGCCTTTCAGATGCTTGATAGAGCTGTTTCCCTGTCTTTCCCCTTTCGGCTTTCTTTCCGTAAAGGTCTGCATTCGCCAGCCTGCATTATAGTCCCCCCCCCCAAAGCTTGACCTCGATGTCTACGGGCCTTTTGCAGCCTGTGTGGATCGAGTCCGTTAAAAGAGGAGGGCACTCCGACCTTTAACCCAGGAAGGTTCTGGATTCTCCAAGTTTTCAAGGGGGTTTTAAGTGCACCCAACCGCCGATAAATACCTGCAGTGTGTGATCTATTTCATTCTCAAGCACCGAGAGGGGCCACGATCGCGACGCGCCGCGACCGTGGTTTTGTCTTTGTCGCCATTCTTTTTTTTTTGGACATTTCTTGCGGCATAGTCCACGGCATCGGGAAATTTCATTTCCCCTCCACCTCCCCAGCCGAAACCCTGCTGCACCTCAAGGCGTAGTGCGAGTCGCCGACTCTCGCGGTTCTTTTTTTCCCCTTTTGAATTTTTAACGACGTGCTCATTAGTACATCGCGGCTTCTTCCGTCCCTCCCTTTTTTTACCCGTTATTTTGAACCCAATCCTCCAACGTTAGCGTACACGGTCGCTTGTTGCCTCCCCCCGATTCCTTCGCGGATCCCCAACTCAGGGAGGCTTCTCGACAGCCTCCCCTGAGACATTCCCACTTCTGACGGTGAACTTTATACGTGGACAGCCGGGAAGATCTAGAGGCCTTCTGTGCCCCTTGCTTTGACTTATTCCACCCGTGACACACCTTAATCGAGGGAGGTATCCGTTCCTTGCCGCGCAATTTTGCTTAAACATGCGCAGCGATTAAAGGCGAAACCCGAGGAGCTCCTCTCAGTCCCCCGCGAACGAGACCTCAGAACGACCCAACGTAGTGCGTTTACCCTCCTTTTTTTCGCCCTCCAGTGGGGAGGGTACTGGCCAAATAGAGAACCCACTGCGCGACATTCTTGCGAAGTAGGAGCGCACCCTTGCGGAACCCCCCCGTGCTCACGACTCTCCTTGGCGCGCGACCCGCATCTTTCTCGTTGACTTCGATGAGTCTGGACGGACGCCTTCTCTGCTTTCTTTACCGACGCGCATCCATTCCATGGGTTTTTTTGCAGTCCGCTTCGCCTTTAGCGCGTCTCTTTTGCTTGGCCTCCCCGGTCACATTTAAGGAGAGCGATGGCCAGCTCTTGCGCTTTTTTTTTTCAACCCCTTTAGCAGCTCCTTTTGCGCCGGGAATTTCGGCCCTCGCGGTGAGCCCTCCCGTCGGCAAGCTGAGAGCCTCCTTTTTACGGCCAAACCTCGCCGAGCGCGCGCTCGGTTCTTGTAGTCCCCCCCCATTTGCCCGAAGAACTTTCCTGACTCCCCTATTTCTGTGACTAGCTCGTTACGTGGGAGAGGCCTCGTGTTGAACCCTGAGAGGATGATTTCACGCTCCCCCTCTAGCACTTAAGCGTACAGGCCAAAGAGAGGCTTCAGTCCGCACAGGGTACGGTTTCTTCGGCTTGCAGGTGCCCCTCTGAAATCCACCGGAGGACTACATACTTCATCCCAGACAAGGTCCCCCATCTAAGCCATCCCCCTACCATATGTTTCCTCCGTTGTTGTTGTCCAGAGATTGGCAGGCTTTCTTTCTTTCCAGTTTCCTAGGCATGGTAGTTCTTTTCTCCGGGGTCGGATTCATTCTGGTTGGCAGCCTTTATTTCACCGGTGGTGTTCCCTACTGCAGCTTTCCGGCTCTTCCTTTTCGCCTCGGGGGGAGGTTTTTTTTCCTCGCCCCTCCCGTAGTGACTCCCCCGAACACGCTTACCGTTGGCTCATCTTGACCAGCTCGTCATCCGCGACTTCACGTGGTTTCAGGAAGTGTTACGGAGTCCCTTTCGATCTAGGTCCAAGTCGAGATTTCCGCCTCTTCGCTGTTGTTCAGCGTGCGCTTTCCGCCGGAAGGATCGAATGATGATCCCCCCGGTTCCATGCCTAGTATCCCCCGGAGAATCGCCTCTCTCACTTGACCAGAAGATGTAACGCGCTTGTCCTCGTCATTCGTAGGCGTTCGATCAGATAGTGCATATAAGGTGCGCGTCCTATTTTACGGCCTGCCCACCCCCATGGAATAGCTCTTTCCCCGGTTGGTATGAGAGCGCCTTTATTCAGGTCGCCGCTGCCTCGCTCTCGTAGACCCGCCCAGCTTTTTGGCCCTTTTCGCTCCCCGCTTGCTGGGTCCTCCCCTTTCCTCCTTCCTCGTCTGGAAGTTTGTTGGGCCCCTCCCCCCGATTAAGCTTCCATCATTGGCGACCTCTTGCAGCTCCCAGCACGACGTTTTTGTGCTTTTCCGTGTGCGTGAGTCCCCCTCTGTTGGGCCCTTGAATCGCAGGTCCCCTCTTTTTTTTTCCTTCCTTCCCTCGCGCCTTTTTGCTTCCCCTTCCTGCCGTGCTTCGGAACTGGGCGACCATCGTATGCAGTTGTTGACAGTTGAGGTCAGAAGCTGACCTTGGCCCCCCGGACCCCTTCGCCCCCCCGGCGTCTCCCCCACGTAGGCGATGCCCGTCCGCCCGATTATGCTATCTAATGGGCTGCGGTTCGAGCCCGAATCAAGGACCGATTCTTTCGGGTTTTCCCCTTATAATTCCTTCACGGCGAACGCGGTGATGAGGCGCCGACGGGTCCCTTTTTGAGACGATTTTTTTTTTTTTTTTTTTTTTTTTTTTTTTTTTTTTTTTTTTTTTTTTTTTTTTTTTTTTTTTTTTTTTTTCTTTTTTTTTTTTTTTCTCATCCCTTTTTTCTTGAACTCCGGACAGATTCGAGCAGAGCTCGTACCTCTTCCCGCGTTTCCTTTTTTTAGAAGTTTTCTTCGGGGTGGTATTTTTTTGTCCCTTCCCTTCGATAAGTGGTTCCCGTCTCGGATTTTCGACGACCTCTCCCACAACCTCGCCGCTTTTTAGCGGGAGCTGTCCCGCTCCTTTACGTGGAAGGCTACTCGGTGGAGAGCCCTCTGTCCGGCCAGTCAGTTAGGTAGGGTCGAGGACCCTTTGAGTCCCGAAGACCATGTGATTGTACAGGATTTCGAGGTTACATGGTCGGCTCCCTCTTTGCGTGTAAGCCCCTTGAAACCATCTTATCCTCTTTGGTCTTTCGCTCCTTTAGGCTCCGGAGAGTTTTTTGGTTTCCGAAATTCTCTGTTTCGCCTTCGACAGCCATTCGTTAAAAATCTCGAGAACCTTCGTTCCGCGCCGACCCCCCGCTTTACTCTCTACACTTTCCCATCCTAGATAACCATTAGCTTCCTCGAGCGACGCGACTTGTCCCCCCCATGAGTCATACGGGGAGTACCTCCACTCTTTCGTCCCCTGAGCTAGTTCCCCCTTACAAGACCAGCAGCCCGTTCCGATCGTTTGGCTGCCTCTTTCCCGATGTCTCCACGAAGGCGGAAGGCGTTTTCGCTTGCTCCCCCAACGAGCCATGTTGAACGTTTGTCGGGCCTCGATCCTTTGCCTGCTAGAGGCATCCCGGACTCACCCTCTTCCCTTTTCATCGACGATCTCCGTTTTAACTCTACATTGAGACGGATGCCGCTCCACCCTTCTCCCCCAGGGACGTTTCGTGATCGTGTCCTTACCCCAGACCCAACGAATTAAGAAGGCCTAGACTCCCGGTCCCCCTATTAGCGCTCCTTTCGAAATGTGGATAAAGGAAGACCCCGTTCGTTTTCTGAATCTTGCCCCTGGGACCCAATTTCTTTACGTGACCCTCCTCTGCCGCTATCCCGGTTGCCCCTCCCCCCCTCTTTCTTTCTGGTCTCTTCTCTCCTGCCTCGGCGCTCTCCAGGACGACCTTGATTCCTGCCCCTCCGACATAGCTTGGGCCTTCAAATGCCCCGCCCCAGAAGACTTTGACCGCTTCCCCTGCTCAGCCTCGCGAAGTCGGCGGCTGTTTTCTTCTTTCCATGTTAGGAGCGGGGCCTGCTCCTTGCGCCTTTAGTTTTTAGCTTTTTTCCGCTTCCTTCTTCTTCCTATCGCCGTGCCCACCTCCGCCATTCCTTCGCTTGCACGAGCTTCCTAGGCTCCCAGCCAGAGGTGGACTGACTTTTTTTCCACCCCCCGGCGCGAATGAGCGATCTTTTTTCATCATCCTCAGTGTTGTTTGATCTTCCCGACCTTTCCGCTCTTGCTGATCGAGTGGAACCGACCTCATTTCAACCTCTGGCTGGTGACGCTTTTTCCCCGCGTTCTCTGTGCGGTTCTGGCGCTTCGGTCCTTCCCCATACATCAAAAGGTCCTTCCCTTTTTTGCCGTCTTTCGCGTTGCAACAGTCCCCCCCGCTTCCTTTCTCTTGATCTACGCCCTATTAGTCGATACTTTGCAGTTACCCCGCTTCCTTTCGCGGAGTTGGTGTGCGCGACGTCGGCTTGCCCTTCTCTAATAGGTCGCGGTCCTTCAGCAGGTTGGGCGAGGAGCACTTCTAGAGCGCGCTGATTTGATTTCCTCGAGCCTTTTCAGAAGGGGATTGACCTGGACCCCGCCGCTACCGTCTCCTCTCCGAGCGCGGGAAGGCATTTTGTTTTCTTTTCGTACCGTTGATTCTTGTGCAGGCCGACGATTTCTTCTCTTTTTTCCTTGGAGGCCGCCCGGTTCTCCTTCCGGAAGGCGTACATATCTGGATCGGCATACCCCCCCGGGAGGGCTCGGGTTGGAAGAAGTCATTCCGAGTTTCGCGCCTTCCCGTGACCAGGTGCACCTGTCCGTCCTGTAGACCGCTTACCGGAATTAGTTAGAAAATCCCCTTCAGCCTCCCCGAGGCTCCGTCGTCTTGAACGCTGTTCTTTTTTTTTTTCCGATATTTCTAGTCTCATATCCGTTTTCGGGCCTGCATATTAGAAGGGGCCCCTCACGGTCGGTCGAAAAGGGTGCCACTGTGAAGTCCAGGAAGAGTTGTGGCTATAATAAGGTAGAGTCGATTCCTTGTTCGAGTCGCTCCGAGGTTCCTGCAAGCAGGCATTTAAGACGGGCTCTGCGCCAGAATTTTTTCCTTAGCAAGCAGGCCCGAAATACGCTGCCTTGTACTCCTCCCTCTGACCCCCCAAACCCTCTCTTTCAAGATTTTTACATTTTTACCCCTACAACCTAGGAGTTGGTTCACTCCTCCCGGCCGGTTGGGGACGATGCGCAAGTTAAGAATTCCCTTCTCGTTTTCCCCCCACTCCGCTTCAAGAAATGCTCCAGTCCAAAAGGGGACTCTCCCCAGCCCAGCCAGGCCCAAAAGAAGATGGGTAATTTTCCGTCCCTCGCCCCTGCCTACCCTTTTATAGGTTTTGTGAGTAGGCGTTTTCCCTCCCCTTTCTTCTGAGGCTTTGGATTCATTTCCCGGCTAGACCTGGGCCTCAAAACTAGATGACCCAACTTCACCGACCCTCAAAAATTGATAGAAACTCTAAAATTCTTCTTTTGATCAGGGTTTTTCCTCCATCTTCCTTTAGATGTGGTCTTCAGCAGGACTTGCTCAAGGATTTTTTTCGTGGACGTAAATATTCCGGCTCGATGCGCTTTCCCCACTCTTATTAGGAAAGTCCCTCTTTCCGTTTTAGTTAAAAGAGATTCTACAGTCTTATACACCCTCAGGGTCTGGCCCTCCACCTATCGCTTCACTGGCGTACGTATACTGTCAGCCCCGTGTAATCCCCCGCGGCCCTGCTCTTTTCCCATTCGCCCGAGATGTTTGGTCACTTGCACCCCAACTATTTGAGGTTCGCCAAGTTTCGCGGCCGCCGGCGCCGTTTGCACTTGCGCCCCTCTCCATCTTAAAGGAAGGACCCGCGGAGTTTTGATGTTTCCCCCTGCCCCTCCCTCGTTTTTTCCCCGATGACCGCAGCAGCCTTCCAACAACCCTTTTTCCCGTTTTGGGGTCGCGGCAAGCGTTCGTGCCGTTTTTGCGTCTTTCTTTTTCCAACCCCCCATTCGCGCGACGAGTTCTGGCCCTTCCGGAGTCCGGCGCATCTCGATGGTCCCCAGCAGATATCCCGGCTGGGCCTTTTTTCAGAATCCAGATAGCTGGGAGGGGCATATCGCTTTCCCTTCCTGACGGACCTGGAAGAACCGAACCATTCCTCTTCGATTCATTGCGGGACTGCAGGCGATCTGCTCTGATCTCCGCAGCGACGACTAGAGGACTCACCCTCCGGACCAGGAGATTCCGAGGCCAAGCCTCTAGTGATCGTCGGGGGCAAAATCCCAAATCTCATTCTGAGGCGAAGTTCTTCTAAGATTTTTTAGGTATCCACGATCCGGAGAAGCACAGTCCTCTCCTTAGTTTCACCTCCTTTTTTACCACGCTGCGAGGCGCTCGCCTCGCAGTTTCCCGCCGACTAAGGGAAGCACAAAGTTCCTTCCCTCATTTTTGATTTTCTTGTGACTGGCGAGATAGACAACCTTTTCTTTGCTAAAGGAAAGACGGCTTGATTACCGCCGGCCGCAACGCTCACTTTTGTTTTTTTTTTTTAGTGAAAGCGTCGTCTGATCAGCGTCCTCCCTCTTATTGACGGTGACAAGAGAGGGACCCTCCCCACCCCTCCCCCAACCTGGCACTACCTGCCGACCAGCTGACACTGTACCCTCGACACTCTATCTTACTCCTCTCCGTTGTTGCTGAGATTGTTTGCCTTCTAACCGTTTTGAGATTTTTTTCGGAGGTTTTCTTCCTGTTTTTTCCCCAGGTCTTGGCGATCTGGCACCCCTAACGGCTCCTTTCCCCTCTCTTACATCCTCTCTTGAAGGAAGCTGGACGAGAGGGGTCGAGGTTTACTCCCCCTCTCGGCCTTTCAAGAACAATCGGAAGAGTTTTTCAGCCCCCCCGCTCGACGAAGAGGTCAGAGGAGGGACTTTGACGTTTCTTTTTTTTTTGTCCTGATAACTTCCGAGAGCTTTCTTATCTTTTGCATTTTAACCGAATCAGCGCCGATAGGAATTTTCTGATAATACAGTAGCTTTTTTTCGCTCATCGTATCGCGCGTTCCTTCGTTGGGAACTGGTTGAACCAGACCACCCGTCCAACCTTGAATGTATCATATTCTTTAAAGGTATTTGCATTATAGCTGTCGGATATACTTTCAGCGAGCATGACCATCACGCCCTTGGACTCCTCCCCCGCTTTTCCTCGACCTTTTCTTCCAGGTTTACGTAGCGACCGGCTTTATTCAAAACAGAGGCCCGCTGTTGGCCCCCTCTGCTGAGTCCGATCTTGCTGGTCCGCAGCTTATTCACCTCAGCGCAGGGCCCAGTTACGAGCGCATTTTTTCCGAGTCCATCACGCTGGCGAAACGCTTGCAGCTTTCTTCCCCAAGTTTCGGTCTTATTTTTCAGGTCATGTGGAGCCATCGGTATGGGCCGGCCATGTCCTCCTTTTTCTCATTTGTCCTCCTCGATCATGGTTTCCCGCGACACAGGCTCCTTCGAAAATTCAGTCCCTCCTAGAGGATGTAGTGCACTTTTCGGATACTCAAACTCGGCTGGCTCTTCCTCCCAAACATTTGGCCTCTCGCTTCTTTTTTTTCCCACTTCGATTTTCCCGTCCGTAAGTGAATTCTACTTAATGGTTCGGAGGTCAAGAAAGTAATAAAGGCCTCTTTAGATAGGGTTACACTTCCCTTTACGGCGTTTCCTTCCCGAAAAGGTCTCTTTCGGAGAATCATTTACTTGTTTTTTGTGATGTCCTCGCTTGTACCTCCGTGAGATTGTTTTATGCCCCCCCCAACGGATTCGATGAGTGTCTTCCCCTTATCTTTTACTTCTTTTTTTTTTACGAGCTGTTTGGAGGTTTTATGCGTTGGCCCGGTTGCAAATCCCTGTCTTCTTTGGAGAGTGATACCCTTTTTCTTCCACCGTTGTAGATGTGCTCTCCGACCATTTCGATTTCTTTTTACGATGTCATTAGTTTTTCAAAGGGAGTTTGTCTCATCTCCCGTATGTACCTTTATGAGTAGAATAGCAGATTCCCTGGGTATAAAAGCGTGTTTCATCCCCCCCTTTTTTCAGACCCTCATGGAAGGAATTGGGACATTTGGAGGCATACGAGGGTTGTTCCTCTACAACCTCTTTTCCCCACTGCTTTGGTCTAGATTGCTCTTAGAGAAGAGCGGTATGCGGTGGTAGCGCCCTTGATGGCTCGCTTTCTCAGCCCGTACCTGCGCGGTTCTCCCGCGTCAAGCGCTCTCATGTGCGCTCAGAGCCTAGACACTCCACCAGCACATTTTTTCCCCCTCTTTCCGCTTTCGCGACGGGTACCAGATGAAGACGGTTCTCTGCCCGAACGTGGATATGCGCCTTCCTCCCTGCCCCTGCACCTTCATTTACAGTTCCCCTATGACAGGTATTCTTGCTACTTTTCGCCTTTGTTATCACGCGTCCGGGAAGGGGCTTTATAGACCCCTTCTTAGGCGACTGAATAAGACAAGTACCGTTTCTAGCCCGGCCTCGGGCAGGATCCGGACAGACGTCACTTTTTTTCTTCGTGCCTCTCCGATCCTTTTCGAACCTACCCTGCCTGAAGCGGCAGGAGACTCATTGTCATGGACCCGGCGCAGGACGTTCTTTTGATTTTAAGGAAACCCCTCCCCCTTCTTTAAGCGAAGGGCCCCTCACGACCCCCCAGCTGAGAGGTATTTGAGTCAGTCTAAGGTCACGTTCATTTTTCCAGTGGCCCCCGTGCGCCCCTTAGGAGAACGTCCCCTCCCTCTCTCCGAGACGGTGCCCTCGAAAGTGACGGGCCTGCTAGGGTTCCTTCTCCCCGCGCCATGGCGACGGCTCCCCAAATGCCCTCGGGCGGGCGAACTATGCCCGCACCTTCGACCGATGCGCTCCTCGGGCCAGGAGCACCTTCCCTTTTTCTTCTTCGTTGCGGATCTTTTCAACTGCTTTGTCGGGCTGCTCATTCGCTTTTACGTGGATGTGGCGGGAGCCGATCAAGGCTCGCCGCCCTCACCCCTTTGCTGAGGACCCGCTGCCGGATTCGCCCAGCCAGAGGTGTACGACCCCCTCCTGAGCTCAATTTTTCAGGAGCAGACTCTCTCTTTTCACATCAATAAGTGTTTTTTTACATTCCTTCTTTGCTCGAGGTGGACAGACTCATTTCCACGCTGGCGGGGCTCTGCCTCCCCTTCTCTACAGTTACCCTGGGCGCTGTCCCTGTGCGAGGCGCTCTTTCTCTTCTGCTACGATAAATCACGGAACCCTCGCCCTGACGGCGTCGGCAGTTGAACCAGGGCTCCTAAGACGCCGCCGATTCGATCTTGAGTTTTCGCGTAATGCTGATTACGGCTGAGGGCTTTAGTTGACGAGTTGGCGCTTTCTTTTGCCAGTTCGGCCTGGCCGTTTTATCGACGAGCCAGGATCCCATAGGAATAGGAAGGTTTTGATCTTCTTATGAGCTCGGTTCGGCTTTACCTCGAAGTGGACCGGGGCCTATTTTTACCGCACCACGTCCCTCCCCATTCTTCAGATAATTTCGAGGTTTTCTCTGGTGAGCGACGTTCGTGCCTGCTGCGTCGTGTTGCAGGACGAAGACTCTTACTCTTCGGCGCCGCCAGTTCTCCGGGACCGTTAGTTCGGTACCATGCGGATCGGATCTGCAACGATACCCCTAGTGGGTGGATTTCTTTCACGGCCTTCCCTGCGCGCGGCAACAATTTAAAGTGGACTTCTATGCGAATTGCGAAGGCTAGACGAACCCATGAATTAGTTATAACCCCCTTCCCGATCCTAGGGCCCCCCTCTTACTTTAAAAGGGCCAGGTCTAGCTGCCGCGTTGATGGCCCTCAGTCCTTTTAGCCGCGACCCTCTGCCGCATTCTTTTCCGCCGTTCGCTTTTACACGTGCGGTGACGCGAAGGGTCTTCTTACTAGGCTAAAAGGCAGAGCATGGGAAGGAGTATCTGGGCTCGGAACTCCGGCCCGTGGTGTACCCAGGATGGAGGCCCCACCCTCCCCTGCGCCAGCAGTTAGATTCCAAACATGCTTCCCTCTACGGGACCTTCCCCCCTCGACCAACTACGTTGATCCTGTTTCGCAGATGGTTCCCCTCCCCTCCCTCGCCGCGCTTACATGTACAGCGGCCTTTCCTATGGCCCCCATACTTTGTATCAAGTCCGAGGGAAGAACACCACCGCCAGCCATCCCTTTCCCCTCCGTTCTAACGCCTTCGAACTTCCCCCCCAAAGAGATTTGGACCACGACACGAAATTCTACCTTTTTTCGTTTTGCGGCCACGCTTGTCCCTCCCTTCCCCGGGTGGGCCTCTCCACGGATCCCCTGGGGGTCACCCCCCATTCCCCACTTTTAACCTTGGAACAGCACCCTGCTCGAACCCAGCCCAGGCGTCGCGCCTGTCGACTTTTGTCTCCTCCGTAGCGTTCGGATTTCCGAACGACTTCAAGGAGTACCCTGCGTCACGTACATGGTTCCTCACGGCGTGCGATTGCTCCGCATCCTACGTTCTAGGCCCGTCGATGCCGAACGTTTTCACCATGAAGCACTACAACTCCCTCTTCTTTTACCTACTTAGTAGGCTGAGTTTTCATATACGCATTTAGGTCCCTTAGGATGATCCCTGGCACTAGGCGGTCCGTTACTGCCTATTGTGCTTCATCCGCGAGGTAAGTCAGTGGATTCGCCAAAGCAATGAGATTATTAATATAATCTCCCTCACATTACTTACCTTTTAGCGTACATTAACCCATTTTAAAGCATAAGTCCGCCAGAATTGGTCTTAATTTCTCCTGCCGACCTTTTAGTGCCAGAAGGACAAGACACGTTCTCGGACTCCCCCCTGCGCGTGAATACCC
>Ga0179593_1591935_pt1 | contig 29313 bp, 51 predicted proteins | sample CZODoug2_1_08_16_FD_185931 | JGI IMG/M metagenome (GOLD analysis project Ga0179593, IMG submission 185931) | Vadose zone soil fungal communities from Angelo Coast Range Reserve, California, USA - CZODoug2_1_08_16fungal (PacBio error correction) | ecosystem: Environmental > Terrestrial > Soil >... | reverse complement strand
TGCTCCCCATTGGTTGGCTATCCGTCTCCCTCCAACACGCTGGAGCCGTCTTTTTGAATTTTCCTCCCTTCTTTCTCCTGTTTTCCTTGCCCAAAGTTTTCCCTCAGGAGGCATAGGATGGACCGAACAAGTCAACGTGTTAATTTTCTGGCGTCAGCTTTGGCCCCCCCCATCTTCTGTTACATTTTCCAGCTATAAGATTCTTCCCTTTTTCTACCCCTTTGACAATAAGACCTTTTGCATCCGAAGTCTTGAGTAATTTTACATCAATGCATTTTTAATTCCAGAAGCTTTACAGACGCCATCGCCCTTGAAGGACGTCTTTTTCCTCTCTATGTATTTCCCTTTGAAAGACCCCCCTTCTTTTCATGTTCTCCCCCTATTGAATAAACCTCCTCTAGCCGAGAAACTTTTTCGTTCGGTTGATTTTGGGAAGAAAATGACCTTTTCAAGTTACGTTTAGAAATTTCCCGTGTCCTGCTCCCCCCTCCGCCTCGTGCTCCCCCCTCCTTGTACCCCTCCAGGCTTTTTCCTTTCTTTTGCTAAGCTTCTGCTTTGAATTCAGAACAAGTAAGAAGTGAAAGATTTATTTCTTAATCGCGACCATACCCCTGAATGCTATAGTAACCTTTAGAAGTTCCTTCTTTTGCCCGCTCCCATAGAAAGCCAGACCGCCTTTCCCCTTGAATCGTAAACTCCCTTACGTACCCTTAATGCTACACCACCGGCCCCCGTTTTGTTATAATCCCTTTCCCCCCTTTCAGGTTTTTTTTCCCCCCCCCCCCCCCCCCCCTTTTTCCGGATGGCCTTTTTTTAGCGTTAGAACTTTCCCTAGCCTGTGAAACAGTACAATGGCTCTTTTTCCTTTGCAATATTGTTACGCTTAGCTGACTTTTCTTGGCAGTTCGGCTATGTTTTCTAACTCCCCCCACAGCAGGTCCCTTTCCCCCCCCCCCCCAAATATCCTCCTTGATTTTTCATGAGGAGGCTCTCTTTTCTGAATCGAGCAGAGCCCCCTTTTTTCAAAGACTATCTTGACATGGCGCCTTCCCCCTTCCCCCCCCCAGGATTCCCCAGAATATTCCGCCTTGGACCACCGCCCTCGGCACACAGCCCGTATTTAATCTTGAACCAAGGCTGTTTGCTTTACATTTTAACAACCAAAATACAGTCCACCTTTTAGCGAATCTCCTCCAGGCTGCATAAATATCTTTTTTCACGAAAGGTTCAGATTAAAGTTGCCTGCAGAATCACAACAACCAGATGCCTTTTTTTTATTCCACCAAGACAAATTGGGGTCGACCTACGAAACAGAAGAATCCTCACAGATCCCTCACGTCAGATGAACGCTGAGCCTAGATCCCAGCCTTAACAGCGCGTCCCCGACTCCCTAGTCTTCTTTTTTAGTTCCCCCCCTCCCCTAGCCAGACACCTGTTGCAGTTGACACTCATACGTCATGAGCCCCAGAACTCAGCACCGTCCAACCGAAGGTTTCCCCGAAGTCCTCTTCCCCTTTTAACTCGTTTCCGACTTAGACGCCGTGCCAGATTAGAAGAAACACAAAGGTTTAGCTGTTTTTATTTCTTGTTGCTCCCCTGATAACTTTGCAAACCTGCCCTTTATTACAGACCGCCTCGGCAGAGTGCAGACGCTTTTCTCTTAAAGTGATTTTCCCCGTTTGTTTTTTTGCAGTTTTCTTCGCCTTCTGATTTTTTCTTCTCCCTCACCTTTTTACCCCTCCTGGAAGGTTTTTCCCTTCCCTCAGTCGACCCGCCATCGATCAACAGCAAAGCGTTGCCCTGCAAGAAATAGAAGAACTTTCTTTGTGTTTCTGCCCCCGAGAAGGCTGGTTTTGGCGCAGAGTTCCCCTCTCAGCAAATCCCCGGCCGTCCCTGCGTCAGCCCTAAATGTAATAACTAGTGACAATGATTCTCATTCCTCCCGTACCTTTAGGTAGAACACGTTTGAATCACAATGCACTTTCTGAAATTTCTAAAATTCTCCCCTTTTATTTCTTTTTCCCCTTCAATTGTGGCGTCCAGCAGAACTCGGCCACTGTGCTGCAACGCCCAAGTGTTGAATGCCCTCTTGTTGGAAGTAGCCCCTCCTGAACACAAACTCTCCTTAACTTGAGTTCTTTAGCGCTGCAATTGGGAAGTGAATTACCGCTTAGATTTTGCCCGGAGGAACTAATTGTCTCCTCATTACTTCCCTTTGTTTCAGTAACCTCCCCAAGAAGGATTTCCCTTAACGTTTATGTCCAGTGCTTTACAACCTGGCCGTGCCGAGATCGAGGAACACCCTTAGCTCTTGGTAGTACTCTTTTTGGCGCTTGGCTTTCTCTTTCTCCCTTTTACACAGAACCTTTGGCTTCCTCCCCAACTTCCTTCATTCTTCCCCACCATTCGCCAATCAATACGCGATTGTGGCGAATGACTTTTTTTTTTCATGTAACTACCTTTTGCCACCCTTCTTCTCCCCCCCTCCCCATGTTTCCCTTCCCCCCCCCGTCTAGCCTTTTCCTTTTGTAATAAGGTTTTTCTGGATCCCCCTGCCCTTGAACCCCCTTCATCCTGCCAGTCGCACGACAGCCCCTTTCTGACACGGTGAACAATTTGTTGTCACATTTTCCCCTCTTCTGTTGCAAGTTTTTCCCCCGTCTCTTAAAGATTTTCTTGGCGCCGGCCCTCTTCCAAATCATCTCGCAGAGAGTTCTTCCCTTGTATGCCAAGCGACTATATTTCCTTTTACATCTGTGAGCAATATCGTCCCTCCCCTTTCCCTTCCCGTCACCTTCTTCATCCTCCACTTAGTTTCTGACTGAAACCGCCAAGACGTGGACAAGATGAACGGTTTTTTTCCTTTTAAGCACGAAAAAAGAATTCGGCGAACCCTTTTTACCTTCCCCCCCCCTTACAGACCCCCCCTTTTTAATAACTTTCGATCTGCCATATCCCCCCCCTCGTTTGCTCGTTCGTGATGACCCAGATACCCTCCCCCTTTACGCCCAAGATCCTATTTTAAACCTCCAGACTTTTCGAGCCCTGCTTTTCCCCCTCCATTGCTTCCCCCTGTATAATACCTTTCCCGTAAGAATTCGTTTAGAAAGCTCATGTGTTTTTTTCCCTGGCATGTAATGCTACCCTTCTACAAGACCTGTGACAAATCTATAATCTTGGGACCCCCCCCCCTTTCATAAAATTTTTTAGATCCCCTCCCCTTCTAACTTTCTATTTGCCTCCCGTACCCCTTGACATAAGGAGAAGTTTCCTTTTGCCATTACACCCCTAATGCCAAGCTGTGGTCTCCCTTATCTTTTTAGCGTCCCTCCTAAAATGATGACCATCCCCTCCCCCGGAGAGCAGTTTGAATATTTTTTTTTTTTTTTTTTTTGGGTGACCCTCCTTCGACTGAAGAAAGCCTCGCTATATTGTTTCCCCTTATCTCACTCCTTGAAAGTTCCCCTGCCCCATAGGAGTTCCCTTTTTTTTCCTTTCTCCGCAATCCCCTTTTTTGTTCAATATATTTCTTTTTTTGCCATATGCGCGTTGTCTTGGAGGACCCCTTTCGACCACCTTCGCAGCGGAAGTTTTTTTTTTTTGGAACATTTTTTGCAAGGCACTTTCCCTCCCTCCCCCTGCTTTTCTAACTATCTTTTGACAATCGAAGACTTTCCCTTTTTTTGACATCGTCACAGGTGATAGGTTCATGATATTAACACTAGATTGAAAGCAAACACAGCTGGCGCTACAATGGCGCCAGTGAACCTAGTTTCTGCCCTTTTCGCCAGAAATCTTTTTTCCAAGCACCCTCATCTCCTTTTTTGGCCTTGAATTAATCTCGCGCCTTTTGCGGCGGGAACTAATTGCATTCGTCTATCTCTCTCTTCTACCCTTTAGTTTTTTTTTTCGAGATGATTACTTTTTATTCTCCCCTCCTTCCCTCCGAATAACAGCGCCCTCCTCTTTTCTTAGGAGTTTTAGTAGAGACCACCCCTCCTGAAAATGCTTTCCTGATTCGAAAGAACGTTTCTCTTTCTTCCCTAGAGTTGATTGTTTCCCAGAACATGGATGAACATGAATACTAGCTGACTGCTCAACCAGAATGACCTGCCTTTGCCCAATGCGTCGCCCCTCCGATTTCCCCCCAGACGATAGTACATTTACTATTGATCCAGACTTTGAGAGGGCCTTTCTGCATCCCATTCCTTTCTACAGCCCCCCCAGATTTCTAATGGACACTTCCCTTTTCTCCAGGTAAGCAGTTATTCGCGAATGCCCTTTTTTTTGCGCCCTAATAGACATGACGATCCCCTTGACCTTTTCCCCCCTAACGCTTTTTTCTGGAATTTTTCCGTTGAACCTTTTCTTTTTTTCTCTCGGCTCTTCCTTGCCTCCACCTGCTCTTGCCCAGATACTTCGTGTTGCGCAAAAATACGTGGCTGCCCCCCCCCAATCCTTTTCCCGAGGTTCCATCCCCTTTGTTTTAAGTTTTTCCTTCAATTACAGTGCCATAACCAGGAGCTTTCCCTTTTTTTCGTGAAGTATCCTTTATAGGTAAATGGCTCGGAACCTTTCAAGCCCCTCTTTTTCGCGAAACCCCTCCCAGGCGGCATACCTCTTAAGTCTGACATACTCCCCTTTATGTGTCCTACCAGCTGACCGCTAATTTTAATCACAATGATGTTTTTTTCCCCCAGAAAGCTAGTCAAATCCCGAGCCCTTCTTTTTTTTCGGCTAGTTATCTAGTTCCAAGACCTCTTCCTGACTACAGATTTTGACTGAACTATTGTCTCCAAAAAAGAAATCCCCCCCCCCCACCGCTAATTTTCGTAATTAGCAGTAGAATTGAAGTGCTTACTCTTTTCATGCAATCCGAGAATTTTCTTCTTTCAGGACGCGCATGACCCCTCATTCAGAACTTTCCCCCCTTTGTCTTGGTCTTGATTGTTTTCCCTTTTTTGCCTGTTGAAGGTTTCCGGTCAGGGTACCAAGTTTCCGTAGTGAATGCCTTTTTCCCTCCTAACTCCTTCCTCCCAGAAGTTTAGTTTTTTTTTTATTGACCCGATCTGGACGCCCCCACTAGAATCCTCGATTCTGATCCGTACTCCCCTCCCCAGCTACTCCCCTTCCCCTTTTCCCGTTCGTCTTTTCCCTTTTTCTTGAATGGAGACGTTTTCTTTTCCGGGACGTTTCTTCCAATCTGCCGTCTTTTGCTACCTGGGAAGAATTTCCCCTTTTGATGTATCTTTTAAATTGTTACTTTTTTTTTCTGCCGTTTGAACCGGCACAGTGAAGCATCTGCCTCCCCAGGAGTAACTATCCAATCTGCTTCTTTTCCCCTATTTGAGGCTTCCCGACACTTTTCTCCCTTTCTGAACTCCCTCTTCCTGGAAACAGATACGACACCTTTTTTTTCAGAACAAAGAACATTATACCTCGTATGCCCCTTTCCTTTTTTCGACTTTCCCCCTTTTGCCACTTAGCCGGTTTTTAGAAGCCCTAAGCGCTCCGTGCGCCGAGAGACGCCCCACACCTTTTTATTCCATTGCTGCGCCTCCCCCTCAAAAGATTTTTCCTCTTTCTTCTGAATTTTTCCCCAGGGCAATTTTTCCTCTGCAGAACTCCTTCTTTTCCGCGGCGCGGTCCCTTATAGCTTTTTTCCAAGCCAGACTTATTTTTCTTTGCCACTGGACCAGAACCAATCGTCCATGCCTTTCCCCCCCCCCCCTTGCTACTTACTTTCTCCCCTCCCTCCCCTACGATCTTGATGAGGCCTTTTTCTTTTTTACAGTCAACCCTTCATTCCGCTGCGGACTGTTACTCCCCCTCTCCGCAGTAGACCCAGACCACACCGCCTGCTGGCAGATTGCACCTTGCTGTCTTCCCGTTTTTGTGCGACCTTTCTTTTCAACACCTTCTTTCTTTTCCGTCCTGGAGCCCGAACACGTTTTTCCCCCTTTAAAATAAATCCGCGTTTTTATCCTAGGATGGAGTATAGTAGAAGTCGAACCAGAATTTTTTTTCATGTGTAAAAATTTAACTGGTTTAGCAGATTCGTCAGACCCCCTTCTCTCAAAAGTTTTTTTCCTCCCTTTTTTGACCAGGTTCCCTTTAGGGTAGAGAGCTCTTTTTTTCCTTCCCTGACAGTCTAGGACTGAAATTGATTCCTTCCAATTACGGAAGACCCGCCTCAGATGTCATTGGCATATGCATAGCAGACGACTCCTAGACCCCTGGGAATTTTTTTTTCCTAGCTTTCCTTTCTTTTTGACAAACTCTCTTCTGCAAGATGACATCGGAGGTTTTTTGCCAACGCCGACAGCTTTTTGGACCGGAGGCTAAACAAAGATCTATTGCGAAAGTTGGGGCTTCGTCGCCAATTCTTTCCTTTTGCCCTCCTTCCCTTCCCCCCCCTACGAGATCCCTCCCCCCTGAAGAAGAGGAATTTTTCCTGTGATTCCTAGTCGCGTCTCCCGATTGCTGTATTGATGAACGCACCCGCTTCGGTGGTTCTGCTTCGTGTCCTCCCCCGGCTCTCGTTGCCTCCCCCCCCGTTGTTTCTTTTTCATTTCCTCCCCCCTGGAACTTTTTTTTTTTTTTTTGGTGATACAGAGTCCCGATGGAAGTCCTAGGAGCCGTAGGTCTCTTCCTTTCAGACTCTTTCGGACATCCCTTTCGAATTCCCCAGAGTTTTTTCCCTGATGAATCCCCCTCTATTTCTGAAGATAATAATGTTTGAATAGGAATGACGATCAACGCTTCACCAGACCCCTTGTGACCCCTCTCCCAAATCCCCCCCCCCCTCTCCGAGAGGGACCCCTTGCTGCGGACGTTTTCCCGCCTGACACCCACCCTGTTTATTGCACGTCGTGACCGACGAGACTCGTTGATCGACCTCATGACCCCCCAAACCACCTGATATGTTTGTTTTCCCTTGCTGATTTCCCTTTTTTCCGATACCTTCCCCCATTTTTTTGATCTAAGTCCTTTTTTCTTTTCTACTATAGTTTGCCCTTGCACCTTCCTCCCGGTGATGACTTCCCCCCTTTCCATTCGTGAAATCGATCCCCCCACCGTCCTCCCTTAGACCGCCAATTCCCCCTTCCTTTTTTTTCCGTCGGTTCCCCCCCCCCCCCCGTCCCCTGAAGTGAAACCCCCCCTTTTTTCCCCTGCGGATGCGAAACGAACTGTTTTCTTTCTTTTTAAGCTCGCATGAGACAAATTCTCCTTGTCCATGCTCTTTTTCCTGTTTTTTTCCTTCCCTTCTGATCCACGTGGTTTCATCACCCAACGCCAAATTGCGGTTGCCCAAAAGCTTATGTGTTGATTCCTTTAGTATATCTCGACCCCACCCACTTCTCTTGCCTTCGTTCAATCCCCCCGTCTTTCTGAAAGTTTTCATACTTTTTTCTCTCTTGATGATCCCCTTTTTTACAGACGAGTTTGAATAACCATCATGAGTAAAAACCCCACTAAATTTCCGAGTATAACTGCTCTTTTCACCTTCCTCCCCTTTGACACCCCCTCTTAGCAAAACTTCTGTAAATTTTTTCCCCCCCCTGTAAAAATCCGGAGCCGCTTTCCACCCACACCCTTAGAATGAAGACACCCTTCCCAATCTTTATTTAGATTTTTTCCAGACAGTGAAATTTTTTTTTTCATTTACTTTTTTCCCCTGAAGCCTTCGCGCGTCGTTTCGTCCGAGGAAATCGGTGGTCCTCCCCACTTACTATTTGGTGGAACGCTTACCCGGATCGGAGCATGACTTTCCCCCTTTCCGCACGCCGATCTCTCTTTCAACTAACCCCTTTCTGAATCGCCTTCTCATAAGCCCGTCTCTGTCCGAACCTTTTCCCTTCAGCGCAATACTCTTCGACTTCCGCGTCCCTCCCTACTCAGGCCCAGGGTTCTCCCACCTGTGTTTTTATGCCTACCTTTGAAACATAGAGGGAGTTTTTCGAGAGGCTGGGCTTTCCCTAACTATCTCCTTTCCCCCCTCCTGATTCCCCTTCTTTTTTTCATTTCATGCTGCTCTTTGATTCTTTTTCCCTAATACTTAAACCTTCAGTTTCGATCCCAAACGGCTCTTGAATCACCATGGACTGTTGCATCTCACTCCCTTAAACTGTTCTTTTTTCTGATCGAAATAGTCTTTTTCAGAAGAAAACCCTTTCTGAATTCTGCTTCCTGTCCCCTGTTTTTGTGCCCTTTTTTTTCCTCCTTACTGCAAATACCAGTAATCTCTCAATAATGTGTGCCGTAGTTTTTCTTCTTCTCTACCGGGCAAGTCTTACGCCACTCTTGTCAAGTCCTTCCTCTCCCTTAATTACATCTTCTCCTTGCCCTAAATACCTTTTCACCCCCCTAAGTCCCTAGCAATACCTTTCTACTGATAGACAAGAGACGTTCTGACCATCGCTGTATGCCATGCTTCTTGATACTTCCCTCTTGCCAACAGTTTTTTTTACCGAACATTTTTTTTCGAGTGCAACCCATGCCTGAAGAGTAACATCACTAAGTGGTGCCGTGAGTTTTCCCGTCCTTTTTTTATGCTTGCTTTTTGCGCATTTCCTGTTTTTCAAGTCCCTTCCTTGTAGCCTTCCCCCCGAGAGACTTTGTGTCCCCCCCTGCCGAGTTGATAAAGGAAGAGAGTTTCGCGCAAGGAACAACGTTCTCCCGCAGCAACTCCCTTGCCTCTCCTTTTCCTTCAGACTTTGTATCTTCTCATAGACCTTTGGTATCTAAACCTTTTTTTAGTAATAATCAATCCTTTTTTTTTTTTTTAGTTTCGACACTTTTCTAAAGACCTCTTGAGGCGAGTTTTCGACTAGAGGCAGGCAAAAGTTTTTAAACCTTTCTTTTTCCCGCCTTCCCCCACTTACCGCCTTTCTTTCGACGGCCCTCCCCTTTTCCTGAATCTTCCTTGCGCCATAGAACGTTGCGATAACATCCGTCCCCCACGACTGGAGTTTTTTTTTCCCCCCGACCCAAGAACCTTTCTTTTTGACGGGTCCCCTCCTTCTCGTATCCCCGTGAAGCACATGCTAATTATTCTCCCTGGGTGCTTCCACAGTCTTTTCTAACGTACGTTTTCTTTTTTTTCAAGACAATTTTTCCCTTCTTGAGTAATTTTCCTTGACGTGTCTTCCCTTTTCCCCCTCCCTCGTATTCCTGCTGTTCTTTCCCTGCTTGAGACCTTCTCCTGGCGAGTAAAGAAGACCAAACGAGGTGTGAATTTTCAATTCGCGTAACTACTTGAACACCCCCAGCTCCCCTAATTTTTCCCTCCGACCTTTCCCTTTTTGTTTATTGCACACCTTTTCGATCCCTTTCACAACCCCCCCCCCTACCCCCCTCTACCAAGGAAGAAGAACCCCTTCCCCCTTAAAGACCATTTGTGCTCAAACGACAAGTATGTTTTTCCCCCTGTTTTTACCGCGGTCTTTTCTCCTTATTTTAGTACCGCCTCTTCGAGGGAATTGTTAGTTTGCCACAACGCCTTTCTCCTTATTATCCGATCAATAGAGCCATTCTCCCTCCTCGAGTTGATATTGTCCCTGAAGCCGGCCGCCCCCCCCTTTTCCTAACCGCAGCTCTTTTTCCTGTCCCCCCCTTTCCCCCAAGTCGTTCCCGGCATTTTTACGGACTAAAGCTCCTTTTAAAGAATTTTAATAAGTATTTCTCCGGACATGGATGCCCCTGTGCTATAAATTTTTTCAGCCCCCTTTTTCCCCTGCCATCCTTGCTGCTTCCCTTAGAGTTTTTTCGTGCTTCCGCACTGCCCTTTTTGAAAGCCTTTGCAACAGTCAACACACCCCCCAGAGTACAGACACTTTTTTAATGCTTTTTTCCTTTTCGCTTTCTTTTTTGTTGACTTCCTTTTCTTTCCCCCTAAGAAGCTTTCATTGGCGTTCCTTTTCCCTGAACATCTATCTACACCAAGAAGAACCTTTGCACTTCCACCCAACAATCCGCAGGCCCATCCCTTATTGTGAGACAGACTACGAACCATTTTTCCGAAATCCCCCCCTTTTTTTTTTTTTCAATTTTTTCCGTCCAAATACCTTCTCCCTCCTCCCCGACGCCCGGTTTTTTTCCTATTTCCCTTGAAGAAACTTAGCCTCCCCCCCATACCACCAGTGTTTTTACTTTCATAATTTTTCAAAGCCCTCTTTTGTTGATTCCGAAATTTTTTTCTACGACCTCCTCCCCTTCTGAGTCAAGTCGGGTCTCCCTTTTTTCAAGTCTTACGGCGAGAACCCTTCCCTCCCCCTTAAGCCTTCGCCTAGGCACTTTTTCCCTCATTTTTATAAAGACCTTCCCCCTTTCCAATTGCCCCCGAGCCATGCCCTGGGATGCGTTTCCCCCTGAAACAATTTTCCCCTTAATGAGAGCTTCCCTCCCCTTGCGCAGCTCCCAGACCCAGATCGCCGACAGAACACATGTTCCTTGCCCCCTCTCCCACCTCTACTACTTTTTTTTCCCCTCTTAGGTTCCCAAGTTATTCTAATTGATGACGGATGCCGAAGAATCCCCTTCGACTTTTGATTCCTCACGAACTTATTCTTTTTTTTTGACCATCTCCTCCCGCTTTTCCTCTTCATAGACTGCCAGACCCAGAAATAGGTTTTACACATATTTGAGAGACCCCGTCTTCACCGTCAAGGTTCTGAAAGCTTCTCCCCCTGGATGATTTAAGGCCCCGACAGTTTTCTGCTTCTCCCCCACAGCTCCGCCGCCCTTCCTTCCATTTGCCTCGCATTTTTTTTCCTACGAGTTTTTTGCCTCGAATTTTGTCCCCCCCGTGTTTCCTTTCCTAGTGATGATATTTCCCTCAACTTCCGGAGCACGCCTTGCGCTTCGCCTTTCCAGCCCCTCCCACCCTTTTCCCTTCCCCCAGTTCCCCTCCTCCCTCTGATGGTTTCCATGTCTTTTCCCACGAAACCTTATTTGATGCGTACTTTCTTTCCCCCCATTGACATTGGTTTAGCGGTGACGCGACAATTGCTTCTACGTTGACTTAGTTTTTTACTGAAGCCTTTTTTTTCCTCAAGAGCCTTTCGTGCTTCACATTAGAGTTTTTTTCGGATGAGACACTTTCCTAAGGACCAACCACACATATGCTGTTTTTCCCGACCTATTTCCCCAGTTTTTTTTGCCTCCCCTTCCTTTGGAATCCCGTAAGCTTTTTCTCCCATTGATGAGCTCTGAATTCCCCTCCCCCGTTTAAAAATTAACATTTACAAGGAGATCAACCCATAAAATCAATTTCGTCCTTTTTTTCTTGGTCCTTTTTTTTTCTTTTTCTTTTCGGCGCCCTTTTCCCCCCCTCCCCCTCACCCTTTTACGATTTTTTCACAGCGATTCTTCTCTGAGTCCACCCTCGTCCGCTGTGACTTCAAAGTCCCTTCCCCCCTTTCGAACGGCCCATACCTCCTTTTCTACGGAACCCCCCCCTCTTTTTTTCCTGACACCTCCCCCCCCCCCCCCCCCCGGTTGTGTTCTTCTTTCCGTGGGAGGTTTTCCCTTCCACCCTCTGCTGGCCTTTCCCCGTCTTTTTTGGCCCCTTGCCCTTCGCTTCAAATAACGCCATCCACCGGCGCGTAACCTTTCCTTCTCACTTCCTTTTTTTCCCCCTTTTTTCTCCGACTTCAGAACCCCTTTTCGGCCACTCCTTACAGACTTTCCCCCCCCCCCCCCTCTGCCTCAAACCCCCCGCCCGCCACAGTTGCCCCCCTCAGACTTTATGCGCCGGGTTTTTTCTTTTTTTTTTTTTTTATCAGAGTCCCCCTTCCTTTCGACTAATTTTTCCGTTTTTTTTTGACCCATCCCCCCTCCAATTTTCCTCCTTTTTCCCTAGCGTTGGGCTTTTTTTTCCTAGTTTCGCGATCCTCACCCCCTTTTCACCAACCCCCTCTTTTTCTGTTTGCTGATCTTTCCCCCCCTCCCCGACCCCCCCTTCTGCTTTCCCTTTCAGCTCCCCCCTTTAGGCTTTTTGGCTTACATTTCCAAAGTACTTTCCCCCCTTCGTTTTGAGTAAATCCTTCGTATGTCCCCCAGACGAGAATTTTTAACTTCAACAACAAGAATGCTGATTCTGCATACTGCCTCCTACCTTCTCCTCCAATATGCTTTGGCCCTTCCCTGTCATCAATGACCTCACGTTCATTCTTTAAGAGTAAATACCCGCAACTTCAATTTAGTTATAAGTTTTAGTCCTTTCATCCTCCCTTTTACCTTTTCTCCAGTGAAACGCACTTTTTCAGAGAAAGACGTCTTTTTGAGCTCACCTACAGGATTCCTTCCAATACCTGTTGCGCGAATTTCCCTCTCCCCGATAACGTCCCCCAATCGCACCCATCTTTTTTAACTCCCGCTGACAATTTCCCATTGTGTCGTTTCACTTCTTTTCTCAAGGCCAAAATTTTTTCCCTCCCATATATAAGAAGGACCTTTCCTCCGGGTAGTGAAGAAACTCGCGGACTTGTTACCCCCTGAAGTCTTACCCCCCATTCTTGGTTTTTTTCTTTAAGAACGCCATGACAGCCCTCTTTTCTTTTCTTTGTTGGGCGGTGGCGCGGGGTGGGGGCTGGGGGGTTTTGGTGGGTCCAGTTTTTTGCTCTTGCGAAAACTCGTTTTTGAACCCCTCTGTTTTAGATTCAAGTACGATTGACTCACATTCTGTGTTTTACTCTGCGACCCAGTCCCTTGAAACCTTCTTTTGAAAACTACATCGAACTCTGGACCTACCTCAGGAAACCCCCCCTTCATAAACATGAAGCCTTGTTCTCGACCTCCCCCTAATTCGAGTGACCTTTTTTTTCGCACATAGACTGTTTTCTTGAAGCAATCCCTTTTTTGGATTTTCCTTTTCCAGGCTTGAAGCTATCCTTCTTTGTGGTCCGCAGACTGAGATAAGCCCCCCCCCCCCCCCCCTATTCTTCAACGCACCATTTGTTGTTTTTTTTTAGATTAACCCCGTTTCTTTTTTTCTACCCCCTTAAAGAGTCATTGGACCTCTCTATGAGCTAGCTTCTTCTCGAAAAACACCCCCCGCCCCTTCTTTTTTCAATCGAATGCCTTCTATAGATACGGTAGAAAGCATTTGACTGAGATGCCTTTCATTGTTTCCACTCCTTTAGCCTTTTCTTTTTCAGCCGCCTCACCACTGTGTTTTTTTCCCTGATGATGTTTTTTGTTGAGAACCAAAGTCTTCCTTTACCCCAACCTCCTTTTCTTTAAATCCATTCCGGTTTTTGGAGCCACAGAAATTTCCCTTATGAGACCCACGACGAGAGGTCGCTTTTTTTTTCGACCGAAGTCCGAACAACTCAGCCCCTAGAGACTTTTTTCCCACACTTAAGCGGTCGATGGACGGACACTGAGAGTGAATACTTTCCTAATTGTCCCCCTCTCGTTTAACCACTATTCTCTCCATGTTGCTTCCGTTTTCAGACCAGACCCATCGTGTACACATTTCCGCTTTCGATACCTCCTGTCCCCCTCGCATACGGGCTTTCGGCCTCTTGAATTGACGCACCCATTTGGTATTGACCCTTCCTCCCTTTTTTCCCGCCACCCCTCTCTTTCACCTTCCGCCCGACTGAGACCATGTGTTGTTTCTTTCCCAGTAGAAGTCCCGAGATAGCAACCCCCCCTCTTTAAAGATGCGTCTGGAACTCTTCCTACAGTTCCCCCTGTCTCCCATTTGTGTTTCCTCCCATTTTCGCCACCCATTTTCTTTATATACCAGCAGAGCGCTTCCCCCCTGAATCTTTTTAACGATCTAAGTTTCATACTCCTTCTTCTCCCTTCTTGCTCATTTAACTCAATGGGTCGCCGGTTCCACAGACTGTTTTTTCCCTGTTTAGTGATCTCGACGCTCACCCCTCCCTGTTCGGATTGTTGTCTTTTCCCCCCAAGCAGCCCCCAAATCTGTGATACTGAATGTTGTCTTCCTACTATTCCTCAACCCCCTACTTTCTTTTTCCTCGACTCTTTCCGTCTTCTATGCCTATTGTCTCCCCATTAGCCCCTCTTTTCCCATATTGCTAAAGGCAAGTTCCTGATAAACACTGCCTAACCCATAGTTGTCCTAGCTCTTGTCTTTTTTTTTTCCTTTCCCTTATGTCTTGTTTTCCTCCCCCTTTTTTTGAAACTGTGTTGTACTTTCTTTCGTGCCCTTTATTTTTGAAAAATCTTCTGCGCACGATCTAACCCTTTTTTGTTTTCTCCTTTCTCTTTTTTCCCGAGCAGGTTGCACAAGCCTTTTTTTTTTTCCTGATTTTTCCCCCTCCAACCCTTTAAACCCTTTCTGTGGGCTATGGCGGTTCCTTTTCCCCCAGGAACCCTACCTTTAGGACCCCTTTCCTCTCTCGTCCCATTCAGCAATGCTTCCATGTAGTGCCTTACAGTCGCTCCTTTTTGAAAAGAAATTTCCCCCTCCCAGAGGAACTAATGACGTGATCTTCTTTCCCGTTTCTCTTTTGGCTCTGATTTTTACCTCAACTTCTGAACCCCCCATCCAAAATTCCTACCCTCATTTGATTTCCTTTTCTTTTCTTCTGAGATAATGTGAAATCTGGAGTTTTTCTCTGTTTTCTCAACCAGGAGCAGCCTTCCAATCCCGACCTCAACTCTACAGACCGAGAAGACCAGCCCCAAGAATAGAGTCCCCCTCTCAACTAGCAATTCCCCCGTCTTTTTTTGTTCCACGATAGAAATGCACAGGAAGAATTAAAACCCCGATGATCTTCCCCGACCCATTTTTGCCTCCCCCACTGGCGCCTCCGAGAGACCCGTATCAGATGTCCATGGTTCTTTCCCCCTTTTTTCCCACATCTTTTTTGGAAGCTTCCCATATGTTCTTAAGACCCTTAAGAATAGTTCGAAGAAGCACTCCCCCCGAAAACTCGGTCGTTCCAAGCAGTGTCATTGTCCTGAGACCGGAGCATGTTTCCCCTCCCAAAGAATGTTCCTGGAAAGACCGTGACGCCGATGACGAAACATCCACCCCCCCTAAAAGCAGTGCCCCTCTTGCTGCCGGAGAGAGTTCCCTCAAAACTCCTTACCCTCTGAACCTCGACCCTTCTACCCTCAAGATCGACTTTGAACACGTTTTGAATATAATGATAGTTTTTTCCTGTCGCAAACCCTTTCCTCTTTCCTCCCTCCCCCCATCACTTTTGCCCTCCTGAAGATAAATGAAATTCCTTCTTTTTCTTCTTGTTGTACTCTCGTACGTTTAGTGGAATTATTCGCTTTTTCTCCATATGGTTTTCTTCTACTATACTCTTTACACTAATTTTTCAAGAGAGAGCCCCCCTTTTTCAAAGAAAAATTTCGACAGGAATTCCCCCGTTTGTTAGTAATGTGTTTCCTTTTTTCCCCAGATAATGCTTTTTTTTTCCCTTTGGGTTTTTTTTTTTAACCCTTCTAAGCCTCTCCATTGTCTGATTCCTTCCGACTTTGCTAATCAGTTCCTTTTTGTCCTTTTCGAACATAGCCTTCTTTCCATGAGTCAGAGCTTCCCCTATGTACGTACAGCTCTAAGGATTCTTTTTTTGACACGCTGACTCCTCTTTTTTTTTCTTGCATTCTCCTCGACTCCCTCTGTTTTTTCTTGAACTCTTAACTAGAAGAGCCCCCCCCCCCCCCTATTTGCAATAGTTATCTAATCCGACCCCCTTTTTCTCCTTTTTTAGGCGCTTTTTTTATGACCCTTTTCAGACGCCCTTTTTTTCTCAGCGAATGTCTTCTACCCCTCATTCTAAACTTCCTAAGGAACTATTCGTCTTCCCCAGAGTTTGTTTGAATGGCAGTTTCCACCAACCATGGGAAACCCCTAAGGATGATCCGAGGTTCCCTTCTTTCCTTGTAGTAATTCTTCCTTTTTTTTTTTCTCACTTTTTCGCATCTTCCTTTTCTTCCCCTCAATTGTCCGGCGTTTCCCAGCCTTGAGAGTTAGCCCACGATACCCTCAACTCACAATTCGTTTTTTTTTTTCCCCCCCAACCCCATCTCCCCTTCCCCTTTCCCCCCCTTTGATTTGTTATAATTTGCAGGTATCCGGACCGGTGCAAGAATGTCCCCTTCAACCACTACTAACAAGAATTTTAATTTTTTCCCCCGAGGAGCCCTCTGCTCCTTCACACTCCCTCTCCCCCATGTCCCCACGCATTTTTTGTCGAGAGCCCCTCCCCCCCCCCCCTTTTTCCGAGTTCCCCCCCCCTTTTGCCTCCTTCGAACGTAGTTTTCCCTCGTGGTTGAAGTCACTAAGAAAAGCTGTGAATCTTCTCCTCTGGTCCGCCCCTCCAGTTCCACCTCATTTCCCCCTTGAGGTCCCCCGCATAGTTCTCTAAGACCTCCTCCATTCGTTTCCCCAAGACTCCTGCATCAAAACTTTCAATGTCTTCCCCTTAAAACCGTCAAAAGCACCAGCTGTCATACCTTTTCCCCGTTTTTTCACGACACCTCCCCGAGTGGTTTTCCTTTCCGATTTCCTATCCTCCGCAGCCTGCGACCCAATACTAAACTCCTCTCTTCCCTGCATCGCGCCCAATATTCTCCCCATTCCCCCCATATTCTGGCCCAAAATCTTCATTTCCCTAGTCGCCCCCCCATAACCACCCTTCTTTTTTTCGATAGTTTCACCCCTTCCCCCCCCCAGATAATAGACCCCTTTTCTTTTTAAGCCACCTCCCTCTCACCCCCCCCCTTCCCCTATAGTACAAGTTTCTTTTTACCGTGTCTGCGCCCCCTCCATTCTTTTTGAGTAACCCTCAATTTTCCACTGAGTATATCCCTTTATCGTGATAGCCTTATTTTCTTCTGGTTTTCTACCCATCCATGTCTCTCCGCCTCGCTGTCATACCTTAAAAACTAGCGATTGAAAGCCACCCACTTGATGTTGAATTCCTGTTTCCAGTTTTCTTTCTTTTACCTTCCTCTTGCCTCGTTTGTCCATTCTCTGAAGTCCTCCCTAGCCTCCCCAGGCTAGGGAGTTTCCCCCTAGCCTAAAACCAATCGGCATTCTTCCCCCCACTTTTTTTTGGCTTCCCCCCGACTTCATCCCTTACTTTCTCTCAAATAGTCCCCCTCGGGATGAGGGCACCGACTGCGAGGAATTTACCCCAGTCCCTTTTTTTTGACTTTTCCTGAAAATAACTCAATCCAATACCCCTCTCTCTGGCCAACAGAGCTCGGCAATCCTAGGTTTCCCTTCGAGCCCCCCTTTTTTGGTTGCACGGAAATTTCCCCCCCCTCCCAGTGTCCCAGACGTAGAGACAGAGTCCTTCCGGCGGCACCCTTGAACTTAGTTTAGTCCGATTTCTGCTCTTTTTCTCCCAATAGAGGTCTCCTCCCATGAATTAGAAACCTCCTCCCCGCGGCATTTGAGCTTAGCTTGATTTTTTTTTTGCAACCCAAGCGAGGCTCTCATTCTCTCCGCGGCGCCAGGACTCTGAGAGTGGAGCCGAAATTCCTTTCCTTCCCTGACATGAAGCCCTCCTCTTTTTTTAGAGAGAAAATCTGATCGGCCCCTTCTATTATAGCGGAGGATTCCCTTCCCCCCAGTCATCTTCACCCCCCTCGATTTTTTTTTCCCTTACCTTTTGTTTTTTTTTTGAATGAATGCACTTCCGACGTTCTTCCCTCTCAGGACCCTTTTCTCTTGGATTATGCCTCTCCCCCTCCCCATAATGAAGTCTCCCCCCCCAAGACCCTAGCAAGTTTTTCAATTTTTTTCTCGAACCCCTTTTGTTATTACCCGACTTGCTTAATCTTTAGGATTTCCCTTATAGACCTCTTCCCCCTTTGACGCGCCAACTTTCCCAGTCCCAGCTATTTCTCTCAAACAGCCTCACCTCTGCTATAGTAACTTCCCCCGCGTTCTTGAGTCTCTCTCCTTAGAGCTTTTTTTTTAATCCGAACGAAGTAAGCCCAAACCCCCCTCCGGACTAGGCAAACTCGAGCGCCCCTTTCCGGACATATTCTTGTCGCGAGTTTTCCTCGCTGAAATCCCCCCCTCGCCAATGTCTTTTTTTTCTTTCACCATCGCACGTTTTTTTCCCTACTTTAAGGTACCCTAATTAGTTTTATTCCATTTTTGAATAGCCGAGTCGAAGTCTTGCCCCCCCCGACAAATGCCCCCCTCCCCCCCCCCACCAGATGTTCAAAGAACCTTGCAGAGAGTCTCCCCTCTCACTCTGCCTGAGAGTTTCTTTTTTTTTTGAGCCCCTTCCTAAGAATCCTCAACCCTCCCCCCTGGTCCGCGCATGTCCCCGAACGTTATAGCTTTTCCCCCCAACCCAACATTTCCTTCCTCGATTTTATTTCCCCTTTGATGGTTAGTTTCCCCGTAACCCCCCCCAGATACATTTGTTTTCCCCATGCTCTTTTTCCCCTAAAGTCCAATACATGATGCTTTCACTTTGGAGCTTTTTCCTCCTATTGAGTACAATCTCCTCCTTCTAAAAGAAGAACCTCAGCTTTCGCGTTTTCCCATTTAGTCCCTCTGACTTTGTATCCCTTTCCCCGTTTCATTTCCTGCTTGTTTTCAGACCAGGAATGTTCGACTTTTCCCCTTTCCCCCCCCAAACTTCTTCTTTTTTTTGCCCCCTAACGACCCTTTTTTTTCGTTGTTTATTTTGGCATCTTTCCCCCCTTCGCTACCGCATATTATTTTTTCTTAAATTCCATTTCCTTCACGATAGGCTCAAGTAGTTTATCTTTTTCTCCTTTGATTGCCCTCTCCTTTAATATAGCGTTGAATCCTTCCCAGGTCACGGTAGTCATGAGTAACTTGTTCTCCCTTACAGGCGGTACGCACCCAGACCTGTCCCTTGTCTGAGGACGTCCCCCCCCCCCACCCCCAAGACCAGGGAGGAGCACCACCACCTTTCCCTTTCCTTCTTTCTTCTTTTAACTCTTCAAACATCGCACCCAAGAAGCATGCAGTTTTACCAACAGTTTTTTTTCCCCTTCCCCTTCGAAAACGTTCCCGACCCGGTGTTGATTTTCTTTCCCCTTCCTAACTTTCTTAGTACGGATGGCGAACGAATTTGAAGTTCCTCCCCCCCCGGTGCTTTCATTCCAGTCCCTCCGCGCAGGCTTTTTTTCCTGTCTTTTTTTTTTTCTTCCTTGCCACGAAACCTTCCCCTCCCTCTAGTGACCGCAGAATTCTCCCAACAAATGAGTCCAGCCCCCCCTTCCATCTTTTTTTCTTTTTTCTTTGGATTCTTCTTCGAAATTCTCCAATGGAGGGATTTCCTCTGAACCCTTTAGAAGACAAACGCCTCCCCCCTCTGAATACAACCCCGCCATCGGGCCATCCCTCCTTTTTAGGTTCCCGGATGTTCCCCCCCTTCTGCCATGCACTAAGCGGTGAACTTTTTGGGACGCCCTTCCGCCGCCTCAGAAGATCCTCCCTTTTACCACAGACGTTCTCTGGCCTCCCTTGTCTTCCCTCGCCAGGTCCTTCTACCACCACTGCAGATACCCCCCCCCCCCCCTTTGTGATGTGCCTTTCTCGAGCAATAAAGTCCACAGCTGCTCGCAGATCGCATCTCTTAGCTTTTCCTCCTCCCCGCCCGCTCCATGCTTACTTGCACCCGCCGTCTTTAAGAAAATGCCCCCCCCCTCCTCCCAAGTAGTCCCTCCCCTTACCGCCAAGAATTGAGCGCGCCCGAACCAAATCCCACGATTTCTTAATCCCCTTCCTTCCCCAGATCCCTCTTAAACATTTCCCCGACTTCCGCCAGATCCGACAGCCCCAAAACCGGTCGGCTCTGTAAAACCCCCCCCAATTTTATACCCCCGGATATCGTCCCCCTAGTTTCCCCTCCAATTTCCTCCAACCTGCTTTGTCCCCCCAATTTTCCGACGAACAATCTTTTAATACTTTTTGAGATTCTTAAATTCCTAGTGTTTTTTTCCCCCTCCCCGGTCCTCCTCCCCCCTTTCCTTGTTTGTCCTCTCACAACCTGATGCAGAATAGCTCCCCCCAATGAGTTGTTTTTTCCCTCTCCCTGAGAGAGTCCTCCTATTGACAAGTCTGAAAATGCAAGGAAGCAAAAGCCGACCTTTACTTTTTGCTCGCTCCTCCACTTCATAGCGCATCCAGGAAACTTTTCTTTCTAGTTTTTTTTCTCCCTAGAAAGATCTATTTTAAGCGTCCCCGGTGGCTTTCAGTCACCTTTCCCCTCCCTTCTCCACTCTTTGACCGTCTATGGTCTATGCAGCGACCCAAACATATTTTCTCCCCCCATGACTTTTCATTTTTTCTTAGCTCCACAGGAATTCCTCCCCGGTTCTTCGCGCTTTTATAGTCTCCTTGAAAGAACCGGGTGCGTTTTCTACCAGGTTTGAGAATTTGCAATGACACCCCCACCTTTTCACCCTAGACTATTCTTGGACCCCTTGATCCTCTCGCTATTATAAGTTTAACTGCAATGGATCTCCCCCCCTTCTTTTCTTGCTAGACTGGTCTACCCTCCCTCCCTGTTACCCAAAAGGAACTCTGACCCTGAACATCACTTTTTTTTTTAGGTGCAGTGGCATTTTAGCGCGCCCCCCAGCCTTCCCCCCCCTATAAAGACAAGACGATCCCCATCACCCCGTTCCCCCCCCCCCTTGAAGGCATAAGTATAGGCACGCGGCTTTCTTCCCCCCGCCCTTTTACCCTTCCTTGAACGCTCGCGACCCCTGCTACAGAAACCCCAGAACCAGTCCACCCGTAGTTTCCCTTTCTATTTTATACGTTTTCCTTTTTCTTAGAAAGGAATTTTCACGACCATCTGACTTCTGCTCTCGCACATCCCTTCAGCTTCTTTCTCCTTACTTTTCGTACGATCATTTCCCTTTTCTTTTTGTTTCAATACCGGACACTTCGATCCCCCCTTACTTTTCCCCGGGCCCACTCATCGAACAACCCGTGAAACCCCTCAAAAGTCTTTTTCCCCGGTGGAAACGCCCCTTCTTGATCTAATTTCCCCCATCTCACCGACCCCAGATTTCCAAACCCCCCCCTCGGCTGGGGTTCTTTTCATAGTCTTATCCTCCCAAACTTCCATTGGTAGTAGTTGCCCCCCCAACTCCTAACTCCCCTTCGTAGCCCCGTGCGACCGTGGATTTCCCCCTTCGTCGGGAATTCTTCCCTCCTTTGTTTTCTGTAAACCCTTTTCCCCCCTCCAATTCGTCTATACAACTTTAATGTAGTATGTCCCCCCGCACCCCTGCTTCCTGAACCCCTTATGTTCCGGTCTTTCATTCAATTCCCTCAATCATCTAGGTCTCAAAAACTTTCCCCTGCCGCCTTTCACGTTCTTGATGTATCCATTCCCGACTTGAACTTGTTCCGAGGACTGGTCTTTTTCCCTTCTCCTTTGCTTGTGGTTCTTATTGTGTTTCCCTCCCCTCATATCTGGGTTCCAAGAAATTTGCGATAATTCCCCCATGTTCCATCGTCAAAGCTTGAGGCCCCCACCCCTTCTTTTGATTTCTTCCTCAAGGACTATGTCACGAAATTCGCGCAATCTACGCTTCGCTAGAGGCCCTCTCCTTCCTCAACTTTTCTCCGTTCTTTTTCCTTACCCTTAGATTTTTTTTCCCTCCCCCCCCGGAGACCCATCGAATCCCGGATCTCTCAGATTGAGGATACCCTTCCCACTCCATCTTGACCTCATCGATCTGTCCCTTCGGGACTCCTGTCCCACAACTCCTCACCAGGTAGATTCTTTTTCTGATTCCACATATTGCTTCAGCGCGTCTTTTTAGATTTCTCACTCAAGATCCGGGCGTGTTGTGGATCTCTGTTTCTACGCAGAAGACATCCTTTTTTCTTAGGTTCTACGGAGGGCATTTCTTTTTTTTCTACGACTGTGCACCTATATTCTTTCTTTCCCTCTACGTGTTTTTTGGAGTTTGAAGTCTCCCTCCCTCTCAAGGCCTCCTCTCCCTGACACATACGCTAAACTCTTCTTCTTTCTGAGTTACCTACCATACTCTCTTAAACCAGACTTCCCCTAAGCTCCCCTTATTTCTGAGTCTACAGCTCGTGATGCACGCACCCTATACTACTCCCACATGTGAGGCAGGTGGTCCCCTCATTGCCTTGAGAACCCCTCCTCCACATCTACCCTTCCCCTAACACGGTGATTCGGAGAGCCCTTCTTTTTTGTAGTCCAGAGTCAACCACCCGCGAGACTTCAAATGGGTATGATCAGACTTCTTTAATTCCCCCCCGAGCGAGCCTCCCTCTTGACTTTACAATTTCCTGACCCGATTTCGGGGTTTCTCGGAAGCCCTCTACCAACTTTGTTTTCCTTTGATCCTCGCTTCTCAGTCATTCAAAGTTCTTCCCTTTGGTTCTTTTTCCCCCACGTGAGATTTTGAATTTTCCCCCCTGCGACTGCTTGTTTTCTTTGAGAATCTCCAGACCGCTATACCCCCCCCGTGCAACTGCTTTCAGTCCAAGACTCCACTATCTGGACCTTTTGTTTCCTTTTTTTTAAAGTTTTTTTTGAAATGTAATTCCTCCCTTTCCAGGGCTTATCAAATGATATTTTTTCCCCCTCATTTTATTGAAAACTCCCTTTCTTTTATCCCCCTTGTCTGAGTACTTTTTTCCCATTTGCTTCCAGAATTTTTCCGAACCCTTTTGTTTTCCCTTTTTTGTCTCCAGTCTATGAGTTCTACAATCCGGTTCTATATGGGCGTCACTCCCCCCCCCCCAACGTCTTTGCCTTTCCTCTCTTACTCTTTCCCCCGCTATTAAGCAGACCTTTTCTTTTGTTGATGGGCCTCTGCCCATTGAGACTCCTCCTCTTTATTGAGTTCAGGCCGCAATGATCCAATTCCTAACAATTAGCCCGCAGTTTTTTTCAAGCTTCCAAAGTTGAAGTCCCTTTTCCTTTTCCGGAGGCTTCTTTTGGGGGGTTTTTTTTTGGAGGAGATTCTTACCTGGTCGTCAGCTCACAGCTCGATTTTTTCACGAGTTCCCCTCCCCCCCCTAAGAGCCCTCAAGTTTTCCCTATTTTTTTTCCGCCCCTTTTCCGTCCCTCTGACTTCGTGCACAGCTTTTGTTTTTGCCGAGATATTTCTTATTTCTTCCCGGTTCAAGTTTACGCCATCTTTCCTTCGTGCCCTCCCTTTTCTCCTTCGTTGAATTTATTTTTATGACCCTGGGCCGCTCCCTCCGCATGCCCTAAACAGAGTCACGAACCCAATAGCAGATGCTCTTGTTTTTTTTTCGTACCTTTTTCCGGAAGTTCTTTCCTTCTCTCTCAGCCAATTCTTAAACCAGAGTCCCCCAAAGATCACCCCCCCAGACCGTGCCCGCAGATAGTTCCCTGTTGGACCGTGCCTGAAAAACGTGAATCTCCCCCCCCCTTTTAGGCTTTGAGAGTAAGCTCCCCCCGGGTCCCCTCCGACGGATTTTCTTTCAGCTTCAGGGCATTGCGACTCCCTCCCCCTATGGACTACAATAGTTTTGTCCCAATCTTCCCGGGAGTCCGAACACTCCTCTCGTCAGCTCCCTCCTTAAGGAGGATTCTTCTTCCTCAGTCGCTGCCGCAGGGACCCCTTTCACCTCCCAGGTCAGAAATTGCTGTTCACGCCGAAACTACGAACTTTTTCCCCAGATGACTCCCACCCATTAATTAATTTTTTCTTCATGCCTCCCCCATTCCGATAATCCCTCGATCATAAACCACCGGGCTCCCCAGGTTCTTTTTTTTTTTTTTTTCGCTTGGCTTCACGCTGGAACCCCTTTTTTTTCTTTCCCCCACTTCTCTGACGACTACCTGAATCCCCTTCATCATCTTTGCAGATTCTTCCCTCTCCAGATAGTCTGCCTCCGTAGAAGGTTAATGTACCCCCTTCAAGTTTCCAATAAACGACCTGTTTCTCCGCCAGGTGTTTTCTGCCCTACTCGAAGATTCCCCTTTAGTTAAGGCGCAGACCTTCATTAATTTTTAGTTTCTCGTGTTTCTTGATGTTTCTTTTTTTGAGATAAGTCCTTTTGAGTTGTCGCTCCCGGTGATCGACCTTTTAGTTCGTTGGCCCCCCTCCTGACCGGAGTCACATAAGTAGGTGAGACTTTCCTCTTCATTCTCAAGTCCTGGCTTGAATGCGGCTCAAAACCAGAACTTTTTTTGCGGAGAACCCTTTTCACTGAATACCTCCCGTAGACCTGCAGCATAGACTCTTCTGAATCCTGTTGCTGCCTTCAAGATTCCCCCTGGCGATGGTTTTCTTTGTCAGAGAACAATGGGAACCTCCCTATATTGGCCCCCCTTCCCGGTTTCGAGGTTTTTTTTTTTTCTTCCCCTGTTTTCAGATTATGTCTCCCTCCCTTGGCGGTATAGCTTTTTTCCCCCGAATACACTCCACAATGACCGCATTGTGGTTCTATAGCCCCTTATCTGGATTCCCCCTCTGCTGCAAAGCCTTCACCGTACTTCCACCAAGAATTATTCCTTCCCGATTCCTCGTGAAACTTTCTTTTCACCTCTTAGGAGACTTCAAAGACTTGGAACTTATAATCCGAGATCTACGAACCAACACCCGTCTGCCCTGGGAATACTTTCTTCCCACCGGGTTTTTTATACCAGGAAACGTGCCCCGAGTTTCGTTCAAAGTATCGGCGTCTCTCATCGAAGCCCCTTTGTCCCCCACAGATCCAAATCACACAATCGCGTCCCCTGGTCCCTTCCTTCAACTCAAACTTTAAACGTTTTCTTGGACCCTTTTTTCTACAGGGCCCTGGACAATCTAAAGAAGTTTCCTTCCGAGACGATCAGAGGCCCCTCCCCCCCCACCCTAAATTTTCTCGTGCCCTTAGCGTTGGTGATTCATCCGATTCTTGTCGATCCCTTCTTGTAGACCATTCGATCACTCCTGCACAGACTTTAGATGGCGTCCACGTCTTTTCCTCCAATTTGATATTATCCATCCTTTCCAGTGTTAAGACGTTTTTATGAAAAAGAGTCCTTTTCTACGCTGTCTCCCCCCAACTTCAACACCCTTTTTAACAACTGAGCCCCAACCCTCTCACTTTTATTTCTTCCCCACCTCCAGCAGTTTGACATTTTAAGCTGGATAGATAACCTGTTCGTTTCGGGGATGCGATGCCTCCCCCGTATTTTTCCCCTGGGTCCCCCCTCTGGGATCTTTCACTACCTGTGACTCCGCCCTCTCCCCGATCGATCACTAAAACGTCAGGGTTTTTCTTGAAGATTTATATTTTTCTCCTATTAAAGGATCCGAAACGACCATTCAGCGCAAATCCCTCTTCTAAAGAGTTTCCAGCCTTTTTCCCTCAACTCGTCTTCACCAGTTGGCCCCTTCTTGAGGTCTCAAATAGCGGCGGCTTTCGCCGCGGTAACGGTCCACTAACCTTTTACCACTTAGTCTGCTGGGCCGAGAGTTCCCTTACCTGCCCTCCCCGTTGTGCTGAGATTCTCTATTGCGGGGCACCCAGAGCGGCGCCTCCCTTTCTCTATGTACCCTTTCCAGGACTCTTTACCTTTTTTTTTTTTTCGGAGATCCCGAAGATTTTTCGGTTATGATTCCTTGCTTCCCGGTGTTTTTTTTTTTTCTCACTGGGCCTCGTCCTCCTGGTCCTCCTCTCCTTTGTTCTAGGGACTTCCCCTTGCGCAGTTCCCCCCTCCCCTTTCGTGAGTCTCTGCGTCTCCGAATTCTTCTAGAAACCAGCCATTCAGAGACTCTCCCCTCTCGGCCCTCTCCAGCGTCCTCGTTTTTCCTCATTGGAACCATCACATGAAACCTTCCCCCCCCCCCCGTCACTCTTTCTAACCAGAGATGTTAAGCAGTCCTTTTCCCTGGTCAATACTTGCCCCCCCTTTTCCGAACTCGGCGATTCCGAAACCCCTCTTGACCTGTCCCACCCGTTTAGCCCATTTAAGTCGATTATTAGAGAATGAACTCGTCTTTCTCTCGAGATTTATTTTATCTTTAGCCTTGACTCGAAACTTTTCCTCCCTAGTCCTTTCAAGAACCTTGAAGTTTTGAAGCCCCCCTCTGACGGTCCGGCCGCCCCCACTTCCGATCCCGCTGCAACCCCGGCATTTCCCTGAGAGGACCCTCCCCCCTGCCCTCCTTCCTTTCGGGCGCATATCAAAGCGAGAGAACCAGGCTCCAAGTTCTTCACATCAGGATTTTTTTTCCGATATCTTGATGTACTATATCCCTTACAGGGCGTCCCTGCTTTTTTTTCACCGAAGTCCAGTATTTCCCCCCGAATGCTCCCTTGGATTTTTTGAGTTTAACTTAAATTTCCCTTTCTTTTCCTTTTAGTGCCTGTGGATAAAAGCCGGTTTTTCGTCTTGGGGAGTCAAGAATTGACCCCCCCCCCCCTTTCAGGTGTGAATTAGATCGCGACTATTTTTACAATATTTTGACTTTCTGAGTTTTTTTTTGCCATCGGTCTTCTCCTACATCTTATTTAGCCCCTGCATTCATATAAAGCAGCCCCCATTTCCCCAACGAAGTATTTTCGTGTGTCGTTGTATTTCTTTTCCTTTGGACTTTTTCCTGAGGACTTTCTTGCCGGCAGGATTGACGCAATGTAGAAAGCTTATCTCTCACCGGGGCCATTCGAGTAGCTTGGCCCTCTTTTTTCCAACAATTTTTTCTGATAGTCCCCACCTTTCAAAAGTAAGAATTTCCGGAAACTACATTTTTTGTTATTGAATTCGTTCCTTCCTCGGTTGTCTGACTGAATTCTTTCCCCTTGTTAATGCGTTGGCTTAATTTTCATTGTTCCTCGATGTCTCCAGGTGAAACTGCGGGGCCTTTTCGATTGAGTTTACTAAGCAGACAGAAAACAGAGCAGCCACCCTTCATTTCCATTGTTGACTTCTTATTAGTTCTTCCCTCAACCAGCGAATCCAAAATTTCTTTTCAAGGAAAGCGTCACGAAGCCACAGAATCTTCCCCCTCTCTTAGTGAACCCTTTTTTCTCCCCTGAAATGAACACTTTAGAGCTCCCCCAACAGGTGAGGCCCCTTTAAGCCTTTTATCCCCCCCGGCTCATCAGGGCCCATTCCTGTCTTAGATGACTTTTTTAGAATAAACTCCCATGGTATCTACCATCCCTTATTTGTTGCTCCACGGGCACCTCAACTACAGTTTTTAGACCCCCCTCACGCCTCCCTAGCCCTCCAGTTCCCATTTTCCCTATCCTGACTGGAACCCCTTCCGCGCTTTCGAACTGGAATCATTCCCTTCCCGTTCCCCCCTGAATGGACCCCCTCACAAAATCCCATCTAGTCACTTAGGCTGCGGTGCCCCAGACCCGAGGGATTCGGTCCTCCCCCTCGCGCAGAAAACCATTGCTTACTGGAAATTGGCGTTTTTTAGTTCTTCTGGGCAAAGCTTGTTCCTTTCGGCCCCCCGATCTTTTTTTTCCTACTCTTTTCAAACTTTCCTTTTGTTTGAGGAGAGGAAGCTTCTTCTTTTTTTCTCGCCGAAGGGACAATTGACATGTAAGATCCCTCCCCTTTTCCGATGTCCTCCCCCCCTTTTTTTTTGTGGTCTCCTTAAGTTCCCCGCATTTCCCTCCCCCCCCCTAATTTTTTCTGTAATCTGCCCCCGAAGAATTAGTGATCCTCGTTGCGGTTTCGGGTGTTTACTGAAGTTGTCTGCTGTTTTGCTGAATTTCCGCCGATCAATGCGTGCTGAGGCTTTGCCTCCACGCCCGGCGGCACCCGTTTTGACGCTCGGGAGTTGCTGGGATATGGCCCCCCCCCCGTGCGCCAACAATATTTTGTTATCTCACAGACATATGGTTGCGGAGGCGAGGGCCATCTTAAACGACTTTTTAGGCTTCTTTGACTCCCCTTTTTCGAATTAGTAATAACCTGTTTTGGCGCTGCCCTCCCTTTTTTTGGCATTTCTGACACCCACGAGTTCCAAAGACTTTTCCTCTCTGGAGGGCTGGTGTTTTATTCAAGCTGGTCAGCCTTTTATTCCGCCATTTCTCTTTTGCTGGCTCGGACCCCAGGATCTCCAAATCATGATTGTGGATGTTCCTGTTTTGCTGCGCATGCTTGTAATAAAGGCAGTGCGCAAGATAACTCCCAGACCGATCACCCTTGCTCTCCTTTCCTGCAAAGCGTTCCTCCCCCCCTCATGACCCTTCTACTGACACATTGACGTTTTTTTGAAAAGGAGATATTCTATTCCCAACCCCCAACGTCGTTCCCGGGACTTTCCTCCGGTGGGAGGACTTTTTCTTTCGATTTTTGCCTTTCCGCTCGTTCAAACTCCCTAGAAGGTCCTAATGTGAGCGCCTACTTACCTAGACTTAGTGGCCATCCCCCGAAAGTTTCCTAGTTTCCCCCTTTAAATTCCCCCTTCACCCCTCACTTCACAATCACTCACCGAACACCTCCTTTTTGCCCGATGGAGGCTATTTCCTTCTTGCGTCCCCTCCCTGGCAGTCGTAGTGCATAGGAAAGAACCCCTCCCATTGCCAAAATTTGGTTATTTCCTTCCTGAAACCCCTCACTCGTGTGGTAGTTTACTCCCGAAAAAAGGAGGGTAGCTAGCCAGCTCGATCATTCCGAGCTTCCTCTTTGGAATACCCCCCTTTCTTACCCAAATTAAAAATCCACTCCCTGAATCCCATAATGGTACTTTCCTACGTCCTCCCTTTTTAGCAATTTAGACCTGTTACCAAATTCCATACTGGAACCAATCTATAAGATGGCCCAACCCAGGACCTTTTGATTACTTCCTCCGTTGCCTCCCTGGTTCTAGCTACTTTTCAGATCAGTATTAACCCCCCGCGCAGGGGTGTTTGTGCAAGCGGGCGGGACCGTATCTTTTTCCACGGTGATGCAAGACCTTGCGGACTTACTCTCTCTATCGATCAATCTTCAAAAGAGGGTCTTCTTTCACGCGGTCCGAGCGAGTATATTTTCCTCTGGCGTTTGCTTGACTCAGCTCTGCGGAGAACTCGGCCTGAAATCAACCCGAGGTGTTCCCACGCGCTTTGACGACAAATCTTCTTCATTTCCTTTCCCCGGACAAAATCCATTCGTTCGTGAACATCCTTAGTACTTGTAATCGATGAGGTTTTTCTTTTTCCCAATCGGGCTTTGACTGCCTTGCCACGCGTCTGTCGGATTTTTCCCCCGATCTTCTTTCCCAAAGATATCCCCCCGTAGATGTTCGTCTCACCTTCTGTCTTGAGATGTACCGTGGCTGGGCGCGTCGCTTAGAAGACCCCCTCTGGTATCGAGGTTACGTCCGTATGATTGGACTTTGTTTCTTTCATCGTAATTC
>Ga0179593_1526257_pt1 | contig 29317 bp, 28 predicted proteins | sample CZODoug2_1_08_16_FD_185931 | JGI IMG/M metagenome (GOLD analysis project Ga0179593, IMG submission 185931) | Vadose zone soil fungal communities from Angelo Coast Range Reserve, California, USA - CZODoug2_1_08_16fungal (PacBio error correction) | ecosystem: Environmental > Terrestrial > Soil >... | reverse complement strand
GGAACGATTGCGTACCTAGCCCCACCGAGGTTTTGACCTCGGAAGGGCCCAAGGATAATGCGTTCCCAGCATAGCTCTGTTTTTCATCCACCTGGCCGACTCTTGAGCTGTGTTCTTCCTGACACAACTCATGGCTAGAATTTCCCTGATGTTTTCCGTCCGCAAGGAGTGGCACATCATGCCTGTACTCAGTCCAGGCTCGGCCCGTATCTCAACTTTTCACGGACTTTGTTCGACACTATCCAATTTTCACCCGGACGAAACGGTTTTTGTCAATTCGTATGGAGCATGGAGCAGCCACATTCGTGCCTTCAGAGATTGGCTTTGGATAACGGGCCTCGCTTCAAATGGTTTACGGTTCTCTTGGCCTGACCGCTTCATCTAGAACGGCTGACACACTTCGTCGTTTTCCAGCACGCTTTTTTCAGACGTTCAGCCGGTTTTTGGCCCAGGCTCAAATCGAATCGGCTGTCTTACCGCTGGCCCCATTTTAACCTCTTTTTTTTTCCCCACCCACTTGTGGTCGCAGTCCCTTCCCAGAGAAACGCAATTCGTGCCTTTTTCACAAGTTCATCGGATTTGATGATATCTTGTGTCCTGGTTTAACCCCCTTCCCCGCTCTTCTGGCTTTTTCTACGTGTCACCTCGACCGAAATGCGGAACTGGATTACAGACAGAAAGTATTCGTCATTGCGTCCCTCGTCCTCCAGTCTCCGGCAAACGGGGATACTCGGGCAAATCCGCTCAAGAGATTGAAGTCGTTGCTGCTGGTACTTACTCAGACCTGCCTTCGCCCTTCGCTGGGGATCGTTTTTTTTTGGCGTGAAATCACTTATTGGACATCCCAGCGCGGTTTTTTTTGTCACTACCTAGACGTCTCTCGCAGATGGAACTGTTTTTCCTGACGCGCAGATGTACGGCCGCACTTACCGTCCTCCCATAGGTGTGATGACTCAGCCATTGCCAACAACCGTTTTTCGACAACAGAAATTTTGGCGCCTCCCCGGTACGGCCTATTACGTTTTGCACTTTCTACCTTGGGGTGCGAACCCCCTGCGAACTCTCCCAAAACGTTTCCGGCGTCAAATCTCTCTGGGTAGCCATCGGCGTACCCTACCATTCCCCTCCCACAATATTCTTCTTCTAGTCGTTATCGTTTCCGTTTTTCAGGATCGATGTGCTGTCACAAGCGGGGTCTCATCCCACCCCACCGAGTACGTTCCTCTTCCCCCCCTTTGGTTCCCCTACCTCCGGCGTTTCTCTACGTTCCCCAAGTATCGGTCAAGCAATGTGCGGCCACTCCCCTCCCCTTTGCACCTCTTTTTTTCCCCCCTATCACCACCCCGTTGACCACTGAAGCAGGTGGTTCGGCGTTCCATCATGATCCCATTGCTTGAAAACGGGTTCCGACTGCGCACCTTCTGCATACGCAATGGTCATTTCTCCTTAAACAGTCTCGGCTGGCCTCACTCCCATGCACAGGAGAGTCAATTTTTAAAGGGCTTCACTTCATCTGATGGGTAGTCAATTCCCCTGGGGGAGCGTCTTCCATGCTCGACCCCTTCCTTTGACTCCTGGCCGTAGATCGGCGCGCACGCTGATGTTCTCCCGCGTTTGGACCGCATCGGGTTAACTCGCAACAGCTGGGACCGGCCTCCAAACCCTAGAATAGCGTATTTCCAACGGAGCCCCTCCTGACTTCTGCACTTTCCTTTTCTTCCCCCGCCCCTGCCTCCTCGCTAGCCGGCTCCGGTTTAAACTGTCAACGGCTTCATTGCTTCGCGTATCACGTTGTTGCCAAGCTCATCGCGCTTCGCTCCCCCCTGAATTTGGAACATCCCTTAACAAAAACATAGTTGGACGTACGCCGAACCCCCACAAGACCCTGGTGACATTCTTTTTTTCTAGAAAGACTTCCGCACGAGAACGCCAAATAGATCGATATTTCCTCCGTTGTTGTGGTAGAGTTGTTAAGCCGCTTTTTGTTTTTCAGTTTCAAACTGTTCTGCCTTGAGTTGTTTTCGGTATTCCCCCAATCGCTCTGTTTTTGAGGGTTTTCCCCCGCTTCCTTGGCGAGGCCGCAGCAACATCTAGATTCCTCCAAACGTGATGAAGAGATTCCTTCCTTTTGTTGGTTTTGTGGCTTGCCTGCTTCTCTTGTGCTGCCCCAGGCTGCTGGGGAAGAAAGTCTTCCTCGATGAAGAAGTTTTGAGTTTTTCATCTGCCCAGTGCAAAAGGTGTAGGAGTGTCCTCGGGGCGAGTTTGGGTGTCCCACCGAGGACCTATTTTTTCCCCTCGTGACGCCTCCATCTGCCAGTCATTTCACTGTGTTTCCAGTGGCGCCGTCAGGCATAACTGATCCACGATTTCTACCCCTTTCCTATGAGGGTGGCAGCCCTTAAATCTGTGACTCGATGGCCCTAGTGTTGATGACCGCACTAGCGTGTGTCCGTACATTCCCATCTTGCTCTTCTATGGCGCGGCGCTCCTTCACCGAGTTCAAGCTTATTCATAGAAACGGCACGACGACCCCCTTGCTCGGCGGTCAATTTGGTATTGACGCTCTGCGTTTCAGCAAGTTCGTTACCGTAGCTGGGACACAGTAGATCCAGCAAGAGCGCTAGTTCACCCACGGGTTGAATTTTTCCGTCCTCGTACCTTTTGCTCGGGGATGGAAAACACGCGTTGTTGACCCACCACGATACGGAGAACCCCGGTAGGATTTCTCCTTCTTTCTTTTGTTCGTTTTCGGTCGCCTATTGTCACCAACCAGCAGATTCGTTCGGCAGAAACTTTGTTTGGCGAGTTTCGCGTCGTCCCCCCAACGTTATAACTTTCAAAACACCGTTCCCCCGATTCTGCGACATACCTGTGAGCCCTGCTAAAGATTCTGTGTGGGTTGCATTTTATTACTCGTCTGGGATTCTTTATTGGGCGATCCTTCTTGGCTGCCGCCGAGCCGAGTCGAGAGGGCCGTCTCTTTCTGAGATGTCCTCGCCGTGAACAATGGCACAAAGCCCCAACGCTCCCCAGTTTATCTTTTTTCTGTTCCCTCTGAGCCGAGTACGCCTAACTAGACTTTCAGCTCGGAATTGCCAGAGGGATTTTCCTTTAGTATAGCCCCCACTGGTTTCGACGGAGTCACGAGCGTCATACGTCAGCGTTAAGCTTTCCTTTTCTGTCATTCTCCTTTTCTCCCAGAACTTTGATGATTGTTTAGGGGTGTCAGGGAACGACCACAATCCGCCCGCCCGAACATGATTCGCTCCCCCTTCCACGAATAGCGTTTTCGTCTTGCCGACTGCGCCCGTTTTGCAGAAATGTTCTATTGGGGCGCTTTATGCCTTCCGTAAGGAACACGGCAAGTGCTTTCTTTCCCCCAACAATTTTCGTTCTCCTTATCACGTGCTGGAACCGACGAGACGGAGGAGTAGCTTTGATACTACTGTCAGCCCCAAAAGCGTATCAGAATTTTTCTAGAGGTCTTCTCGCCATCCCGGGTCTGCGGCACGCCAGTTTCCTAGCGACCTGAGACACGTAAGCCAGGTCGCTCCCCGTTTCTTCCGTTGGCACCCATCCTTTGCACCCCAACCTCCGTGCATGTTTTCTTAGAGCCCCCCGTGCCCCCGAAAAGCCGGGTGTAGTACATGCATGATCTGCAATAGTTGATGAATCGTGCAACTGTGTTGCCCCCAGTTTGAGCTTCCAAAGGATCTTCTGGAATCCACATCCCCTCTTGCCCCCTCTGTTGGTCTCCGGGCCACATGTTTTTGCGTATGCGTGGAAGCAATGATATGATTGAACTTCAGAGGGTCAACGACGGACCATAGACAGTACGCAAAGTGCTCTCTATCTTTCTCATAATTTTTTTTTTTTGTGGAGATGCGTCCCCGTTTTATTCGTACCTGCAAGGGCCCGTGGCTACGGAAAGGCCCTCAGGATCCATGGTCCACCTTTCTTAATAGACTTTTTTACCCTTGGGCCTTTCTCCCCTCTGGCATATGGTTATGATGCGTGCAAAAAACAGATTTGCTCGCAACCTTTCACCTCTCACGATTCCGTTAAACAGCAGGATGAAGGAACCGAAGGTCAAATCCTTTTTGGCCCCGTATTCCACTTGCGGAATGTGTTTTTACGTCGACCAACCGGTAAAACCGTAAAGAAGAAACGGGGCGCGTTCGTACGTGTTTCATTAGAGATGCAATTGATGAAGAGATGTTAATTGAGATCCCTTTTGGCCTCTCGTACAAATTAGTCTTCTTACAATCTGTGGCTGACCTTAGTCCATCTTTAGACTGGCGAAACTCTCTAGTAGGTTAACAGCACTAGGCATCCTGCAGCAGCGAAATTGTCCAGACAAACACATCTGAATGTATTTATACTTATGGATGATACGTAGTCCCCATTCGTAAACCTTGTTTTCAAACAGTGGTGCTGTACTTTTACGTAAGGAATGCTATTTTTTCCTTTTTTGTTAATCGCGGTAGGTTAGGCGTGAGATGTTCTTTTCCAATTTGATAATTTCACCCCCTTACAAGCAGGAATATTTTTTTGAAAGCAAACCCATCGATCACGCAGACGGTGATGTACCGGACTGCTCGCTCCTCGTCGTCTTGAGCTCGTTCTCCCGTTCCTTAACAGTGGGCCGATAACTCAAAGCCCATCGGCTTGATATTTTCCGTTTTGCGTTTTGCGGCTTCTCACTTGGCACCTGCAGCATGACCTGGTTCGTGGTGGAACTGATCCCTTCTCCACCGGACTACGAACCCTCCAAATAACTGCTAGCCATCCCTCAAACTCGGCTTTTTCGCGCCGCCAGATGTAATTCTCCCCCATACCGTCTATGGACCGCGGCGGAGGACACTCATCCAGAAACACCCCATTTTGAAAACATGCCTCGTTACTGGCGCCCCCGGGTTCGGACGCTACGTGGACTTTTTTGACACGTGGTTCGTGGTCGGAACGCAGTTCAATCGCCCCCCCCACAAACCCAAACCGTTTCCGCTTAAAGCCGTATTTTGGGTTGCGAATCACCCGTACCCGCAACCCGCGCAAAACGACGCGGGAGACGTCCGCCCGGTTCGGGCCTCGATTGGTCAAAAACGCGGGTCTTACACCGACGCTCCACCGATTACCCCACGTCGAAGACAACAAGTTTTTCCACGCCGCTCGCGGGCTTTCTCTACGTTCCCCGCTCGTTTTCAAGCAAATGTTCTGCTTCTTGGCAGCTCGTCAACGTATCCCCCCCCCTCGTTAAACTGCCTACGCGGTTTCCCTGGCCGTTCCACCTGTCAAGGGCCCCCTTGCCAAACTCGGTTCCCCTCTCACTCAATAGAATACGAACCAGTGGATTCGAGGTAACCCCCTTGCGCGGCGGGCGGTTCACCCCATCCAATGCAAAGCTGGATCCCGCCTCCTCACCTGGCTGCACGATCGATCGGCTTTTTATTCCAAGGAAAAATCGGGGCTTCCTATTTTTCATGACGGATACATCACCACCGGTGACATTTGTCCTGAACGTCGCTGTTCGACGGTGGGGTTATGGCAAATGGTCTCCCCGTAGCGCCCTTCCTTTGGTTCCCCCATCGCCAGGAAGGGACCACCCTCCCGATCAGCGACATACCTCACTTATCTTACTTGCTTTAGATTGTGGGCCTGTTCGGCCCGAGAAGTCCGGCTCTTTGCACCCTACGGTGACGGGAGAGTAGATAAAGTTCTTGAGGCTAGATACCCTTGCTGCGAATCTTTCAGCACCAACCTGAAGCTTTTTGAAGAAGGCTCACAAACTCTTTTGTAACGCCTCGCAAACCCCTCGAGGGCAAGACCCTTGTACAATCTTTGCGGCACCGATCGCGACGTTAAACAACATCTTGCTCACTCGACCATTGTGTGTTGTTGTGCTAGCGAGCGTTGGAGTGGCCTTCGTTTTATTCGTCCCAGATTACCCCGTCCTTTCCTTGTGGTTTTGCGTCGGAGGGTCTACTCTATGTTTTGATGCCGTGCTTTCAAGCTTCAGGGTGTGGTCGCAGAACTTTTCGCCGCAAGTCCTAGATGCCTCAATAAAGGGTAGCTCCGCTCCTTTTTTCGTTGGTTGCTGATTCTTCTATGGGCGAGGCGCCAGGGCTGGTGGTACGACAAGGAACGTTGCAGTCAGCGATTGAAGGCATGTGCGTCTCCTGCGCGATTCTCTAAGTCCTTTTTTCCCGTCTCGGCGAGGGGGTCACCTCGTTTTGGCTTCCCCCTTGCTACCTTTGCACTGCTTATACTGTCTGGATTCCGTGGTGGAGTGGGTTCCTTCAGGAATACAACCCCCCGATTTCCTTGACTTCCCCCATTTTTCGATCGGGTGCCCTGGAATTCGTGACTGCTATTGTCATGGGAGTGGTGAGGGTCCCCGCCGCGGACGGTTATTTAAGCATTGCCAGTCTTCGATGGCGCGTGCGCGCTGCACCGAGTTCAGCCGCTTTTTGGTAATGATTGACCCTTTTGCCGAGACACCTGATCGGAGGTCCAATTTTTTTTGATCTGACGATGCTCTGACCAAATTTTTTTTGACCGATATTTGTAAGTATAGAAATCCCGCGAGCGTGAACCCCCCACGGTAATTCTTCGGGAGTTACTCCTGTGGGGCTTCGCCTGTCCACCCGCTGGACCTCACAATACGGGCCAGAGGTAAGGAAGTATATCTTGTTGGTTTTCGCCGATGTCTCCCCCACCGCGCGAATTGTGCGCCTTGCACGATTTGTTTTGGGGTTTCGCGAGTTCGGCAAAACACGTAAATTCCCCCCCACGAGGCCGCCGGCTCGATTACCCGTTTGAGCGCACGTGCTGTGTTCTGTGTCAATTCGAGTTTTCCTCAGCCCGGCCTTTTCTTATCTTTTCCCCGTTATGCTGCGCGCCGGCCGAGTTATCGCGATTTTGAGTCATTATATTGAGAGGGTCGTGACGTGGAGAAATTCCTACGATTACCCACGATACCAAGGGCTTCGTTTTTCGGGTTAGAAAAAGCAATTTAATTAATCTCACGGGTATCGGCGCGAGGATTTTGCGCTGTCTCCGGCCCGGTCCTGGAAAGAGTCCGTCACTTAGAATCTCTCATCCGATATTCCCCTCTTTCAGGCCATTCTCTGGTTTCTCCCAGCCCCTCTGTCTCTGGTGTCCCAGCCCGCCCCACAATCATCCCCCTACCACCAATTTTGGAAGAGTCTTAGTTGAAGTATTTCTCCCTTTTTTAGATTGTAAGGTGGCAGACCACTTGGATGGCCCTCCCCCCGTTCAGCCCTTGTACCCCATCCCCCTCCTCGAGCCCCCTTTTGACCGTATATACCGCCTTTTGTCCCCTCCCTTTCCCACCCTCCCATTGTTTTCCACCATCCCGTAACCTTTGCTCCTCATCCCCCTCCCCCCATCTTCCTTGTAACCTCTCCCACTTTTCTTTATTCCTCACAGTGCTCTTCCCCTCCTTCCTTTACTTTTCACTGCCCTCCCTACCCCTCCTGTTTACCCCATCCCCCTTTGTCCCCCCTACTTTTTTTCTTCTATCATCAACTCCTCCCCATTTACACTCCCTCCCACCCCTTTTTTATCTCTCCATCGCCCCTTCCCTTCTCTCGTGCACCCTTTTCGTTCCCTACTCCCTCCTCCCTCCCCTCCCCGCCCCTCCTTTACTTCTCCACTTCCTCCTTTACTCCTCCCCCCTTCCCCATCCCCATCCCCCCATCTCTATGTCATGATCTTCCTCACCTCCCATCTCCCTTCGCTATCCAATCTCTCGCCCGCTATCTTTCTTATTTCCACCTCAGCAAACTCTCACCTACTCTCCTCTCTCCACGTAATCGTCCCACTCTCCCCTTTACTCTTCCCCACACCTCCTCTTATCCCACCCCTTCTCGTACTTAAGTGCTTATTCTTCCCGATTTCGCTACTTCAAGACCCTTCTTCTTCTTCCTTTTTTTCCCCCCCTCCCTAATTACTCTCTATCCAGTACCCCCCTTCCTTCACCCGCTCCACCCACACCCCACCCCACCACACATTTTACCTCATCTTGCCCTAAGGTTCCGAAAGGGGGGCCGAGCTCGGTCCTCTAAGTTTCCTTGTTGTTATGGCCTGGTCCCCCACCACGCGGCTCCCGTCTTCAAGCGCTGGAACCGACCTAGACTGTCCGCCCATTCTCTTGCTGCTGTCCTCCTTGTTCCGGCCAAGAATTCCTCTCGTTCTATGTTGACCCGCAGTTCTGAGGGATAGCCCACCCATCAGGAAAATGGGCGGACGCTAAGTGAATCGTTGTCCAGTTCTCAGTGCCCTCTCCCCTTTCTTCCGGGTCCGCTGTTGCAAAACCTTCATTTTTTTTTTCTTGGGAGAAGGGCAGAAAGCATTTTCCTGAGTAAAATGCATGTTCAATGTTTCATGTGTGCAATGTTGATTGCGAGCCAATGATCTTTTCTTAATCCATCTCTTTCGAGTCTGCACCTGTTCTAAGGAACAGGTTTTACTTTTGACGAGGTCCCTTGCAATCGCGGTTAAACGCTACTAGAAAGGTACTACCGTGGCGCACTTCCGCTTTTCTCTGTTGTGTGCTTTCTGAGCGCACGGTTTACTTGTCGGGCTAAGTTTCGCTTGAACTATAGGAAGGTCATCGGATCAGCTCTGCAACCTGAGGCGCCCTCTGGTGATCTTGAGATGATTGATCCTTTACCCCAAAGATCATTGTCGAATTCACCGAGTTTCACGATTCCGTGGAACCTAAAGGTTGCCGTGACATCATGCAATCCTGATTTGGACCTTCTCGCTCACCTGCGCCCTACTGTTTGCACCCCTTTTTTCTTCAATGGTCACCTTTTCAAGTAAAATGGGTTGGCGTACGTTTCGCATCTGTTGCCCCGTTGTTTATACCCGGGCGCTTTCCCACCCTCTTCTTCCTATGGGCCTGACTTATCTCTCCCCCGATCAAACTCGGTCTAGTCCGGTTCCCCACGCTCCGACGTTTACATTTTTGTGCAGGAAATACATACTGTTCCTTACGGGCCTTGTCCGCTCGGCACCCATTTCGTAACTTGGCCCTTGAAACCAAGTTTCTCAGTACACCCTATCTAAACCGTATGTGTCGGTTTTTATCCCCAAAGCGCCGTCCTGTTCGGAGAGGAATATTGGTCGCATGAACCCCCTACCCTCGGAAGAGCAGCTTGTCGGGAACTCATGAATTCATCAGACATGCGGTTCCTAATGGCTCGAAAACGCCGGTCCTGACGGCCCCTCGTATCAGTCTACCTTTACATGGGCTGATCCCTCACGCCAAACCATCGCGCGCTACCTTCCAAGTAAGTTGCGTTTTCTTTGTACTCCTCATCGGAAACCCTTCTGATGAGCATGGGTATCGTGGTGTTTCTCTCTTATTGAACTTTTTTTCCCTTGTCGGTAACCTCACGAAGCATCTCCATCGCATACGGTCGCTGCGCCACAGATGCCCGGTATCGCATACCGTCCTCCATTGGGAAAGAATCAGGCAAACACACCCACATCCCTTGGCGCCCAGGGATCGGCTCTTTTTCCCTTTTAGCGTTTTGAACCCTTGTTATAACGTGGTACTCCCAATCGCGAAACATCGTCCCAAACACCTCCTTTTCGTAAACCGCATATTTTGGAACTTTTGTACCTCCGGCCGCAAAGATCGCCTGCCCGTCCCGTATCCCGTTTCGTCCTATCGAGGTGAGGGTCCACAAACGGGTTGTAGCTCCCCCTCCCCCAAGAGTTCTATTACTCACCCCGGTGGTGACGCGCGCGGGCCTCTAGTTTCGCTATCGGTCCAAGCCCCCTTCGGCAGAATGCGGCAGCTCTTCCACCTTATCCCCACCCCTTTGACGGCTGCAGGTGTCCTCGGCCTCCAAAAATCAGGATGTTCTTTTTTTTAATCGTTGCGCGCGCCACCGCATCGAATACGCCCATGTTGCATTCGCCGTACACCCCCAGTCGCGGATTCTCCATCAACACTGAAAAGCAGGTGAGTCACCTACAAAGGTGCGGCACCCGATCGGGGGTGAAAAGTCCAAAATGTGTCGGCTCCGTTTTCTTCTGACGGACGCCACATTCCAGTTTGCCCTCAATGCTTTTTGTGCCGGATGGTGGCAAGGTAGCCGCGGCGGAGTAGGGCCCATCCCGCGGAACGGGCCCCCAAGGCATAAACCTTTATACATCGTCGAATATGAGACTCACCTGTTTGTTCAACGCTTCCGCCCTATGTTTTCGTACTCTTACAATGAGAGTCCGGCCGGGCAAAACTCAATTGTTATCTCTTCTTAGTCTATCACTTGTTGGCAGCTCGGGATTCTTTTCGCCGCTTTAGCGCCCCCCCGACTCTTTTTGACCAAGACTGCATCAAAAAAGCGTTTTAAGCCTACCGACGCCTCAGGGCAAGACCCTTGCACTCTTGTGCATCCGTAATCGGCGCTTCCAACCGGAAAAACTTCGCTCCCCTATCCGTTTTTTGGAGGATAGGTGGCTGTTTGTTTCCGATTCGGATGTCAGATTCCACAAGGTCTCCGTGTAGGCTCAATGAAAGCTATTCCCGTGCTTTCCCCCCAAAAATGCTCTTTGTGTGCGCGAAAGCGGCGCTCCCCAACTCCATCGAGAGTGAATTCCACGTGATAGACGCGTAAGTCAGCATTTGTTTGCAAGGACCGGATTAGACCTTCTGGGGCCTACCCTAAGCTCGTCAAGCATGGTGGCTTCTATGCGCTGCTTCTAGCCAAGTATGCCGGGTTTCCCTTCCTCGGGTTTTCTTGGTAAAAATAGGGAGGAATCCGTTAAACATTTGCAGCGTGCCGCCGCCTCTAAGTGTAAGATCTTTTGCAGGGCGTCTCAGGAATATACACTAATTTACTGTAGTTCCCCCCCCCATACCGACGATCGGTGCAGCCCTTTTTCGGAATTAGTGAATCGAACTTTTGAACGTCTTTGCCGCGAAGGTTGTTTAAGCCTGCCTCTGGTATTCGAGGCGAGTGGCGTCGTCCGATTTCAAGCCGATTTCATGATGAAACTTGCGCAGCCCCCTGATATTGGTTCAACGATTGTTTACGGACGTTTCTTTTGACGCACGCTGACCGATAGCTGGGAACGTGGAAAGCCGCGATTTTTCGTGGCAAAACCGTTGAAGGCTGAGTGTACTGTTCCCTTTATGATGCAACGCGTTTCACAAAATACGATGGCCGTAACCGGGGAACGACGTCCCGCGATCTTTGCTTCGTTAGGGTAGAAGATCAAACCCCAGAGAGCGGTGACGAAGGACGATTTTTTTTGGATTTTTTTAGAGAGTTTTCCCCCATGACCGTTATACCATTTTTTTCCAAACGCTTCCATGTCCGGAGAAGATAACAGGGAGGCAGCGTAACGATTGCGTGGTTGCCCATGTGAGTATTCCCTCGGTAATTCTAGGGGTGGGACCCTGAGGGCGATACCGTTACATTGGCGTCGCGAGAGCCGAGTTACGGCGATGTGACGTAGTATTCTATTGCGTTTTTAGTCTCCCTTGGAGAATTCTAAGATGATTCCACCACCATTGCTCATTTGAGGTCCGATATTCATCCGAAAAGCAAGTATCTCTCCGCGCGTGAGGTCTTTTGCCGTGAGATCGGGCCCATTGTTCTTATCATTGGAGCACAAGACGACTCAGCGTGACAATCCGAACTCCCCTTCTACTTCATTCGATGTCCTCACCGCTCATTCCTGTTGGTACGGGGTTTTCACCAGGGACCGAAACAATATATCCGAAGAACATTTATCCCCCTATGTACCACGTACTTCCTAGCGGTTTTCTTCTCGTGCCTTACTGCGACCATTTTGATAAGGTACAACGGACTCTCGATCGCCCAGGCCGTACGACCACCGTCAGAGTTTGCTGCCTCCCCAAAACCGCTTGAGCCGCTTCAAGCTGCTGACCCGACAGAGTGGGAGTTTCAAATATGCTAGATGACAGTCAGGCCGAAATTACTAAAGATATTACCGCGTCGTATCGCACCTCCCACGGAACAGCGCGCTTCCACGGACTGAATCGATCCATGCTTCCCACGCCCCGGGCCGACCTTGCTTCCGGTAATCCGGTGGCACCAACGTCGTGATCCGGTTTTTTTTGAGATAAGGGCCCCCTAGGTCAGGAGTAACATGCCGGATTTTCATGCAATTCCTCTTTTACGAATGTCATCGGTGAAAGTATGTGATCACATCTTGTTTTGGCATCCTTTCATCTCAAGAGTTCAGAGGTGGCTCCGGCCCAGTTTCCCGAGGAGGCAGTGGGACTCCCTCTTCTTTCCACTTGACCCAGATTTTCAAGCACCCTTCAAGTACCATACTTTGCGCATCTTCACCGTGTTGTGTTGAGACTTCGCACGGTGAGCGGCTTTTCAGGGAGAGTTTGCAGAGGAACCTAAGGATCAATGAGTACTCAGACGAAGGGCTTTTCTAACACGTCGTATCTTGCGTGATGTCCATGAAAACGATCCTGTCGCACTGTCACCGATCCCGATTCGTTAAACTAGGATTGAAGTGGTAATAATGCATGTCCTCCTGACCTGCTTTCTGCCCCTTTATGCTCCACTGCTCAATGATGTTTTGTTCCCTGAGCCAGCACATGGTCAACCGGACTTTCAGAAACACTGGAGATGCAATGGTGGCTGAAGGGAGCGATTACATTTCGTTGTCCTTTGTTCTGGGATTTTTATACCGTGTCTCGAAAGCTACGCTTCATTCTGGGCCCGGTAGTCCATCGCTCGTTGATTTTTAGGGACAACGGATTTTTTACAAGACCTGAGACGGACCGCGAATTTTGGGACGGCAATGAACAAGTTCTGCATGGTCTCGTTTTCGGCCCCCTCCCTGCTTGCAAAATCCAGGGGCAGATGGAAAGAGCCTTTTTTTGTCCCCCCGCGATAGTGAAGTTTCTACATCGCGAAATGTGATTTCTTTCCCTGGTTGAACCCTCCCCCAAGCAGGAACATGAGTTTTGGGCGAAAATCGTCTCCAGGAAGACAGCGGTTCTTAAATCGGATGGTTAGAACGCCGTCGTTATTGAATTCTCGTTCTCCAGTCTCGTCGAAACGTTTGGGCCTGCTGATCCCTGAAAATCAATCGCGCATCCGGAGATGAAGTCTTTGCTGGTTTTTGCGGAGCTTCCTTCGTAAACCCGGATCAGCCTGAGACGGGGGATAGGGTTTTTGAAATCATCTTTTCTTGAATCCAGGCCTAACCCCCTATAAGTTGAAGTATCACATTGCGACTCGGTCGTCGCGCCGCCAGATTTCACCGGTATCGCCCGTCAAAATATTACCCGCTCTTTTCCTCAATAAGACATGGCAACCCCAACAGAAAACAGTCGTCCGGCGCGTGTAGAGGGCCGGAATCGTTCTTCGTTTTTGAAAACGTGTTATAAGTTTTTCGCGAAAAATAGCTCATCGCCAAAACAAACTTTCAGGCGTAATTTTCGTTCTCTGGGTTTGTGGAGTCACCTTACCCGACACGGCCGCACTCTCTTTATCCGTCGGACCTGAGAGATTGGAAACACGTGTGTCATCCGAATCAACGAGTACACTGTAATCCCAACAGTTGGTGCACGCGTTCTTCAAGCTATCGGACCCAATGTGTTCACGGAAAAGGGAGGCAGTATTTTCTCACACATCGTTACCAGCCGATCCATGTTTCTGTCAACTCATGAAGTCGGCTTGAACTCGGCGGGGCCCGCGCCCCAACTCGCAAGCCTCCCACGATGTAATCCCGTCTCTCGGCGTTCATCTCCTGCACAAGTTTGAGTCCCGAATTACCTACAAGTTGGCGATAGGATTTTAGTCCGGAAATCTTGGATGCAGTTTATTCCTGACGTACGACCAAAGTTTCATCTCGCCCGTAGATGTCTGTTTCGGGCACTCTTCCCATTTCTCCATAGTCTTTTCAGGTGACCTCGTCAGAGGAAGTTTACCCCCTCTCACCTCTAAATCGCTCATCTTTCAAAGCCGCCACCTTGCTTTCAATCGCTTTCCGCCTTTTTTCTTACCCCACCCTCATCCTTTGCCCGCTCTACCATAGAATTCCGGTATCATGTGAAAAAATAAAAGAGTTCGAGTTTCTCACTTTATTATTCCTCTCTAGGATTGATGCGCCGCTTTTCACACCTTCTTTGAACGCAGGCATCAACTAGTTTTTAGCTACCCGACAACCCCTCTTTCTACCCTTTTTTCCATCTTTTGTCTCTATCTCGACGGCCTTTCCACGCCAATCTCTCTCTTTCCTCCTCTTTGTGGTTCTCTCTCTTCGTTGGATTTCTCGATTCGGAGCGAACAAACCCACGGGTCTGCCTCTTTTGTCGTTAGCGTCCACATCCGCTTTTTATTGCTTTTCAAAAAGCTTTGGTTTGTTCTCTAAAGCTGTCTCAGCAACCCCTTCGTTTCCGCACAACGTGATAGAAGCGAAGCTGAAGGTTTGCCCGGGAGCCCTCTTTTATCGAGGCGCCATGACTTTACGACCGGCATCATGAATAGATTGACCTCATGGTGCGTCTTCCGCCCGTCTTCCGCAAAGGTTTAGGCTTTTTCCCTCCTCGGGGGCTGCGGTGGCTTTCGTTGCCGCGGGTACCATCAGAGTGCGCGCCGCCATAGTGAAGGACTTTCACGAAGTGGCGGCCCCCCGAGGATAACAACTCATCTTTTACTTGACTTCCCCTCTACTCTCGTGTGCAGCCCTTCTTTGATTCGTACTTCTCGGCTTGGGGAGTGTTGGTTTCCGCCCGCAGACTACGGTGTTTACGCTATCCATCTTTATTTCCTTTGCGTCTTCTCTTCCCCTGAGTTTCTCATCACCCTTTATTTCATTTCACGCCTCCGAGCACCTTTCTATAGGTGTAAGAGGGTGGTTGAACCGGAAGATGATGCAGCACTTTTGCACACCATTTGCGCCTCTGTTCCATTGAGGACGCCCGCGAGCGTCTTGGTCCCCCAATTTTTTTTGAATTTCTTCGGACGTGTACTGAGTTTCTTTCTGGGACAACCAGATTTTGACAAATTACAGAAAGGCCTCTTTTCTGAGTTTCTCCGCAGCTTTCTCCCGTGTTCGTGTCCCGATGTCTCCACCAACCCCCTCTCCGATAGGGACGGAAACGGTTGTTGGTTTCTCGAGTTACGAACGTAAAACGTTCACCCCTCTTCACTCTTTCCGGCTACTATTTGGGCTTCCAGTTAAGATTTGTTTCTGTGTTTACATGAGTTCTTCGAAGGCGGTTATGTAGATTTGGCCTGCCGTTACCCATATGTTCCCTTCAGTTCTTTTTCCGAGTCTCTGCGATGGAGCCTTTGATCTGGAGTGTTAATGAGAATTTCAAGATATGATTAACGCCCCCGGCTATCTGAGGTTGGTCAGATGGCTTGAAGTACTCCGCAACGCACGGGATTACTCCGGGCAGGGGAGCGCAGCCTGAATGTGCGATCAGGAACCATTTGCCTTTTTTCTACTGGATGTCTTCTTGGCCTTCAGAACAGAAGGCGGATCACGGTCCATCCCCGCGTTGTCTTCATTAGATTTTTCCCGGCCCGCTCGGTTCCTTTTCTTGGTACGGGGTGTAAGGGAAAGGAAACCTATTTTTACTGAAAACCTGACCTCTTATTCTACACGACACATAGCGGGTCTTCTCCCTTGACGCCATGGATTTGAAGGTCTTTCTACCATTTGTTCCCTCTCTTTTTTCCCCTTTCCATGCCGTAAGGAAAACATAGTGTATTGCCTGGTCACCCCCAAAGCCCCCCTTCTAGGTGCTGGAAACGCCGCCCGGATTCATGACTTCCTTTCTCTCCAATACGGTCAGGTCCTCATAAGACGTAGAAGATATGTAGCGATGCCCGGGACTCCCAACCAGGACAGAGCTCGGAAACGAAGTGAGCCATTCTTCACCCCGTGCAGGGCTCTCCGTGCTTTTTTGTTTTCCCACCTTTGCTTTCAGGTTGAAAAACCCTTTCCTTGAGCGTTTTTATTCAAAGGGCACCCCTCAGTGGCCCCTTTCTAATTCATCATTTATGTTTACCTTGAATCGACTAGGTTTTTGAAAGTTTCTTTCTGATCTTTTCATGGAAGCTTCTCCATATTCTTGCCAGATTTTTCTCCGTGGACCCAGGTTGCGTGGCCCTTTTCGCATTTCTCAATCTCCCCCTGAGCGGCCATTAGCAAGGTTACCCTCTTAAGATCTCATATTTTCATCCTCAGTTGTGTGTTGAGCTCTTCTACCGTTTTCTTTTTACCTTTTAATTTCTCGTTGCTCGGCCAGTTCCATCAGGATCGCGCCCAGGCATAGCGCTGAGCGATTGCAGACGATCTTCTGGATATTAAAAGTCTTGGCGACACATACCCGATTCCGATTCGGTAATCCCCCCTCCCGTTCATTTTCTTGGATCCTTCCTGCATGACCTGCTTTCGGCTTTCCTTTTCGTCACGCTCCCGTATTTTTTCAACCGACGAAAGCCCCCTTTTGTTACAACGTGGCGCGGACATGGCGTCCTGTTTTCGCCTTGAGCGATTCCCTTCGGGCCTCCCGAGCTGTTTCGACTTGCAGATTAATGCCCGCCGTTTTTTCCCAAGCTTTTTCTTGCCCTTGTCCTAACTAGCCAGTCTTTCTGATGTAACCAGTCTTTTTCTTTCCAGCCGCTACCGGCATAGACATTTTTGGGGGGGATATTCGACCTTTCCTTTGACGCTCCCCTTTGTAACTCTTGACAACTCCCAGTGGGTTTTTTTTAGTTTTCAACATCAGCCACCCTCTTTACGTTTGTCCCATGGCGGCATGTTCTTCAGTGGCTCTTGTCGTTCTTGAACCCTTCCCAACAGCCGAGAGGTTCATGATTTTATGGGATAGAAGAAATGTCATGCCTGAAGAACTAGGTTTATTACTCTAATTGCTTCACCTCTTCGTCGTTTCAGTCCTCGTTTTCAGTTATCGGCAAATTTTCTTCTAATCCCCCCTGACATCAACCATAGATAGAATGGTTATGATCCGTTGGCTTTTGCGGAATACTCCTCATTTCCCCTGCTCAGAATGGGTTCCAGCTGTTTGGGTCATCTTTCTGACCCTTCTCCTGGCTAGTTTGTGTTTAACCCTTTCCAGCTTCCTCTCCGTTTTCCCCCATTCGGCCGATATCGTCGAGCACAGAAATTTCTCCCGCGTATCCACTATTGACCCGCGTGGAAAGACAACCTCTTGACCCCCCCACAGACCCCTCCATTTCGGCGCCCATGGGTCGGCAAGGACTCGTGGACCTGTTTTTTTTTTCCCCGGTGGTTTTCTGGTAGAGAATCTGGTTCAACCCCAATCCCTTTTTCCGGTCGTCCCGAATCTCCGGATGGTTGGTTTTGATACATCGCGGACCTAAATGCCGACAAAGATCGGTAAGTCCGTTAAAGGTTCTGCCTTATCGATGGCTGGAACAAAGTGTGGTTTTGGGGGTTTTTTTTTTTTTTCCCTTTCCCGAAGTCCCCCTTCACTCTTACACGTACGAAGAATCACAGTTGGTTTCCACGACGTTTGATTTTTATTCATATCGATTTTCTTATAGGTCCCCCTTTTTGCCCCAGGCTTCCTCCTCGATATACAAACCAACCTGGTTCCCCCCAGGACGACTCCGGTTTTTGGAAGTCTTTCACCAGGTGATCACTGGGCGCGACAGGTGACGCTCCTTCACTCCCTCCTCCACGCACAGGCTGGCCCCTTTTAACACCGTCGCAGGAGGGCGTAAAAATACAATGCAAAGCCTTTTCAGTCCCCCTCCCTCACCCGGGTTGCCCCGTCCTCCTTCTTTTTTTTCCTCCCTGACAATCGTTCTGCAGTTTATTTTTCCTTGACGGGACTCCCGCCCACATTCACCACCGTGGAACTTTGAAAGTAGTCTTGCGATGCCACGAAGGGTTAAATGTGTATGAACGAGGCGTCCGCCGTGTTTACCCCTCGCCTTTCTTTCATTTTCCTCCCCCGGTTCCCTCTCCTCGGTATTCCACTACGCACCCCTGATCAATCTCTTTTCCACTTTCCCTTTCTTCCCCCCCCCAGTCCCCAGCCTGGGCCTCCTCGCCACACAAGAGAAGTCCTTAGTCAAAACTCAAAGTTCGGGGTGCTCTAGTCTTCTTCCCGTTCTTGTTTCAGATTTGTTCTTTTCGCGACCACCCCCCTCAGCGTTGAAAAGCACGTTTCATCCCCCCCCCCACCCATAGTTATGGGTTACTCCTCCGACGAACCCCTCAAGGGCGACCTTTTCACATCTTGGTGGCTCCTCCTCCCCCTGACGCTGGCCACCCCCCTCTATCTTTTTATCTTTCCCCTCCCCTGTTGTTGAGCTGAGACTGTCTTTTTCCCTTTCCGATTTTCTTCTTTTTAGAAAATTCTCCCCCCATGGTCTTGCCCTCCGGTTTTCTTCGGTATGCGTCCAATACGCTTGTTTTTGTCTTTCCTTTTCAAACTTTGGTTTTTTCTCTGAACTAGGTATCAAATAATCGTCGCTGCCTCATCCCGTTTCTTCCTGAGCATATCTCGTTTGTTTCCCGGTAGCCGGACTATCTTAGCGAGTTTCCCCCCCAGTTTTTTTGGCAGTTTTCTTTCAGTGAGGAAGCGATGAAGCATGGGCTCAGAGCGATTCTAGAAAATGAAGGGGTCCAGTCCTAGGGGCTTTTTTCCACTCTTTCGGCAGCCGCTTTTCATACAATTTCATTTTGTGCGCGTCCCCTCACTTTATGGCTTCACCTTTGTGAATGTTTGTTTTCGAATAAACTGCAACATTTACTGGAATTCAAACCTAAGACGGGTGCAGCCTTGTTCCTTCTTTGATATTCTTGTTCATTTTTTTTTGTGGCTGATGCCCTTCCTACCTTTTTTACTGCCTTCCCTCTTTGCGTGATCCCCCATGGCGAGTGCGCGCGTCACTCACCTCCCTTTTCCTTGATGTTGAACTTTTCAAGGGAAACCTCCTCTCGGTTTCAAGAGGGTGGTATACTTGACCGAGCTGCGCCTTCTGCTTTTGCACTTTGCTGGACCGATAGACTTTCCCCTTCTCTCCAGCCATCTTTTGCGTGTGGAAACCAATTGTTGAATTCCTTCGGAGTTGCCCCCGAGGTGAAGGGTTATGGTTTTTGACCCACTTTTCGTCTCCCGCCATCGATTTGCCCCTTTCCCTTGTTCTCCGCGACTTCCTCGTTTTCTTTCGCCGATTTTCCAAACAAAAAGCGCGCTTAGGTGCTCCGTTTTTCCCTTCTTGTTTGGCTTTTCCTCGTGTAGCTACAAGTTTATAACACACTTTTTCCCCACCCGCTCCCCCCCCCGCTTCCGTGCGGCCCGCTCACCCTGGGAGCACAGTTAACGATTGTTCTTTTTCCCTTTTTTTTCGCCCTCGGTTTCATGGATGTTTCTTGGGCGCTCCCGTACCTTTTCGGTCGCCGCGAGTGTATCTGATCTTGATACGTCATTTTATCTCGGTTAACAAGTGGTCTCCATTTCCTCCTCTGCTTCCACACCACCTCCCAGGCTCATCTGAGCCAGTTCGATGAGAATCTCGACACCCTGCCGTACTTGAGCATCCGCGATGGTTTTCGTGAGGGCTCCTTCCCCCCCTTTTGCCGGAGATGGAAATGACGTCACGACTACTCAGAGTTCTCTCCAGGAATATGTCCCTCCCCTAGTTTGCATTTCCTAGATTTCACCAGATCTTCGTTACCTTTTTGGTACTTTGTTTCCCCCCAGTGGACCCTAACAATTATTACTCTCAGAACCCCTTTCAGAGTCTGTAGAAAACCGTAACGCCTAGCTTTCTTTCCCCTCCCCCTCTCAGACCTGCCCTCCTTTTCTTTTCTCCCCCCGAGGTGAGACAGGGTGCCGAGCGTCATCCTCCCTTGTAGGCCCCCGTCAGAGTGTAGCCTGGTCCCCCACCAACCCATGTTTCTTTTTTTACTCGTCGACACTCTGACGGACGTGACTTTGACCTCCTCTGACAGTTTCCCTCCCTTCTTTTTTCCATTGACACGTCCCTTTGCTCCCGTTACTCCCTTTCTTGCCTCTGGCCCTTCACGAAATCTTAACCCCTCTCCTTCTTTCCCCCCTCCGTGGTGGGGGGGAGGAGACATGATCCAATGACAGGGCCCCGAGACCTTTCTTTCCTTTTGACACATTTTCTCCCTTTTTCCACCCAAACCCGTCCGTTAAGGTGATGCTCGAAACTGGCCAATCAATTCAGTTCATTAGTACATTCCCTATTTTCCACCTCTTTCTGGTGTTTATCGGGGCAATAGGTGACCGGCGCCCTGATCTTTTTCAGGCCTCTCATATCCAGTAGTTTTTCCTCTGTTTCTCCTAATTTTCTGGCCGTTGAGTCATTGACCTGAGGGACCTTCCCCGGCGAGGTCAACTCGGCCCTTTAGAACGTAATAAACAGTGCGCTATAGGCTCCTCCTCTGTTTTTTTGTGGATAGAGATTTGCGCCTTTTTTTCTTTCCCTTGCTAGTTGCCGCCTTCCCCCCCTCCCCGGCAGGGCCCCCCCCCCTTCCCACTTCTTTTCCAAATCCCCTATCTAACCTGGCGACAACTCTTGGCAGTCTACTTGTCCCCTGCCCCCAACCCTCTCATTTTTTCTCCATTAACCATTCACTCTCTTTTTTTTTCAAACAGAAAGGATTTCCTTTTCAATAATGCTTATTCTTTCCCTCCCTTTTCTTGCCCCTTTATTCCAACTGCTCACCGGCAATTGTTTTTCAACCCGAACCTTTTTCGGTGAAGAATTTTTGCTCTTCAATTGCGTACGGTTAGCCCCTTTCTCTATCCTTGTTTCCCCGCCGCTTTTTCCTTGGATTTGCGATCCCTTTCCTCCGCGGTCAAAATCTTGACCGATTCATTCGGGACTGAACGTGTTCTTCTAGAAATAGTCATGTTGTTTACCCCACCCCCCCGTCCTCGTGGTTCCCCTCCCGCTGCCTCGGGTGTCACCAAGTGAGACTTTTTGGGGGACCAGTGGAAACTTACTTTTTTTTCTCGATATTCCAACTTTCCCTTGTTCACCCACACCTTTGGTTCGCAGTCGTTCCCGTTCAAGATACTTCCGGTTTTCTAGCTTTGTCATTTTCGGCGGAGGAGTTCAGTTAGTGTGACCACCTTTCTCCCAGCTTATTCTGTTTCCTTTGTCTCCCCTCAGACCGAATTCAGCAACGCGAGGTCCCCCCTACGTCTGTATCTTATTCGTATTATTGAGTTTTCCCCTTTCATATCCCGTGCAACCTGTTCATTTTTCCCCCCCCCTAACCTTCACCCTCATCGTCGCTATCAGAGATGAAGTCCATTTTTTGCGGGCTTACTCTTAAAACCTGCTCTCTGCTCTTGATATGGTTGTCCTCACCTTTGTAAAATCCCCCCTTCGCCCATTTAAAACTATTCAAGATACCAGCCGTCCCCCATGCGATTAACAAACAAAAACACCCCCCCGTCGCGTCCGCCAGATTTGTAACGGTGAATACCGTCACCACTCCGCTGAGGTGACCCCTGGTCCCTCCCACCCCCTGCAACAAACACTCCCTCCCACCCAGCAATCTTCTTTTGCCCCCCCTTGTATGGCGACGAACTCTGGGACGAGTGTTGGTGGTACCTTGTCCGAAATTTTCCCTCTCCCCCCCAAAAACCAAATCCGTTTTCCCCCGGCTTCCCCGAATCTCGCCTCTGGTTTTGTCTCCATCCCGGTCCCGGTAACCGAAAGGCCCGCCCAGTCTCTTAGTTTGCCGTCTTATACCCCCAGTTTTCCTCTGTTTCCAACAACTAGGTTTTTTTCATCACCCGCTCCTTCCCTATCCCTTCTCACTCCTTTCACCCCGCGTGGTTTCCAGACCGCTCCCTTTATTACGTCCTATCGTAAAGAAAATTGTGGCCTTTCTGAATTCATTCCTTTACGTCCGTATCATCCCCCCCATCCCCGTTCCCAGCCCCTATATCTTGATCTTCTGGCTTTTCAAATCATGATAAGCGGTCTGAAGGTGCAGACAGTTCCCTTTTTTCCCTAATCCCCTTCTGCATTTTCTCCGTCACCCCCTCCGGCTTTGCTTCCTTTTTTTCCCCCCCCTCCCATTCACCCGCTTTGAGCAAGAATCCTCAAAGGGCTGCAGACGAGAGGATGGAGGAGTACAGGAAGAGGGCTACTCTTTGATTAAGGGAAGTCACTCCCCTGTGCATCTTCTCCGTTCTATTTCCCGGCGCCGCCACGCTGGCCCCCACATTTTCTCTAGGAGGCCTCCGAGACCACCTCGCCACTTGACCCCGGGACAAAGGCAATACTGGGATCTAATCGCGAATCTGAAATTCCCACCCCCCTCTTCCCCCTCATCTCCCCCTTTCTCCCCCCTTCTCAAGATCGACCCTCTCTGTCTTCCTGGCAACAACTCACGGCGGTTATGCTGTCTGCTTTCTCTCCCCCCTTGCTTGAGTTCAGCTCTGGCTTTTGTGCGCGCTTTCGCGACCACACTGAAGATTTTGAAAAGCACGTCACCCCTCTTTATTGGTCTTTTTCCCTCTCCCCCCCCCAAGTTGAAAGATTGTCCTTTTTCTATTCGGGACGATGCCCCTCCCCCACCTTTTCTCTGCTTTCCTTTTCCTTTTTTTTTCTCTCTCTGTCCCCGGTTTCAGTTTCGCGTTCGGATGCGAAAAGCTCCCCCTTTCTTGCACTCGGTCTTTTTTCGCCCTACTAGTTTTTTTTTCTTCCTTGACTTTCAATCTTCTTTTTCTTTTTGAGGCGCCTCCAATCCTCGAGTCTTGCCCTTTCCCCCCCCCAACCTTCCTACCGATTTCCGCACCCCCCTCCCCTTTGATTTTTAGCCTGATGTGTTCTCTTGTAGAGAGGGCCAGTGCTGCTGGTGAAGCCTTGCCAGGTCCAGGAAGACGATGCCCTCGGTTTTTTTTTTTCCCTTATGCGCGATTCTCTGCCCCCCCCACTTTTTTTCTTCTTGTGTCTCCTCTTTGCGAGTGGGTCCCCCCTTCTTGCGCAGCGGCTACCATGTCCTCTTTTATCCTCCCGACCTCTGTCCCTTCTTTCCCCAACGGTGGATTGGAGTCAGTCAGGACCTTTCAACTCCCCCATATTTCAATTCCCCCCTCCTTCTAAAGGGTTTGGAAGCCCCTTCTGGTGACTATTTGTCCCTTTTCTCCCGGATTGTTTCCTTTGAGTTTTGATGAGCCGCAGCGGACGGTGTTTACTCTAGAAACGCGGTAGTTGCTGATTGCTCTCGTCGAAGTTCCAGCCTCCTCTCCTGATTTGACTTCTTCGTCCACCCCTTTTCTTCTTTCCCCTCGTTTTTTAAGTTGACGATCTCCAGTTTTCCCCCCCCACCCTCCCCCCACCCCCAAATTGCTTACGATCTTTTGTCCCCTTCTCTAATGCCCGGTCTGTCGTGGTGACCCCCCCCGTGGTGTCTTCGTCGTCCGTGTACTCCTGAACTTTCCTTTTTTATGAGGACCTTTTTGGTGACCAGCACACGATACGCCCGGATAAGTAGTTCCCCACGACTCCTTTTGTTTTTTTTTTTTCCTCCGTTTTTTCTCACCCAACACAAGTTCTCTCTTCTTTTCTTCCTGAAAGTTTTTTTTTTTCTTTTTTCCTCGCTTTTTCGCCCCCCCGTTATCACCCCCCTTTTTTCCCCCCCCTGCTCCCCCCCTAGCCGGTCGCCGATACCAGGATCGAAGTACGATTTTCCCCTTTTTTTTTTTCCCATTTCGTTCGACCTCCGTCTAGGATGACCCCCTTTTTTGGTCCCGTTCTCCTGTTCGGCGGGCTCCTAGCCTCGTTTCCCCCCTGCGCGCTTGACGTTCTCTTATCTTGCTGGTTACACAGCGCCAGTGGACATTCAATAAGATTATTCCCAACCCTCTTTAAAAAGGATAATGTTTTTAGCCTAACAATTTCCCCCGCTGTCTTCAGTACTCCCTCCCCACAGCAAGGACTGCCTCCCTTCTTGCGCGATGGATTTGCTAGGATTTCCCTTCCCACGTTTGCGTTGAGATGAGAAACGAGGGCGTCCCCTAGAAGAATAGGTCTCTCCATCTCTGAACTCCCGGTTTTTGATTTCCCCCTTGATGTTTCTCCCAGAAAACGCTTCCCTTCCTTTTTGGGCATGTTTTACTTTCCTACAAATACTACGCCCTTGACGCCGATTCTTCTCCTGCCCTCTTTTTCTTCTTCTTTCCCTCTTCGCCCACTTTTTCTTTTTCCTCCCTTTTACAAACTTTTTCCGTGAGCGATCGCCAGGCCTTTGACCAGTCAGAGTGTGTATTGCCTTGTCACCCCAAAATGTTTTCCGTCTAAGCGTTGATGGGACCCTTCCCCTTCCTTTAAGCACCGTTCGATTGCTAGATGGACCCTTTCTGCCAGAATGTCAGCCCTTTCCTCCTCTTTTTGGAACTGCGTTCGCCCGGATACCTCAAACACAGGAACCAAGCTCTTGCCCCAGGTGACGTCTCAGGATACGTAAGCAAGGGTTCTCCCCTTTTAATTTGTTCCATTTCTACGTTTCCCCCAACCCACCAGTCGTGAGCGTTTCCTCTCTCCCGTTTCCCCCCCAGACTCTTCAGGCTGAATGATTTTTAATGCAATCCCTTGTTTCATCTTTTGCCCTCCTTTTCCCCTTTTTTGTCGCCCATATATTATTGAACCCCCCTCTCCCAGCTTCTGACCTATGTTTCCCTCCCTTCCCCTGTTTGCCCAGTCTCTTGGACGCATGTTCTGGGGCCCGTCGTCTTTCACGTCTCTCAAAGGTATGCATTACGTGTCCCCCTCCCCTCCCCTTTCCTTCTTCCCCCTTTCCCTGTTGTTTTGTTTCTAGTCATCTCTCCCCCCTTTTATGTACCTGGCTAATTGAGCAGGTTGACCTCGCGGCCCCAATTCCTTAGGATCAATGTCCCACGTTCTCCCCCCCCTTTTCTTCCACACTTGGCATTTTCTTTCGCGACTTGACCGGACAACCTCTCATTGGCTCGCCGCCACTTTCCCTGATGCACCTATTCGTTAAACAAGAGGATTTCATGCCACCTTGCATTTACCTCTGACCTGCTTTTCCTTTCCCCTTTCTTCCCTGTCAATGCCTCCCGGATTTTTTTTTCCCCCCGGAGCCACTGTTTTCACCCGGAGGAAGATATAACTTTACGCGGCGTCTTTTTACGTTTCCCCATTTCTTCCCGAAATTCGTTGCCCCCCCTCCCTCTTTTCCGGGCTTGCTGATCCGGGCCATAGCCTTTTCCACTAGGCTTTCTACGGCTAATCTGGGCATGACAGTAGTTTACAGTAACCTCCCTCGAATTTTTTTCACCCCCCTCTCTCCCCTGGAGACTCCTTCTACTTGAAGTCGACATTGTTGGTTCCCCCTGCAATCCACCACTTTCTTTTTTTCATTAGGCCTGGTGCTCTATCTTCAACTTCGTAACAGTTGATTTGTCCAAATTTTTTCCTCAGTCCCCGGCCCCCTCGAAACCCCGATATTCGTACTGGGTTTTTCCCATTCCTTATGTTCGGCGTCTGGATCTCTTTTCTTTCCTGGTTTGAAACCCCCTTCCCCCCCCCTCGTTACCATGAGCGAGGGAGAGATTTTGTTCTGCCCCCCCTCATGACAATTGCTCCCTCTTTCTTCCAGTATAATGCTCGAACGGCCCTTCCGTCCCTGTCTGACGCCCTCGTTTTCCTTTCTCCCCCCCCTCCCACATTGTTCTGCTCCTCACGGCAAACCATCGCGCGCTGATTTTCCTTTTTTTTTTCCTTAGTTTCCCTCTTTCTGGACCCCTTTTTTTAATCCCTTCGCCAATTGGTAGTGGGTGTCCTGATTTGAACCAATACGTCTCTCAACAATATCCCCGATGACTCGACGTCTAACATTCTCCGACCTTCTTTCCCCTTCTTCTGACCTCCAGATGTAACTTCTCCTGCCATCCGTTAATTTACCCCATAGTCCTCTTCCCTTCCCGACATGGCCAAAACGAACCCCCCAGCACCAATTCTGCGATCCCGTGGATCCCCTTTCCTGAATTCTCTGTTTGACTGTTTTTTTCCACCAACGTTTTTTTTCACGTTTTTCTCCCCTAGCGAAAACATCGCCCCCCCCCAAATCCGTTCAGGCGTCATTTACTCCGCTGGGTGGTGGAGAAGGCCTTTCCCCTCCACACCCGTCCGAAAGATCTCTGTCTCCCTGCCTCTCCCTGTAGTCGTATTTCTGGTCAACTTTTTTTCCTCGTTTCACCTATTTCCCCCCATCGAAGAAACACCGTTGGTTCCCGACTCTTCGCGGGCTTCTCCTTTCCCCCCTCTCTCCGCCCCCTGTTTCCCTTTTTCGTTGCAAGACTTCCTTCCTCCCCTGTCACCGTATCCACCCCTCTTTCCCCAGCCGGATCGGCAGGTTTTTCCTTCGGAGGCCGTTCAAAATCCGATCCCCTTTTTCCTTGAACCTGTTTCTCCCTCTGCCGGACTAGCCACGATGGCATTCTGCTTTAAAACAGTCGCGTCGGTCTACCAATCCCCAGGCAACCTCTTCTATTCCCCTCCTTTACTCCCGGGGCCTCCCCCCGATCGATAGTCTGTTTTTTTCCTTCCCTTAAAACTTTTTCCCATTCTTTCTCTCAATTATTTTCCCCATCACCAACGGTATCTGCACGTAGATGCGGCTCGGCGGCATAATTGTTCCCCGCCCTGAGGACGCCCTCTTTCCCCACCCTCCCTATTGAGGACCCCGGCCTCCCTTTCTCCCTGCTTGCCCTCTTGAAAGACGTCCCCCCCATCCAATCGCTTAGGCCCCCCTTACTCTTCCCACAAGAATAAAATCGATAACAAGACGCTTTATCGGATGCACCCTTTCGTTCTTCTTTTTTCTTAACCTTTTTGGCAGACGAGGATTTTGCGGTCGCCCTGCTTTCTTGCGCCACACCATGAGCTTTTTCCCAAGTTTTCCTTTCACCACTATTTTTGGCGCCTTACCGTTCGAACACCTAGTTTCAGACCCTTGTGTACATCTTTTTTCGTCCAATCGCGACGCTCACCTCCCCCCTCCTTACTGCCGTGTGTTTTTCTCCTCCGTTTTTTTTCCTCCCTTCGACGACGGAGGTCTCCAAGCTTTCAAAGGGTCTGGCCCCTTTTCGTGGTCGGTAGGCGTCAACGCTATGTTTTTCTCCGGCTTTCCCCCACTCTTTCATTTTGGTCTGAAAGCGGCGCAGCAACTCGAATTGACCTCAATAACGTTGAAGATGAAGCCTTCTCTTGTTAGTTTTTTTTTTTCTCCAGACTTCTCTTAGCGAGTTCTCCCTTGCTGTCTTTTCCTCCAAGGCAAGGGAAGCCCGATTGAAGCATTTGCGTTCTTTCCTATGCAGATTCTACTCAACTTTTTAGTGTCCCGTTGCCCTTTTTCTTTGGTCCCCTGTTTACGACGGGATAAAAATGTGCAAGAGGATATATTTCGGTGGTGAATGTTTCTTCTTCCGTTTGAACCCACGGAGATCCAATATTACCAGTTCCCTTTTTCCCCTTTTGGTTACTCCTTTGAGGAATTCTTGACCCCGGTTGTGCATGGGAGTTTGCTGGACTCCCCGCCCCTCCCTCAGTGGTTTTTCTTTCACTTTGAGTTCGATGGCCGTTGCTCTCCGATTCACTGCCGTGATCATGTTTCTTAAACGGTCTCAGTCTCCCCCCTGTGATCTGATGGTACACGCTTTTTTTTTCTCCGTTTCCTCTGCTGCTCCTCTTGCCGCCCCAACCTTTTTTCTTTCCAAGTCAGTTTTTCCCCTTTATCAATCAGCGAGCGTCTTTTTTTTCCCACAAAAAGTGATATTGGACGTGTAATCGGTTCCTTGCTTAGGATGAAGAACACACGCGTTGTACAGCCCCCCCTCCTCCAGGGACGAAACGTTTTCGCCCCCTCCCCCTCTGAGTTGCTCCAGTTTTCGGGTCGCGTTCTCCACCCCACCAGCGCGACTTCGGTGTCGCCGGTCCCTTGTTTTGATGTTCTCCCTCTTCGCTCCCCAGTTTAACCACCTTCCCCCCCCAAAACCCCTCTTTCCCCCCGCTTTCGCATTTTCCGATTTCCCTGTTGAGGTCTCCCCAGTACGAGCCTTCTTTTTTTTGACAGGTTCTTTTATTTAAGGAAGCGTCCTATGGATGCATATTTTCTACCTTCTTATGCGGCGCGACGAGCCGAGTTTTCTTTTCTTTCTGGAGCCCCTTATTCTCTCTTTTTTATATGGTTACCCTACTCCCTTTATCAATGTCCAATTATCCCACACGATACAGGATCTGGCGTCTCCCTGATGAGTGAGGAACTCGGAATTCCTAGATCCGGTTCCCACCCTCTTCGTGTATGAAGAAAAAAGAAACGGACGAGGAACTTTTGGGTCGTAGTAAGTAGACCCCTCCCAGATGTCCTTTTTCTTTGCACAGGCCCCCGGTTGGCCCTTTGAGAATGTCTCACTTCGTGAATCTCAAGCCGACGCAGCGGGGATACGCCCACGCAGAGGTGTGTATCCCATGGTTCGGTCCGGTTCTGCGGTCCGCAAATTTACAGTCTCGGTTCCGGTTGGGGGATGTCTCTGCGTCCTTTCGCTACCCTTGTGTTTTACTTTAAATGAGTGCGACTGTTGGTAGTTCTTTTTTTTTTACATTCAGTGGGGGGTTGTTGCCTTTTGGTAATGGGTGGTTTCAACCCTTTTTCACACGAATTAATAGCCGGCATAATCTAACATCTGAACTGCAGAACCAACCCTCCCGTCCTTTTTTTGTTTGATCTTCGTACCACTGGAAATTTTTTTTTGGGACCAGCAAGGTAAGAAAGGGGGACGCTCTCCCCTCCATTGGCCTTCCTTCCCTTGATGACTACGGCATTTGACAAGGGAAAAACAAGTCACGCAGCTTTTTTCAGAGTTTTTTTCTGCTTGGTTCCCCCCCCAACCAAAGTTCGAGCTGTGTCGGAAAGACTAGCGTTTCTTTTTATCCCGACGAGGCCCCGAGTTTCATTCAGTCGATTTTCTAGATGACTACTAAGTGTCCCCTCATCAAAGCAATTCTGAGAAGGCGCCCCTTCCGCGAGGTTTGATAAGACGACTGTCAAGCGAAGGCCCCGACTCCCCCCCACTCTTAGACGTCCGTCTACCATGACTAACATTTCTCGATAAAATACAACAGCCACTCCACTTTTCTTTTCCTTGTGCCACCAGCGCTCGGGCCGCAACGGGAATGTGAAATAGCTGACATGCGCACGGTACGCCAGGGACCCTAACCCCTGCCGGGGGACCTTTGATCCGTTGCAAACAGTCCGAGAAGTT
>Ga0179593_1409755_pt1 | contig 29318 bp, 30 predicted proteins | sample CZODoug2_1_08_16_FD_185931 | JGI IMG/M metagenome (GOLD analysis project Ga0179593, IMG submission 185931) | Vadose zone soil fungal communities from Angelo Coast Range Reserve, California, USA - CZODoug2_1_08_16fungal (PacBio error correction) | ecosystem: Environmental > Terrestrial > Soil >... | reverse complement strand
TGTGGGTCAACATTTGAACACTCACCTCGCCGCCAACCCTCGCGAAAACGGCTCTTACACTATCAACCCGTATAACGCCACATCGACGCGCCTGGAAGGTAACTGGCTTTGCTTTAGATCCAAAGCCTTATCTGCCTGGAGCGAGGTTTCCAACCAATTCCGAGTACCGAGCGTTTTTCCTCATAGGTTTGACTTACGTGTACGGCCTGCCAGCCGTCGGCCCTCCTGTGCTTTTCAATCAGATTCGCACCTGCTACGATAGGCAAGGGGTGATACAGAGACTGTCACGGAGGACTCTTTATAATGACTGGTGTCCCCTTTTAGCCGGTTTACTATCTTCTTCCCAATAACACTGAGTTCGGGCCAACTCGTCCATGGTCACCTCTTTCAATATTTCTGCGCGGCCCCCATTATGACAGACCCCTCTAAGCCGCAGCTCAGAACGACTCCGAAAGAAGGGCCAGACGCGCCTTCCCTAGTTGATCGATTGCAGGGATGTTTTCAAGGCCGGGGTAGTCACGCCGTTCCTGGCTCCGTTTGATTGATACCTCCCAGGAACCGGCGCCCTCTCAGCCTCTGGAGTTCGTGCATTGACAGCGCGGTTCTTCTGCCCTTGCAGGAGGAAGCCTCTCGCTTTTCCTTCGAGAAGCCCCTAAGGGTTGCAGCGTCCATGTTTTCGACACTTTCGACCAGGTCCCTGCGCCGCCCCCCCTCTCTGCGGACATTTCCAAGTGGTCTTTTTTTTTTTCGCAGCTTGTGCAGACCCTCGAAGCCAAGTGGATCCGGGCTAAAGTACCGGGTACGTGAATGTTTTTTTCTATGACTTTGAAGATCCCACCTGGACGACTAGTACTTTAAACGTGGAAGCGCTTGTCGTTCTTCTTTTATGCCGCCGTCACATTGCCCACCCAATCAATCTCATTGTATTACTCTTTTCGCGCGCGCCCAAAAATGAACTCTCCTTTTTTAGGAGTTCTGTTTATTTTGGCGCGCGTCCTATCCAATGTTAGCCCAGGATGTACCTACTCGACAGCTCAGTTTGAAGTGGATCGGGCCCCTCTCCAATACGACCTTCCCTGAACCCCGCCAGACGCTCGCTCGCATTCCCCCTCCCGATGTTCGGCTTGAGTCTCCGTCATTGTCATTAAGCTCGCATGGATGTTAATTACCTTTCTGGTTTTTCGTTTAATGAAAGGTTCCGACATTACTTCCGTTCCGTCCGGGGCCCTGCCTTTCATTGCTCAAGCCGCGATGCGGCCTATTCAGAAGGAATCCAACCTACTACGTTTAACTGGCCCGTCTCACGTCCTTTTCTCTTCTTTACTTGTCATTTCTCCTTTTCTAGCTCCTGGCCCCAGAAGCTGCTTCCCGTCTGAGTATAAGTCTCACTTGTCTGAGAGTCGCCACCTCGCAGCCGACGCTTCAGTGCGCTTCTTATCTTTTCTTTTGCCTCCCACAGGTCCGGCGTGCGACGCTTTTGCGACGTCCCGTGTTATCCCTTGCTGTTTCCCTTGGCCCTTTTTCGATAGGAGGTAGTAGCGCAGGTCTGTAGAACAGCCTTCCAGGTCGAGCCAGGGAGGTTCCTCATTTAGTTCGGAACGAGGTTCTTTAGGTTTTCCCTCATGCGTGCTCCCTTCTCGAGCAGGCACGCGTAGCAGAATTTCTTTTGAATTTTCGTGGAAGACATTGCTCTCTAGTCCTTTCTGCTCCCAGTTATCGAATCCCCTTCTCGCCCTGCTGTCTTCGATGGTGATGCGGTTTCCATTTAGCCCGCTTTCCGCGCGCGGGCCTGTGCAGAACTCTTTACACGAGTCGGTCTTGACGTACGCCCTTTACGTCCTGTCCTGTTCCGTTTTCTGTGCCGTCTCCTTCCGCCCGATGCTGAAGGTTCACGACGAACCTCAAAGGGTACTCGTCGCCGTACGAGCCAGTCCGGTTCCGCCGGTCGACTAACCCCTTGACTCGACGCCCGCTAGTCGCAGGCTCGGTCTTTCTTGGCGACGATTTTTGGATTAATACCTCCCTTGACGGAGTTATCGGCAGCTTCTCCTGAGTGCGTAGATCCCGGCGAGAGCTTTTTTGGCTTAGTTGACTGGCGTCTCACCCCTTTAACCTCCGGTCAGGGCTGCCGGCCCTTACAGTCGTGCGAGAACAGTTGTCTGGATTCCACTTTCCGTATCTGTTTTTACGTTTTCCTATATGCACGGCGTGGCGCGTTCTCCGAGGCACGCGCGGGCGTATCTTTTCTTCCATGAGCCTCGAGTTCGGGGTTGACTGCTGTCCTCCCTCCTTTTCTTCCACGGGTGTTTTAGGATCAAGGTAGCCGCGGGGAGCCCGTTGGGCGGAAGAAGAGTCAAGATGTTGCCGTTTCTTCCCGCGTCCCCTAGAACCGTCCTTCCCATCCGAATATAGGCCACTTAGAGAAATTCTGAGGGGTCCATCTCCGTTCCCCGGGTTCCAGCTTCAATTGCTCGTTTTCTCGTATGTTCGATCTCGACACAGTCGTCGCTGTATGAGAACTCCCGCGGGTTCTTCCATTTTTTCAGGCTGTTTCACGCGCCACAGTTTCTACACCTTTCTGCATCTTTATCCGAGACGCATAGCCTTTTCTCAATTCGGCAATCTCCCCTCCCTCGGTAGAATGCTGCTCCTCTTCTCGTGCTCTTTGCAGGAGCCCGCCAAAGACTCCCGTCTTGGTTGCACGACGACCTCAACTCGATTTCACCGCTCTTCCCGTGTTTGGAGGTCTTGAGTTCTTTAATTTCTTTTGTGCATCCTCCTGTTCGGGACTCATAATCTGTGCCCCTTACGGGGTTGGAGAGGGGACGACTTCTCAGGAAGTGGATGCTTCGGCGGGAGTTTGCTTGGTTTCTTCTCCGAGCCAAGCGGGCCCGTCCCCGTTTTTTTTTTTCCAAACCTTGATTGGCGGACGTTTTACCCCTCGTGGAGCGTTTTACGAGGGTCGTCGATCCCTGGGGCGCTCCTACCACCCCCCCATTGATCTTCCTTCGAGAGAGACACAGTTTGGGACTTCTCCCCTTTCGTTTGCCTAGAGCCTTAGTGGCGACGTAGAGGCGTAAGCCTTATTGTTTTGCTCTTTCCCTTGCGTCACGCTCGCTTCCTTTCCCTGGTGGAGTGGGTTTCGATTTGCCCAAAGTATCCAATCGAAACCTACCGAGGGTCCCGTATTCAGATTTGCAGGTCATACTTATGCTCGTTGATGCTTATTATTGTCCAAATACCGCTGTTACCTGCTTCTTACCGTGTCTGATGACGGTCATTAACCTCGATTATTTTATCCACAATGTTCCTTCTGATCCCAGTCTTTTCTCGTAGCGATGCGGTTCCCTGCCCTCGACTGCCCAATTCCTGCCCGGGACGTTCCTAACAAACCCCGAATGGGGGCGATTTGTGCCTTCTTTCTGCTGCGCCTTCAGTTGTGGTTCTGTGAAACGGTTAATGACTGTGCCCGGTGTCAGAAGAGTCGCCCTGCAAAGAGGAGCTGACGATGTATTCCGCTATCCCTTGCTAAGTTTGATAGTACATTTGATGACAGGGTATCGCGCGGAGTAGCTGGTACGGATTCGGTCAAGACCGATTTTTTTACTGTTGAGTCTAATTTGTTTCGACTGGTTCCAGTTCTTCCATCCATGAATGTTATATCCCAGTTTGTGGGGCTGACGGCACGATCTTCTTTGCTCATCTTTCCCGACACGGTGCTTACTGTCATGGCGCCCCCTTGCGTCGCTTGGGGTTCCTCCGACAGGCCTTTTTTGCGGGCGTTTGTGTCACTTGATGCCTCTTCGATCCCTAGGAGGTGGCTCGGCGACATGGATGTAGTATCTGGACGGGCGTGTACTCTAGTTGCTAGTCTCTCGTCGCGGCGGTGACTGGTCCCCCCCTTCCTCATCTCCTACTTCATCTTGATTACCCAGTTCTGCCATCTCCTAGGCTCTTTCTCGCACAGGTCGCTTAGACCTCGATCGCATCCCTTTAGTTTTTTTTCACACAACCTAATTTTGCAGTTTTGCAATCCACTTCGTAGCGTCGACTGAAGCACCCCTTGGGGCCTACGTAGGCACGACGGCTTTGCTACCGAAGCAAAGGGTCGCTTTTGAATCCGTTTAGTATCCGATCTTGAGGTGGCGACATCTTCCGGCTCGTTAGCGATTTTTTGCCGAATGGTTGGATGTTATAGAAGATGTGGTGTACTTCCGTCCTTTAGATGAGTAGTCCCCTTCAATCCCACAGAGCTCCGTCTGCTTTACGGTGTCGTTTTTTAACTCTTCTTGCCCCTTCAGGTAGAGGTCTTGATCGAAGACTGGAATAGCGGACTGGTCTTCTTCGGTCCCCCAGCACTATGATTCCAGATATCTGTCCGTATTTTCTTAGGAGTGTCCGTTCAATTGTTTTTTCACCCGAGCGCGGGTGCTGGCATTTTGCGGGCGGGGCGCAGGCGTGTTGCGAGTTTGTTCCGCTCAGTTCGAAGTCTGGTCGAATGGCGAGCACAGGGGGTTTTTGTATTTTTGTCCTGATTGCTTCCTTTAAGGGTGACGTAATTGGTGTCTGCGTTCCGGCTACAGCTCATCCCCGCCAGTTACTTGTGGAGGTCTCGAACTCCTTCCTTCTCTTCCTTGTTGAGAACCAGTTCCAACAGTCTCCCGAGATTGGCTGCCGCAAGCCAGACGGCCCAAGGACTTTCCCCCCTCCCTTGTATGAGCCCACTGCGGCTTATCTCTTCTTTCCTCTAAGTGTTGTTGGTGGATCTCTAGTCTCCGGTTGGAGAATACGACGTCCATTTCGCCTTCTTCCTGAAGCGGTCCTCTTCAGCCCAGGTATCGCTTTTAATCATGTGCACTCTTCGCGAAAGCACGGGCGAATCACTCGCCGTCCTTCTTTACTCAATCCACGGAGTGCCTTATCGTGCTCTTCACACCTAGCAAGTGAACTTGAGCGGTCAACCTGGACGCACAAAGTCACAATCACCAGCCCTGGTTCTCCTACCTCTCTTCCCGCCAAGTCTAATTCAATGCCTTGGACAGGACGGCCGCCGCCCGAAAGCGACCCAGAATGAGCCACATTCGCGACTCCACTGCTTCGCACCCGCGCTCGTTCATGTTGCAACCCGCCGCGATCCTGGCCAGTCTCTCCCTTTTTTTTTCATCCGTCGCGCGAAGATGGTCCCGAAGGGACATGTCTCGATCAACGACTAATCGACTCAAAGCCGACTCGTTCTCCACCGTTGTCCGCCCACCTATTCAGCTTTTGGAGTTCGTCTCCGGTACACCTACCATTCGCCCTTCAGGAACCCAAGTGCTCTACTATCCAACCATCTCGCCTTCTCTCTCCTGAAACCCTACAATTGGGGCGCACTGATGCCCCCCCTGGAAGAACATGCGGCTTGACACGATCGACCGTTTGTTCAGCTCCCTCCTCCGTCCCTTCTCTCCCCGACTTCGTAAGTTTCCTCCCTCCGGTTCTTGCCGCCATCCTGCAAATGGGGGCTGAAGACTGCGACTCGAACCGTCTCGATCTCTCCCCTCTCCCTGTTCATCTGACTCTGTCTTCCCTTGTGATCCACGATGCAAGTCTTCGGGATTATTACGTGCCGTGTCCACGTCCTCGTTACGATCTTCTCCCCCACTCACTCGAATACCCCTCCCCCGGCAACGCACTCCCCTATAAACTCATTGGCGCATCCCACCCCGAAGGAATCAGAACTTATTCTGCCTTCCCTTCGTTCAGCCCGCCCACCCGGCCCTGTAATGCACCGCCCCCATCCGCCCGCGCCGCTGCTGGCCCACGTCAGCCCTGCCGCCGGTTCGGTCAGAGATCCCCCAAGAATCTTTGCCGTTTCATTCGTCGACAAGACGGGCCTTATCCCATGGAATCGGTTCCCAGCAACTGGGACCGATTCTCCCTTTGCATTCCGATGTTAAGCAGTGTGAATCTTCTTTCTGACCCCCTTACGTAACAGACTTTCTCCCTCGATCACGAGACCCTGTAGCTAACATTCCCCCCACCGTTTCTTTCAAGGCTCCTTGGTAATCTAGTTTCCGACTCTTTTGCAAAGCCCTTCGCACGCCGAACACCGGCTGTCCACGGCCCCAACAAATTCCTTCTGATCACCCCACTCATGTATCCCCGGTCGCCCCTGAAACCAAATTGAGGTTCGTCATGCAAGCACCGGTTTGACCCCCCCTTCTCCATCACGATCGGATTTCCTGGACCTCATCTCCGGGGAAATCCGCTTGGATCCTACGTACTGCTGGCTCTTTTTTTCAAGTTTGACTCGTCTGTATTGGGGACCCTCTTCAAAGACTCCTGGTCACGCCCCCTGAATTTCTTTGCCCCCTTTTCGCCTCAACTCCTAAATTCCATCCCCCGCCAATGAACTGAAGCTTCTCAATACGTTCCCGGAATTCGTCTATTTCCTTTTCGTGCATTTGCACTACGGCAAACCCCAACGCCCCCGGCGGTTGACTTCCGTCAGCGTTTTTACCCCCCCCGTCGCGCTTGAAGCGTCTCACTAGTCCCTTCCGCTACGTAGCCCCCCGTCCCGTCCTTCGCTCCCCGACCGGTGCGCCCCCAAACGCTGTCGCTCTCGGGAACTTCCTCTCATTCGTGTTTTTCTGCCCATGTCTCCGCAGTCCGAACTAGTGACACGAAACTCTCCAAAACTTTCGTAACCCCAAGCCTTTCGAAGCACGTTCCCTCCAAGTGGCCAGAGGCCGACTCTCGGTTTCAGACCCAATCGAAGCTCCCACATCCGATTATCGAATGTGCGTCCCCTCTCCCCCCAGTGGTAACCGAGTTCTGTATTCTCACTGGCCGTGCTTTAGAAAAAGACTATTCTTCAGTAGGCAGCCCTCCCACACACTGTAAGAGCCCCCTTTTCCGTTCGAGTTACTCTGGTACCAAATACTTTCATTTGGCGGAGCCTTCTTCGCAGTATACCTGTCGCCCCCTCGACTACCGCTTCTCGAAGGGGCTTGCTTCCTTGAAGCGGTGTGAATGGAAGAAGGCGTTATTAGGACGTAGCCTAACCAACGTGAAGACGAAGGTCGTCGCCTTTCGTCGCCTTTCCTTCCCCAGAAGCACGCCCGATTACACCCTGCCCAGGGACTGCCTGCTCCGAGAAGAACGGTGTCTAGATCTTGAACCTAGGATCGGACTCGGCACCTGATTTTTATTTGGCACAGTCAGTAACTTGATCTATGAGCTCTGTATATGAGTGTCCCGCTCCTGAACGTATGGGTCGGACAGTCGGCCCTCTGTTTGCATACTGAGTCTAACCATTGTCGCTGGTAGTCTGACACCCGTTTTCTCCCAGAGGCTTAGATTTTTTTGTTTCTACTTTTCCGCCCCAGTGAACGGACACCCCGAGGTTGCGTCTCAGCAAGGCCCCCCAGAACTGGACGCTTGCTTATGTGAATTTCGCCGACCTTCTCGGACGATTGATCACGCGCCCTCCATTTTCCCCCTACGCTTCCCCAACAAGTCTGACATCTTTGTGAGTCCACATACGGTCGACCCGTCAGATCTTGCTTGCGATTTTTTTGTCAGTTCCCTCTTTACGGTTTGCGCCTCCCTCCGACGAGGCAGGCCGTTTTCGCGCTTCCCTATTCCGACGCCTGCAGGCCCCTGGAAATCACGTGACGTCACGCCGCACGGTCTTTTCTGAATCCAACTCATTTCGTATAACAGCTGACTATCCTTACTTACGCGTCTTCTCACGTAAGGTTTCTGCCTTCGGAACCTACTTGCCTTCGTCCAGCGATTACCCCCCCCGTAGGCTTAGTCGTTCCACTCAGCAGCCATCTCGGGTGGGGTCTACCATACGAATAAAGCGCCGCAAAGACCGTCTTGGCCAAGCTGGGCCGATTTTCGCTCTTCCCCCGGAGAATTTACACGCCTTTCACCCTTAGACTGGAGCTCCTTTTCCGGCAAGAAGGGTTCTTTAATGCGCGTAAGCATCTCTGACGTCATAAACGAATGCCGTGCGTAACGCCATTCCCACTAAAGGACGGCTCTTACGAGTTACTGCTCTAGGATTTCTCGGAACGCGGTCCTTTTTCCACTCCTCCTTGCGACGAATCGGAGCCGGTCGTAACCCGAACCTTTCTCCTCACGTCTTCGGTGCGTGTTCAACTGCACTGAATGACCCGGTTGCCGTTCCGTCTTTCCATCCGGCTCACCGGTTCACCCACCCATGCCGTTTTCCCCAGGTTCCAACATCTTCCTGTTAGCGCGCGGGTCTCCTCTCTTTCCTGTTTCGAAGCGCTCTTTACTTGATCCCCAATTCAGAAAGCTCTTCCGTCAGCGTTCTGCTGTTATTGTTGTACCACTTCCCCGCGACCTTACTACCCTTAACCCCGCGTGTAAGGTGGGACAGATCTCCAGGCCTTCGTGGTTGGAGCTTTCCTTCGCCGCTGCCTTCCCTCGCTGGGGCTTTTAATCCAGGACTTCTTAATCGCTTCCGAGACTTCGCCTCCATCTCCCGTAATTGATTCTCACGTACTGTAATTTCCTGATCCACTTTTCGGGCGCCCCCTCCACTCAAGGCGAACACAACATGCGTCAGTCCAGAGGTCTCCTCTTCAAGCTCCCGGCGGTTCGCCTCAATTCTGTGTCCTGGGCTTCCTCTTCACCCAATAACACCCTACGTGCGAGGTCTTTTTCCCCCCCCTCCCTGTGGGTCTTCATTTATTTTCACGACTACCCCCGGTTCTCCAATTCCCTTGCCGAAAAAGAGGTGGCCTGTCGTGTGCCCGACCGGAGAGTACGACCACCCGTGTCAGAGGCGGATGTTGCCATTCAGACGGATTCTCGCTCCAAAGCCTGCGGTCCCTTTTTTTCCTCCGGTACCGCAAGGTCTTTCAAAAGTTAAGACAAACAGGACCCTCTCCCGGGCAAACTTACGACGCTTTTTCCCGGCTGGCTCGACGTGCTTTCCCCAGAGCGACCCCAATACTTTCTACTGAACTGCTGAAGGCCGACCGTTGATGGGCCTCCGGAACTTTTCTCAGGTTGCGCCGCGACTTTACCAACCAAATTCGGTGGCTCTCTCGATCCCACCCGGCTTCATCCTTTGGGTCCTCAGACCTCTCTCTGCTTTTGAAGGCCACTCACTCCCTCTTGCCCTTTGGCCCGTTTACGGCAGTTCATCAACTCCTATTTCAGACTTCCGGTGACCCCTACCAAGGACATGTGCTCCCCCCCCCCTGATCACGCGCCCCTTCCGAAGTTTTCTTCGTCCGTCCTCGGGCAGGATGTGCCCTGCGGCTAAAATGCCTTTATTTTTTCGTCTAAAGCTGATTGGGACCTTTTGACCCTGGTCTTACGTGGCACCGAGCCCCCCTGTGTCTTGGCCAGCTTCCCCCAGGCCTGCAGACACCTCTCGAATTTCATGAGACTCCATTACCTGAGTATCCGAATCCCCCGGACTGATTAAGTTTACAGTCGGGAATCTTTTGGAACCCCTGACGTCGGTTACTTCGCCCCATTTCTTACAATTAAACGCTTATGGCTCTCACCCTTCCCTTCTCTTGCTTGTAACGAAGTCGTCTCCCCTTCTCTCAGCGGCGGGGCTCCTCGTACGAACCGCCAGATTACTTCGTTCTTTGATTTTCCATTGGATTCCCAGTGTCTGTACATCAGCCGTTTGCTCGAGGGGGTCTAGGCGCGGCCTCGTGGCCACTGGTGACCCTATACGGTTTATTCATTTTATTCTCATAACGGCTTTGACACAGGAGGGAAGAGCTCTATGGAGGTGATCTATATATTTTTCATACCTTTTCCCTCTTTTTTTATGCTGACCACCTTTCCATCAGAGAGTGTTCCCGCAGGGTCCGCCTTTTGTTGATCCAGTCAACGCGAGCTGGACCCCCCAGTGGACCAGAGCGTCAGAAAAACATCGTTATTCCCTCCTCCTTCTGACCCCCTGACCCAAACGTCCCCGGCCTTCTCGACCGAAGTTATTGTCGTTCTTATACTCTCTCCCCCAGACCGCCTCTAGCTCAGGGGAGAAGATGAGGTCAAAACTTCCGGACGTGACCTTGATCAGGTGGGCCACGTCACTCCGTTTGCCTGTAAAGCGCCTTGGTCGCCGTTTTCTGCTTACCATCATGAGTTACCAAGAGACAGCCCTCCCCTTGATACGGATCTGTACGCATGGTGATTCCTTGAGACCTGGCCCCTTTACATGGATCATAATGTTTCTAGAGTCATTTGTTGGGAATGGTTCCTGGTGAACGACTTTTTCCACCTACCCGGGGCTCGGCTTGGCCAAGTATCTTCAGGGTCAGAGTAAATCGGGCTGGATCTGCCCGTCCGATGCGTTTAGAAGACTGCCCAGTCCTTCCCTAGTCAGAGACTGTCCCGAACTTCGCCGCGTTCGCTGATTTGGCTGTTCTACCTGCGTGGTAGTTCTCCCCGCTCTCGACAAGAGGTTCTGATCCTCCAGGGAACCCATGGCCATCGCTCCTTCTCGTGGCTCGTTTCTTTCTCCCTCCACCCCCCTTTCTAGTTTTCCCTACTATGCCGGTGAGGAATTGACGCGTGCTGTCGATAGCGGAACGCCTTTTTGTATCGTTCCTGTAGCACCCCCTTGACCATTTCCTCGTCCGCCCGTCGTTTTGTCACAGGTAAAAAGTTTGGGCCCGCACCAGGTTGTCGCAGCGGTGATCCTCAACCTTTCCTACAGCCTTGTAGCGGGCGGAAGTTCCCTGTTATCGTTTGTAGCTGACCTAGAATTCCTTTTGGTGACGAATGTACGGCACTTTGGACCTCCTGTTATTTTTTCTCTGAAGATTTGGCCTGCCTGGAAACTTCCCAGCTCCCCGCTCACTTGGTTTTGTCTGAATAGTTCTTAGGTATTTCCCCCAATGCCTGCCCCGTTGTGTCTAGTTCAGTCGTATTTCCGTCACTGTCCATGAACCCCCGACTGGTAGGCACGCGCCCTTAGGTTTTTTCTTTTCAGTGGATCCGGGTGCGCGCCAATACTTTCTAGCCTCCACGTGCTTTTCCTTAAGATTATGGCGTCTGACACTTCTTGTCGTTTTGGCCCCTCTTTTCTCCCTATCGCATCGGATATCGCTATTCCCCTTGGCTGTTGCTCTCGGGCAATTGACGGGAGATCCTTTAATCAGTCTCCTGAAACGAGCCCTCTCACCCTGCTCGCCTCCCGACTCTGTCCTTTCCTCGGAGACTTCACGCCCCCCGCCGAGGAAGACTGGACAGTCCAACGGAGTGTTTCTTGTTTCTTTGTACGGGTATGCGGGCAGGTTCCACACTTGCATCGGGAAGATACTCTTCTTCCCTTCCCCTATTCCCTAAGGGAGGAGCGTCGCACGCAGGCTTGACTGCCCGCTTCGCTCCAGGACGAAGCGTTTGTTTGTTAATCTTTTTGGCAGCTTTTTGCCCGACTTAATTGCCTGGAGCATGAGCCGTTTCTTCCCTGTTTATGAGTTCTCTCCCATCTCCATTTCGAGCACCTTATTTTTAGGCCTTGAGGCTAGAGTTGTCTTGGGCCATATGGACTTCAGGGTTGTCCCTGACCCTCACGTGCATCGAAATTTCGCTCCAGTTAACGGCGTTCCGAGTAATGCCTGGGATGGATTTATCATTCTCCTTCTTTTGCGTCATTCACTTCGTGCTTCCTCGTGCCATAGCCATCCCCTATTCTCATTTCTTTGCGTTCAGTCGTTGTGACGGAGTGTAACTTCTCAGCGTTCAGTGAGACACTCTTCGTGGCCTTCAACCTGTCAAAGAGCGTTTTCGTCGCTGTTCGTTGGCCGGTCTTGCACCTCACACGACCGCTTACTTTCTGCTGAAAGTTCAATACCTCCCCTCAAAGGGCCCTTTCGGGTCGGCAGGTGCGTTTTCACGATGAATCGAACTGACGTCTCAGAGCGTTTCTAAGGGATCGTGAGTATTCGTCCCGATGAGTTTGGATTGAGTCTTTTTCTCTTCCTTCATCATTCCGTTCTGGATTGTGTACGATTACCAAGTATAGTCCGAGGTTCCTGCAGTGACGTCGTGCCGGGAGGGCTCGCCCGACACGGCATTCTTCGTCTTGCTCGTCGTTCAAAACCCCGTTCAATGGCCTGTTGCTTCCATCTGCCCTCGTAGTCTCCTTGAGGATATCCCTTCTTCCGGTCTGTTCTCGCGCTCTCCGAAAAAGGGCGTTTTTTGTTTTTTCCGCCTGCCAAGAGATGTCGTCTTTCCCGACGAACTTTATCTGGCCCGTTTTGGGGTTCCTTGCGGCTCGCTTTTTTCCGGAACCTGTTTGTCCTTAAACCGTACTTAATTTGAAGCCGCGTGACGCCCCCCCAAGCGTTGGGCGACGGCCGATTCCTATTCCCGTGATCTTTCTCCGCAGCCGTCCTCCCGAAGTCCCCTTAGAGGCCCCTGCGATTTTTTCTTTAGCCCTCTGTTAAAGCCAGACTTAAGTTTGGCTGGCTGGCCGTCCTTTCTCGATCTCTACCCAGTCGTTTGTTTATGTCGCATTCCTCCTCCTGTTTCTGCCCCCCTTGTCTTCGGACTGACGGACGCAATTCCAAACCTAGACGCCCTTGACTGCCCCCTTTGGTGAGAGTTTCCTTCCTAGCCCCATGCGGCCACTAGCCCCTGCCTTTTGTCGAAGGGTGCGGCTTGTGCCTCTTCGAAGGCGCCGCCAAATCTTTCCTTTTTGTGTTTTCTTTTCTTACGATTCTCCAGTTTTTTAGTCGCCTTTTCTTAGGAATGAGAACGCATCTTTGGATTCGAGGTCGGCTTACTTTCCCAAACCGTTGCCCATTGTTCGATTTCTTTGGTTTTTTTTTGAGAAGACCCTTGTGGGCTGAGAGGTATCGGGAGCCGCTCCTGTGCCGTTGGTTCCCCCTCCGACGAGAGCTCCTCGTCCCAGTTTCGGTCCCCTGTTTTTTCTAGCAGGACGTTTTTCCGCCCTGTCTTTCCCTCGTTCCAGAGGCTCCTTCCCATACTGGTGATGCTCCACACCCGTTTTCAAGCGTCTGAGAGAGAAATTTGGTTAAGCACCAGGCCTCGGGTTTTAGCTGAGCCTTTTAGACTCCTCTTTAGTAATCCGTTCGTGCGACGCGGCGAGAGGTCGTCAATCTTTGCGGCCGCGCTCCCTTTTTGTGGGTTGGCCGGATTGCTCCCCTACGAACCGGCGAACCATCAGAGTGTACAGTCTCGTCTCTCTTGAAGTTCCCATGCGCTTGGTTTCTTTCTCTTCTTTCTCCCCCCGCTGAGGCAGAACTATTTCCCTGCCTTGACCTTTCTATGCCGAGTCCTCCTCTCCCTATGTTTTCCTCCTCCAACACCAGTCAAGTTTTCTGATACCCCTTTTCCTCTATTCGGGGCGGATCCTGACGATTTACTTTTCCCTTGTTTACCCTTTTCTCGAACCCTCATTTTTGGAGGGTGGACCTGGTACCTTCGGAGCGAACGGAAGTTTTTGGGTGATTTCACCGTTGCTTTGTCGGTCTTTTTGGACCGCTTGCTCGAACCGAGATTTGTCAGATTACAAGCCTCGATGATTTTTCAGTTCGGGTTTCTTCCTTCTGAGCTTGCATGGTATGTTTTGTTCAGATGGTACGCTCTTTCATAACTCCCCTTTCTTCTTCTGTGCTCCCGTGCTTACAAACTTTGTCTAACCCCTCTTACAGGTTAGGGTCATACATTTACATGGGAAGTTTCCTTCGGCTGTCGGACAAGATTTCTGTTTCGACTCTGCGACCCCCCTTCTCCGACTGCCGTGTCTCTTCTTTGCGGGCGCGGGTTCTTGACCGATTGGGGAGGGGCGAATTTTCAGCCGCTTTCTTTCGAGGCTTCTCTGTGGTGTGGCTAGGCGTCTACCCTGTCCTTTTAGCGCCGTTCTTGGCCATTTTTAAGGCTCTTCTTTGGTTGAGACGATAGTCGCGCGCCTCTTTTACATTCACGACCTCCGGAGACTCAGCTTCCTTTTTCCCCGTGTCGATTTCCGGTTCGAGTCTCCAGGTCGATGTCTACATCGAGCAATCTATTCTTCTCGTCCCTTTCCCCCCACTCTGTGAGTTCGGTTCCGCACCCTCGCTTAGCGACGGGAAACTCTACGCCGTCTTTTCTACCGAGGGTCCTTGGCGACGTGACAACGGGTCGCTTGTTTGCCGCGGTCGTCAAGGGCCTGACTTGTTTTGCGCCCCCCCAATCTTTCCGCGATTAGCGCCGTCGCTCTGGTGATTGGTTGTGATCGTCTCTTCATTTTGTTTTCCTACTCGTTTCCTAGATCTAGGTTTAAATAGACGAATCAGAGCTACGATGATCCGTTGTCGATCCGAGGTCGGCCTCCAGGTCGATGTCCGGATAGAGAATGTCCTTCTTCACCAGGTCTCAGCGCTACGATCCCCTTCCCTCCGGTCTTTGACTTCGGCCGTGGAACGGTGTGACCTAGCATTTTGGGGTTGGGTTCGGGACGAGGGCTCCCCGTATTGGTCGGCTTTCCTTGTCCTCCTAGGCGTGCAGTTCTTGCTTGACGTGCCTCGACCGGTTTTCTGTCTTGGGAGGTGTACTTGTTTTCCGCAGATTCCGGATGGAACTCATACCTTTCCCGGTTATTCTTTTGCCAGCCTGTTCTCGGCTCAGCCTCCTTTTTACGTGTCTTTTGAGCAAGAGTCCCTAGTTCTGCTTCGAAACCGACCCCAGGAGGCCCCGCGCCTCTTCTCTTGCCCTGACGCACTCGTAGTCTTAAGTGCGACCTGGCCTTCGTTACCCTCCCCCGCATGATTGAGATCTTTCTTTGCAGCCTCCTAAGGTGTTTTGATTTCCGTCTCTCTCCTCCTTGGGCCGCCTCCTCTTAATTCTCCTCCTCCATGGAAGATGGCTCTATCACCCCCTAATAGCGTTCCTCTTTTTTGACGGTGCCTCAAGCTCCGAGAAACTCTTTCGTTTTTTCCTCGAGTCCCACTCCCTTCGTCTTCTCTGAGCGGCTGGAGCTGCACCCTTCCAGGACCTGTTTCTCTTTTCCCAACCGGACGATGAGCATCAAGCCCCCCTTTCCCAATCCCAATGGTAGCGTGTAAAAGAATTTCCCTTCTTTTACCTTCGCCGCCCCCGCTTAAAAAGGAGAACGTTACGCCCAATGCCAGTAACCCGCCCTCCCTTTCCCTTAAACGGCTCGCTTCAGGGAAAGGTTCTTTGCATTTCCTCCTTCGATGACGGTTACCCTTGAAGGAAATGTTTGATTCCTACGACCTTTTGACACTTCCGCCGAACCTGTCCTCTACACCCTTTTCTCTAATCAGTCTCGGAACCTATTTTCTAGCTTGGACCACTTTTATCTCGAACGCCGATTGCCAACCCAGCTGATCTAAGTCCCTCCCACCTCGCACAGAGTTTCCTCCTCCCTACATCGCGTTTCTACACGCGGGTTGTTCCAACTCTTAATGCCCTGAACTATCCGCCTGGTGACCCCCACACGCGTTTAATGTTTTCTGCGTCGCCCCGCCTCACCGTCCGCTTTCGCTTTCAAGGACTCCGCCCGCTCATCGAGACGCCCTTTCTTTGCGCCTCCTTCCCCCACCTTGTCTTTTCCAAGCAATTTTCTATCCTGAATTCTCTGCTCGATTTTCCGCCCCCCTCCCTTGACCCGTCCGACCCCCCCTTTCCTCGACAACGGTGGACTCCTCTTAAGTCTTCTGCTTTTTCGTTCCCCTTCCAAAGCTTACTTCTCAGATCGTCTCCAACCTCCAGTTACTACCCGCCCCTTCCCCCCAGCCCGCCTCCATCCCCCCCCTTTTTTCCGCAACTCCCTAGCAACCCCGAAGTGCATCCGACTCCTTCTGGATATTCACTTCGACTCACGCCCCTGGACTTTAATGTCCCCCCCCGCTCCCCTTGTCACTTCATTCGGAAATGTTCATGGAGCGACGCTGGTCTCAGAGAACCACACACAATACGCGTGCAGTCCTCTCCTCAAAGATTCTCTCAATTTTCCCTGTCTTGGACCCCCCCACTTGAAACGAGGCACGACCCTTTTCATCGAACATTTTCCATCCTTTTCATCCTTTATGATCGCGCCTAGCCACCATGTTTAGCGAGACCCCCGCGACCCTTGTCCATATACCGTTCCCTCCAAAATCTTTCTAAACTTTCTCTCTGGTAAATTTCTGCCGACCTCAGTAATTTTTCAGGCCTGGCAGGGAAAAGGCCTTTGACACCGTGCAGGCCTTTTTACCCCCAGGTGCACCGCCCCAACGTCCCCCCAGTCGACTTGTAGCCGCCCTCGCATTCAGAAGTACTTTCTCCCGCCCACAACCTCTTTGGTTCGTCTCCCTTGCGGCCCTTCATCCCTCGGATACGTGCCTCCTCTCTTACCCCTACGGGGTATCCGACGGACTTTGGTTTTCTTTCATTCTGCATGTTTAGAGGACCTTTTTCTCCGCACTTTGTCAACTACTTGAGGAACTTGCCTCCTTATGTTCGCTGCTCCATCCACTCCCTCCACCCCCCCCTTGTCACCTTTAAGATGGTAAATAGGTTCCCCCCTTTTCAGGTCTTGTATTTTCTTCGTGCTACTCCGGCCCCACCCACGCCCACGGCGTGCGGCCGCATTCTTGACGAACTGAGCTTGCCTATTTCTTCTGGCATCCTTCCACGTCGCAACGTCCGTGCTCGTCCCCCTCGAGGCCTTGTTTCCCCCACGTTCGCTCTCTTGCCAAAGCTCTCCTGGTTTGCCCTCCTTTAACCATTTTATCCCAGAATCCTCGTACAAGAACTCTCCCTGATTGTGGCGTAACCCCCCGTTTTCTCTACATTCTCTTTGACTCTGCTCGCTTTCGTCGAGACCCCTCCTGACCCTCTCCCATCCTCCTCCCACCGGCCATTTCTCTCGTACCCACCCCCACAATTTGGGTTTCACATTATTTCCCCATTCCCTCCCTTGGCGCGACTTCCACCAAAGCACCTTCTCCCAGTTATCGGCCAAGCTCCCCAGAAAGAGCCTGTTTCACCCTTCGTTTTTCTCCGTCACACACTACGTTTTCGTGGCTGCGTCCTTAGAAGATTTTACCTGGAAGACCCTACGACCTGCTTCTTGGGTTGAAGGGACTGGCTCATTGAGCATTAGGACCGCTGCCTCCAACAAACGTGCCGAGACCTTGACATTCAGGGTAGACTTTTTGGATGAGTCCCCCCCCCCCCCCGAAGTCAATAGATTTCCCCACATGATTTCCTGGGTCCCCTCTCCCTGCGACGACTCTTAGTACGTCACTTAAGGCGGCCGCCTTCAACCTTGACCTCTGTTTTTTTCTGAGGAACTGCTCGAGGTATGCCACCTTGGTCATAGAAGTGGAAGATCCCTGAAGATGGGCGCTCCCCTTGCGTTTTTTCATCCCTGATTTCGACCTCTCTCGTCGACCCAACGCTTCTTCCCCTCGGCTCTCCTTCTGTTACCCGACACATGGGTATTCCCCTCTCTTGTAGTGGACCCCCCTAAGTCCACAATTCTCTATGGAAGTCTCCCGGGAGAGGTCGTCGACCTTTCGCCTTCCTCCTCTTTGAACTTCTCCCCCCACTTCAGTTCCGACTTCGATTCGCTGACTTCAAGATCCTGAAGAGCTTGGTCTCTCCCCCCCCCTCTTTCCCTCTCTTCCCTTTTGATTCTCCCCCCCTCAGCAATGCCACTTTACCGTTTTGTTGTCGACCTCCTGAGTACTGAGGACTGTCCTTGGTTGCGTCCATCGCCGTACTTCACTTCATGCCTCCTTGACCCCTCTACCTTTAAACGTCCCGCCGTCACCCTTGTTTTCGGGACTCCCCCCCCCTCTCCGTTTCGAACCCGCAGTCTAGCCTCCCTTCGACCCTCTTTCCTCCCTATGTTTCCCTTTTTATACTTTTCCGCACCTTCTTTCGACCCTCGAGCGAACCTTTTGTTCTCGTTTCCCCAATTAGCATCCTCCTCTTTTTGTTAGGCAAATCTTCCAGGACGACTAACTTTCCAACTATTCTTTTCCAAGGCTTTCGTCTGAACTCGCTAGGAAGCGGAACTCATTTCCACGCCGTCACCCCTCGACCTGTTTATGACTTCGGCGGAGATGTAGAAGTTCCTGTCCTCGGATGCGCTGTCATACAGATGATGTAATAATATCTCTTAGTCTCGCACATCCCCCTCCCTGAAGGAGTAGCGCTTCTGCGCTCTCTCTCGCCCGGCATGAGGGTTACCCCTGAAATCAATCAGTGCAGCTTCCCTCTTCCCTTGGCCTCTCCTGACCAATGTTATAAAGCAGCGCGACGGTCCTCCTCCCCTGCAACTGCACATGTCCCCCGGGCGACCTTCCCTTTCCGCCTGGCCAACGGTCCCCGCCCTTCTTTTCCCCCCCCTGTCCTGTCTTCGCTCGTGGGAGGTGCTTTCTCTTCTACGCCCTGATTTACTGACGGGATCACCCTCCTACAGGATAGACTTGTCTGCCCCTGAGATGCTTGAACCGACCATCTACCCCGTTAACTAGATAACACAGAGTTTCTTTGTCAACGTTATCTTCCCCCTTGATTTTAGCTTTTGTGAGTGCTTAGAAGATTTTCCTTCGAGGTTTTAGCCAGTTACAGTCCTCCTCTTTCCTCCGATTCTCCTCCATTAATGAATGCTCAACCATCCCCCCTTGACCTTAACGATCATGCGTCTCCTCTAGAAATTAAACGACTCACTGCGACTACCACGACAGAGGATTCCCGCCTCAACTTCCTTAGTACCCCATTAGGTCCCCAAAGCGATTTAGAGCTTCAGCCAACCCAAGGATGGGTCGCTACCCCTTTATACCCACTTCCCCTTACCGGGATCGGGCCTGGACACCCCCTTGGGGCCCTTTTCCCCGTTCACGCCCTCTCAGCCCCGCCACCTCCCATTACGTCTAAACGATTCCGTTTGAGTGTTTGTTCTCACGAAGAGTAAGACAACCCCTTTCTTTTCCGCGCTTCCTGTCTCTAACCGGCTTTTACCTGAGTTTTTCAAGAATTAGGTCCAAGGTTCCCGTACTTCTTTCATGCACAGGGTTAAAGAGTCCTTCCCCACCTTACGCGCCTTGTTTTCCCTTCCTCCCCCCTTCCCGTCTGGCTCGCTTTTCTTCCACAGCAGCAGAACAACCAGACTGGTTCTTTCACTCGTGACTGTTTCAGGAGAGGTTGTGGTCCCCCCCCCCCCTTCGGCTCCTTTTTCCTAACAGGGTTGCGAAGGACTGCGTTCCACCCTCGGGGATTATCGATCAGAAGCTTTCTATCTCTTCTTATCTGGCATCGTCTCACTCGTTAGTCTAGTGGGTGCAGGAAAAGAACTTCCCCCGATTTTGATATGGTTTTTTCAGTGTATTCTCAACTCCAGCTTTTTAGATCTTTCTTACCTAAACATCTTCGTACCATCCCGATTCACCGTCTCCCTCCTCGCCTGATGCTTTTTTCTCTATTGAGTAATTTTGCTGCCTTCTTCGAACGGGCCGCTGCCCCCCTTGCCTGCGCGTGAAAATGAATCCTTTCCCAAAGAGCCTCTTTGTCTGGAAATCTCTTCCCCTCCGGCCCCGAAACACGCACCCTGAATGAGACTAAAGGTAACCCGGGTGACCTTCTTCTTAAAGCGACCTTTACCTTGATCGGTAGGGACTAGAGAACCACAGGACCTTCGGAGAATCGAACATGCTTCCCCCTTCCCCACGGTCAAAAGCTGCCTTAAAGGACTTTTCCCCCCCCCCCCCCCCTTTTTGGCGTGTTACTCTAAGCGTCGAACAGGCGTTATCTTTGGCGTGCGAATCGACGCAGCATCGCACTGCGTCGTTCTTGCTTTATTGTGGCATTCCTCATTGTGTTTAAGAAGACCTTTTTCCGAGGGGTTTTCGTCCTAGGCTTTCTTGCAAATGGTCCTTTCTTTGATACGTTCTGATCCCCCGGCCCGCCCCTTTGCTTGCAAAGCATCTCCCGCTCGGTTCTTTTATTTCTCTCTTTTCCTCCGCTTTCTTTTTTTTTTGTACGCCTATCATAAATGAGCTCCTTCCTGTCCCGGGCTTGATCTTGATCTCAATTTTCACCCCCCCGGACCGGGTTCCCCAGGCCCCCTCTCCCTCTCGAACCCATAGCTCTCTTCTGATGACCACCTGCTCCCCGTCACGTTCCCCCTTACGACCGCAGGTCATTTGGCCGTTTCTTCGCTTCTCCCCTCCCTAGGAGAGTATGGTCCTTTCGTTGAGGGACACTCCCGTTAGACCGTTCAGGTGGCCGCATAATCTTTTCTTGTCTGCTCGTTCCTGAAGTCTGCCCCCTCCCTTTACCCTTTTCAACTGTTGACCCTCCCTTTATCGGAATACCTTCTCGGTTTCCGAGGGTCAAGGTTCACGAGGCTTCATTTCCGCTTTCGGTGCGGCCGTTTTTTCCTTTCCTAGCTCTCACCTAAAAAGAGTCTCCTTTTAAGTATTATGGGTCACCGTCTTCAAGCATTTTTCGCGGCCAGTTCTCTCCTTCCTCCTCCGTCTTCCTCTGCCGCCCTTGGCAAAGAAGATTTTCCGCTTTTTTTTGTTCTAGGGTGTTGGGTCCTCCATTGGTGGTAGTTCCCCGTCCGGCCAGTAATGGGATTTTAGCCCAAAGGAAACGGTGCAATCTCCCTCGCTGTTTGTGGTATTTTTTCTTTGACGCCCACGTTGCCTCTAGATCGTTTTTTGATTCCCTTTCCCTTTGAGTAATCCCCGTTCCGTATCGTTCCGAGAACAGCACTTGTTTTTTCAGTGGCTTCTCGTCCCTTCGCACCTTACAGGTACTCTCCAAACTAACCTCTCCGGACGCCCCTTCATAGTGTGATGAAATCTTTTCGCTCTTGGAAAAGTACCACGTTCCCCTGTCCTCCGGTTTTGGTTTCTGATTCACCGTGGTACGCCGACGGTTGTTGTCGCTTTCCTTCAGATTCCAATGAGGTGTAACGATAAGGACCAGTCCCTCCTTCCCTTTCTTTTCGTCGCTAGATGTCAGACATTTGCCCCTCCTCCTCTCACGTTTTTGATACTTTCGTCTCTCCGGCCTACCACCCACAGGAAGGCATCTGTGTATGTAGTGGAGCTTTTTTTGAGAACCTTGCCACTCCAAATTCTTGTTCCCTCCGCGCCGTCTCTTTAGGTTTCCTCCCCTTTGAAGTGGATCCGGCCTCTCCCTTCCCTCTCCCCATTAGCGTTTGACCCTAGTCTGGATGACCTCCGATGTCAGTTTCTTTTCCGCCTTGTGCTGGAGAGATCGCATTCCCACCTTAAAGTGGCCTGGATTGCTTCTTCACCCTCTTCCTTGAAGATCGTATGTCTCCGTTCTGGGAAAAGTTTCAATGACGTCGGTTCCTCCCCTCCGTTCTCCTTCCTAGGCGACTGAAATCCCCTAACCTCCGGGAAGATAACTTGAAAAACTTTTCCCTCCTTTCTCCCGTAGGCCGGGTCGCTCGTCCCAACAGCCTCTTTGACTACACTCTTCGTTACTCCCTTTCCTATGGATCCTGTAAAGGCGCCTTCTCTCCCGAGGAGAAGCAGTCCCTCTTCCTCTTCCCTTCACGAGCGTGGTTTGCCCCCCGTTCTGATTTTAGGTCTTCTGACCTCCGATTCATTTTCCCTTTCTACCCGGTTCAGTTTTTTTCCGTTTAAGTATTTTACCCTTCTCTCTGTCCGTGGTCGAACAGTTCGTTCCCTTCCAGCCGGCCTAGCTGGGTCCGGATGCCACTCTGCTTTAGGGGTACTCTTCATTTCTCTTTAGCGCAGGAAGCTTTCTCCACGTACTGGAGTGGCTGTGCGTTCCTCCCTTTCGTTTCTTCTCCTCGTTCTCTTTCCGCGCATCTCATCCACTTATCCAGTCAGGCCCAGTCGATGGTTGCTCGGTACGTAACTTTTCCGCGTTCCTCGCTCCAGGTCGTTCCCCCTTACCTTGCAAGACTTCTTTGTGGCGCTTTATCTTCTGCGGCTTTTGCCCTCCCCTTCCCCGCGTCTATTTCTTCTCCGTCTCCCCCGACCCCGCACAGTGTTCCCCCTTCGCGGTTCGAGGCCCAGTTTTTTCTCCTGGGAGAACATTGACGTTTCCATTCGCGGTGGAAGGATTCTTGTGTCGTGTCTTTCCCCCTTCTTTTTTCCCCGCCCGCGCGATCTTTTACCGCTTTGACGTCGATGGGTCCTGCTGTGGCTCTTTCTCCCTCTTTTCCTCCCCTTCGCGCCCCCAGCCTGTAGGAGACAAACTTTCCAAGGTTTCCTTGATGCCGGCCGGAATCCCCTTCCGTCCCCGTCCGTATTGTTTGATTCAAACGTCTCTTTATTCTTTGTTTGAATTCAGCCCCCCCTTATTCTGAACGGGCTTTGTCCTCTTCTCCCCTGAGGAGACTGAAGTTACTTGGAGCCTCCCCTTGCCTATCTCTTACAGTTTCTTTTTTCGAATTGTTTTCAGTCCTCCTCCTTGTGGAACAAGTTTTCATTCTCTTCCGCGAGGAACACACCTGCCTCCTTTTTGACTCCGCCTCGGAATATGCTGCTTCTTATTCCTCTGCATATCTTTACTTACCCCCATACTCCGTCTAGAAAGCTGGATACTTTCACCCTTCCTCTCCCTCAGTTCGGTCCCCTCTACCCAAGGTTTATCGGCCTACTTACTTTACCTTCTCGTCCCCCAAGTCTTCCCTGGGATGAGAAGTTACTTATCCATTTTTGTCTTCACATTATTCTTTTGGTATGCCTCACCAAGAGACGTCTTTTTCTCTGAACTTTTTTATTTCTCGCCGCAGCGCCTTCCCCCCCTCTTACTCTATCCCCGAAGTGGTTCTCCATTTTATAAGATTCTTCTTTCTAAGCGTCTCACAGCCCTGTATTCGGTGCAGCCAGCCCCTACTTTCCCAGGCTTTCCATTGTGGTCTTCTTTTCTTCTTTTGAGGAAGAAGGAGGTTCTTTTTTTTTGTCCGGCCAAGGTAGAGCACGGCCCATGTCCCCCGGTGTTTTTTATCTGGGGAAGAAGATACGGCTTTTCTTACTGGCTGGAGTTCTCTTTTTACTCTACTATCGGTGGTAGAGCCGACTTCTCCACGTGGGTTTTACCCGTTTTTCTCTCTGTTCGAAGGTGGTGCGCTTTTTTATTTGTTAGTGAAGAGTTGGTTGTCTCCTTTTTCTCTTTTCCACACCATGTCGCTTTTTTCTTTACCGATATAGACAAGTTGGGATCAAACCGGATGGCTGAGCGAGTCCGTCCTTTTTCTGGTTCTTCCGTCCGTAAATGTTTTTTCTCTGGGACGAGGGAGATCGGGTGACTTCTTCTAGACGGTCCCCATGGAAATACTTTTTTTTTCTGAAGTGCTTCTTCCCCACGAAGAAATGCGCCCTTTAAATTACTCCGTTCTTTTCCAGATCAACTATGACTTTCATCTATTTCGTTTTTATGGTGCGTCTTTGATAAGTATTCCAGAATAGTTAATTCCAATGTTTCCCCTTTTCTTGAAGAGCTTTCCCTCCTCTCGAGGCTCCCCCCCATCGGTTCTTTACCCCCTTTTTTTTTTTTCCCGCTTTGATTTTCTTAGAGCTTTAGTCTTCCCTCCAACTGGGAATTAGAACCCCGAAGGTTGGGCCCCTTGTGTGCCCCTTTTGGGACACGGTGATCGCTCCGCCTCCTTATTTCGGCTTTCTTACTTCCCATTTCGTTGGCCTTCATATCCTCTCTGCACCGAGTCCTTAATGCCTATGCTTCCCTCGAGAATTTAGAAGTTCGTCCTTGAGTTTCTTGCTTTCTCGTCCTGAGTCTCTTAGATTCGCGTCCCTCCCTGTATTGTTCCGCTGCTTACTTTTCCTGAAAAGGTCGGCCTCCCCCCCCCCTAGTTTCAGGTTCTTCCAGCATCCTTGATCTCGTCTTGCCCTGCCCGATGACTCCCTCTCCTAGGTTTGAATATTTCTTCCTTTTCTAGCTACTTTCCGTGAAGATTTACTTGGCTTAGCCTATGCAGGACATTGAAATGTTTGTTTTGTTCTTCTCATGGGAGAAGCCCCCTTCTTTTCTTCTTGGTCGATAGGACCCCATATCTTTATCTTTCCTTGGAACTTTTTGTTTTCAACTGAGTTGGAGTTTCCTTCAGCTCTCTTTCCTTGGTTACATTTCCCTAATCATTCCGAAGACTTAGATGCTTAACTTTTCCAATCCGCGGTCCTCCCCAGTTCTATGTCTAACATACTCTCCTTTCTCCTTCTCTGGTTTCTTTCACCACAAGTTGAAGTTTTCTTCTTTTTCCGAACTATTCGCGCTTCTCTTTCCCGTTTTTCGACGAGGCCTCCCCTTCGGGCTCAAGAATCAAAAAGCGATCGTTCTCCTCGTTAGTACCGGGATGATCTTTTTCTCCCCCGCTCCTTTGATGTCTCTTCTTTTATCCTTGGAATTTGGTCTTCCCTCCTGCGCCAGGTTTTTCCCCTTCCCTTTTCCGTGCGGGAGTTGTCCATTCCTATCCCCCTCGCTTGCTTCTTTGATTGAAGCCTTCCTATCACCCTTTCTCGGTCGGGATCTGAGCCTTCTGTTACAGTATTCGAAGAGACCGACTCTCCTCTTTGATCCGGCCTTTTTCATCTCTTTTCTGTGGTCCCATCGAAAGAGTACTGTTCTATGGGATCCTGTACGCCCTTTCTCCTTCGTTGTCCCTTTTTCCTTCGGCTCCGTAACTAGTCGGAAGTTTCTTCCTTTCCCAGAAAAAGGTTCTGGTTGAGTGGACCTTTCTTGCTCCAGTCCTTCGTCTTTCTCTCTTCCCCCTTCCTCGGCTCTTTTTTAAGCATCATAACTGCTCCCCAAGAACTTTAGTGGCTGGTTTCCTCGACGCAAGCTTATGTATTTGATGACGGTGCCCCTCCCAATTGGAGGTCCCTCGCTCTCTCTTTTATGCCCTAAGCTTCCAAGTCCTAATGGAACCCCTGTCTTCTTTGAAACCCTAGGTGCTATCTCCTCTTTTTAATACCTCCTTGTGAGAGACCTCCTCTCGGGCTACTTACTACATGTCCCCTCGTAGAAAGCGATTTAACTCGTATCTTCATCCAGCTTTCCTCAGTCCTCCTTTCTCCCGCGGTTCCAGTTTAGCCCCCTCTTTCAGACTCTTGTCGAGACGACCCTTACCCGTCTTTTCTTCGTATGATCTTCCAAACCTTTTCCTACCGAGTTTCTGTAACCGGAGATCGTTTCCTTCCACAACCCCCTCCCCTGGTTCCTCTCCTTCTCCCTAACTTTTCAGGACCCGTAGGCCTCCCTCTCTCACGCCTTTCTGCCCCGTCCCTCCCCATGACATGAAAAGTGCGTTCCCACGTCTGATATTCCGTCCCTTGCTCTTTCTGCAGTTCGTGAAAGAAAGTTTTAACAGACTGACCCTTTTTTCCCCCTATCCCGACCTCGGACCCTGTACCGCCGCAATAGCCCTACTCAACAAGTTCATCCCCCTCTTAAGATATTTTTCTTTTCCGGGACCCCCCCTTCCCTACCACCTCTCTCACGATGTAGGTTCCCCCATCCCCTTTTCAGGGCCATCCACCCAGCCAATATCCTCAGTCCCAGTCAGGTTTAGGTGGGCGCCACCCTTCCGCTTCCTTGACTGAACTCGGCTGGAAACCCAGCTCCATCCCTGGCCTCTGCCAGCATCTTCCTTCTCTTACGAATTCTTTCCCTCTCTCACTCAACCCTGACTTTATTGCCCTCATATGTCCCTGTTGGTTCCAGTAAGGCTATTCCTTCTCTCTCGTTTTCTGGCCCTTCTTCGTCCTCCCCGCCTAGGAATAGAACATTTCCCCCGTCATGGATCTTCATTATTTTACTTTCCTTGAAGTTTTCACAGTCTTTTCTCCGCGGACCGATTTTCTCCAACTCTGGAATTCAAGCCCTTCCCTAGCGAATAACCCTTTTGTCGCCTATTTCTCCCTAAAGTCCTCTCCCGATTCCTATTAAAGTCGAACCGACCCTCCACGGCCGGTTGCCTGCACGTCAGACCCCCTGTCTCCCTACTTTCTGAAAAGTCTCGCGACCGTTTCCTGCAGATCTTTTCCCCTCGATCGTGGACTTTTCCTCGGTCCCAACTTGGATATTAACTGGTTCCATCTATGGACCTCTCTTTCCATCGCGCCTTTGTTCCTTTCCACTTGTTCAAGATTTATTTCTTAGTCCGACCGCCTTCTGTCTCTTTCCCTCTCTCCGCGACCATTGAGATAAAGGTCATATACACTTTTGCTCTCAAGGCTTTGTCTCCATCGGACTCTCTCGTTTGCGCCAGCCTAGCTGGAAAGAAGATTAAAACCTTTTCCAGCCCCCCCCCCCAACACTGTAAGGCGATCCTCAAGGTACTCCAGTCCCGTACGAAAAAAAATCTTTTTTTTTCGCGTAATCCGTTTACCTTTTTCTCATTACGGGCCCCCCTTCTCGGAAACGACGGGTCTCTTACCTGGAGGAATGGTTTTCCAGGCCTAGCTTTGAGGAGGTCCCTCTGTCTCCTCCGGTTCAGCTTGTGAACTTTTTTTTCTCGTTTCCCAGTTATACCTAATAAGCCATCGAATCCCCTATCTGAAGCGTCTCCCGGAACCGCTGTCCATCTTTCCGGGTTGCCGCTTCCGCTTTCCCTCAAGCCCTCTCCCCCCAATCCCACTTCGTTCTCTTCCGCTCTCCAGGGCTTCCTCTCCTCCCCCCCCCCACGTCGTCCTTCTGAATTCGTATCCCACTTACCGGCCCTCAGATTTTTTTCGCCCAACTTTTCTTCATATCGTCTTCTTACGAGTTTTTTTGGGGGGGAGTCCGACCCCATTTTCGCGCCGTACCTCGTCCCACGAACTATACACGACTTTGGTATTCCAAACATTCCCAGCTCTCGCTTGACCGCAAAGTGGAGATTTCTTGCTATCCTTTCTAGAGAACCCGACGCATCCCACTCTCTTCATCCATCATTCCGGACTTAGTAACCTACCTAAAAAGTGGTCCCTACGATATTTTCTCCTACCTGTCTTTGACTCCATTCCATATTATTAATTCTCTCCCTCTCCAAGGTCCCCCATCTCTTTTTCACCCCTTCTTCCTGCCCCACCCCCTCTCTTCTGGCGGTCTCCCATCGATCACTTCTTAGCCAGTCGAACCTTCCCTGTTAGCTCTTCCTGTACGGCGAGGCCTTACGGCGCGAAACTACCCCCCCTCTCTCAGGTAGTCGTCTTTGCTGTGAGTAACCAGCCCTCCTTTACCGCCACCACCCGATTTTGTATTCCTCCTCGGCCGACTTTCTCGCTCACTCGGAGGCCTCTTTTGCCCCCTTTGAAGCTGGACACTTCTGGAACTCTCACGAGGACTTAACCCTTATCGACTTTTTCCGATTCCGTCACCTTATGGGTTTTACTTTCCTGTGCGGCCTCCTTTTTGCACACCTCTCCGAAATGCCTCTTAGAAGTCGCCCACCTCTTTCGATGCTCATTACTTGGAGCACCCCCCTTCCCTTCGACAACATTAGAGTCGGCTTTGCCCTTCCCCATTCCCCCCACTCCCTTTCCCGCGATACAGGTTATTCTCAGCCTCCCCTTTAGATTCCTTTGATCGAACTCTCCCCGTACCCAGAAGAGCGTTCTTCCCCCCCGATTTACGAGCTCTTTTCTACCCTCCATCCTTTTTTCCTCCTACTTCTGGCCGCCCCGGAAGACATTCCCTTTACGGGCGATGTCGAATCCCCAGTGAAAGAGAGGACGTTTCCTTTCGAATTCTCCCTCCCGAAAGCAGTTATGTCTCTCATTTGAATCGTCACTCTCAGATTGTTATAGGAACTCCAACCCACTTTACACTGAGCAAAGCCCTACTCTGTCTCTCCTTCAGTTTCTTTCTCGGCAATAATGGCCTTCCCCTTATTGAAACTTTGTGAGTTTTTCTTCGTTCCTAGCATCATTCTTTTTCGGTTACGGAAAACTACGGAAAGGAACTCCTCCCTAGTCCTCCCAACGACTTTTGCCCCCCCGTCGGAAACTGCCAGTCACGATTACGCCCTTCCCTCTTTCACATCGATTTTCTTCCGCCTGGTCCGGAGAATGCACTGTCTTTGTTCTGTCACTGAACTCTTGCTTCCTCCAACTAGGCGGAGTCACGAACCACCCCAGGAAGGCGTCGCCACGCTTTCTTAGTTTCTCTTTCGCCCCCTGCCTTTGTACGAAATAATTCTTTGAACCCCGCTTGGTCTAGGCAGCATTTCACCACTCAATGTCTCCCCCGCTCTCTGACGTTCTCCTTCCAGGACTATCTTGCAACGGGAACTTTTTCCCCTCTGTCCCTTCTTGCCCCTTTTCCCGTCCCCTTGTTGAAACCCTGATAGGAATTGTGAGCGCCGATGGCGTATTCCTGCCGTGCTGGCGCCTGCACCGCTGGACCGGGTTCCCTGAGAGTTGAAAGTGTTGTCGCCCTTCCGTCTTTTTTGGACCTCCCCTTCCCCCGCGAAAATCTCCCTACTCCCACTGCTTTTCGTTGTTCAGTATATTTACAGTGTGTCTGTGGAGGCCTGTTCCGCATGATTTCTCGGGATTGACTCTGACCGGTCTCTCGGCGCCTCCCCCCTCAGTCGCTTACATTATTCCAGTCAAGTTCTCGAACAACCCAATCCACTTTACCGTAACCTTCCCCTCGAAGCGTTTGGCTTTGACCAGCACAACCTCCTTCTTCCTACCCTCCTCTTCTTCTTCTTCCAAGGAAGGGGAGCCCGTTCTGTTCTCGAACTGTCTTCACTCAACCAACCTACCCGGGAGCGGTTTTTCCTCTTCCCATAATGTTTGGCTGTTATCCATTGCCTACCTCGCGACACCCTTCTTTCCTTTTTTTTTTCATTGTCACAAGAGGGGATTTCTTTTTAGGCCCACTTCCGAGTACGACCCTTTTGTTCGTGATGGGACAGTTCCATTCATCTCTTCGCGACCCTTTAGTCCCAAGGGTACCGACTCCGTTCCGCAAGGGATCCTCCAGTTCCCTCTTTTTACAAACCACTTCTACCGCCCGTTGCCCCCCCCGCCCCCCTTCTCCACTTTGGATTCGCCCCAGTGGTGTCTCCTCCACAACCCTACAAAATACCCGGCGTCCCCCTAGGAACCCTCTTTGGTAGCGTCTATTTTTGATGGCTCATGCTCCTACTGGTCCGAATTCTGATAGTTGACGATCCCCAATAGGTTTCTCCCGATCCTAATTTATTCCTCCTGGTTGAAACTCAAGGATCCCCAGCTTTTTCGCAGTGTCACCTCCTCCACACGCCGCTGGCGAGTCCCCGTTCCTGTGATTGTCATTCCTGAGGTCGCAGACGGGTGACCCCACTTCTTCCGCCATAACGATTTTCTTTT
>Ga0179593_1689044_pt1 | contig 29329 bp, 26 predicted proteins | sample CZODoug2_1_08_16_FD_185931 | JGI IMG/M metagenome (GOLD analysis project Ga0179593, IMG submission 185931) | Vadose zone soil fungal communities from Angelo Coast Range Reserve, California, USA - CZODoug2_1_08_16fungal (PacBio error correction) | ecosystem: Environmental > Terrestrial > Soil >... | reverse complement strand
GGGGTGGTGAGGCGGGAAACCCTCTTCCTCGACCTTAGCTCCTGGTGAACACACAGCCACCCCCCCCTTTCCGTAACCACAGTTTTTGCCGCTTTTTCGAACTTGGGCAGCAAATCCTCTTTACGGACAGGCCTTCCTGCCCTTTGGTGGTCCTTCCCTCGCGCTCCAGCTTGGTACCCCCTAAAATTTTTCTTTTTCCCTTTCATATTTTCTGCCCTAGGGAAGTTGCACTCCCCTTTCCGTCCTAGCTTTGTCAGTTTCTTTTTTTTGGAACTTCTTTTCCAATTAGGGTCAGTTTCCCTTCCGTCGATGGGCTATCAATATAAGGTAGCTGGAAATCGAAATTTCCTTCCCTCGCGCGTTTTCCTTCCCACAGGCAAATTTTTCTCCCCGCCCCCACCCCCCTTTCGGAGGGGATGGACGATGCCCCTACCAAAGTTCATTTCATTGGATCTCCTTTTCTTCCTTATTCCTGTCCTTCCTTTCCGGAGGCTCGCGACCCCCCACTATTTCATTCTTTATTGAAACGAAAGGCCTGTTTCTTTTCTGATCGGGCTAGCCACCTCAAACGGAAGGATCGCCCTCCTTCCTCCTTATTTGCAAGACTCCGTTCTTAGTTTGTTTCCCTTTTTTTCGCACGAAAGCCTTTTCTGACGGGCGCGGCTCGCAATCGCTTTATGTGCGGTGGGACCGTAAAGGCACAAGCTATTTAGAGACCTCCCTAAAAAACGCCTAGTCCCCCTTTTATTTTTTTTCCTTTCTCCTCCCGGGACGTCTTGGCGGGCTGCAGGGGGGCCGACTTTTCTCGCCAGGAAGAGAACAAGATTTTTTTTTTTTCCTTCCGGCAGTCTTTTCCCCCAGAATGAGCCCCCCGGAGCATGTTTCCCCTTTTTTCCTGAAACAAGCTTCGTTTTTCGGTTCATTCACCGCTGTCCCCTTTCGACCGATTTTGTTTGCCTTGGATTTTTTCTCTTTCATCATTCGCCTTTTGTTTTAGTAGTCCCCCCCCCTCTGACGTGGAAAGAGCGGTCTGAAACGAGGTACTGCTCCCACAGCATTGTCCCTCTTCCGGAGTTTCTCTTCTTTGTTTCTCCTTTCGCCCCAATTTCTCTTTTTGGGCCCCTTTGAGCCGAATTTCCTCTAAGCGCGAAGCGGCCCGGTCGACGGGACGAGCAGGCCTCTTTCCCAAGCACCCTGCCTAGTCCTTTATAGAAGTCCTCCTCTGACGGAGAGGCTATCCGTCCCCCTCCGATTGGAGGCCGGCGGACCCTCCCTTCCTTTTCCCCTTATTTCTTCCCCTCGGCGATGTCTGCCCCCCTTACCCAGCTCCCCTCCTCTTTTATTCCCCCCTTTTTTTCAGCAGAAATAGAAACGGCTTGATGCCTTAATTTCAACGCTTTTCCGGAGAAGCTTCAGCGGACAAACCCCCACACTCCTTAAAATTACTTTTTCGTCCCCTCCCGGCCGGTCGATTAAAAGAGCCATCCCCAGTGACCATGAGGAGAGTCCCCTTCTACTGAAGACCTTTCTTTTTTCGAGGGCAATTTCCCTCCCTGATTTACTCCTCCTCCTTTTTGAGCTCCTTTCTCCTCTCTCTTGGACCGTTTTTTTGGGGAAGGAGGAAACTCTCGAGATAATGGGTCTGCAGGGTCTTCCTCCGTATTTCTGGCCTTGGTTTTAGTTCCTTAGGCCTTTTTGCTGGGGCTGCTGCTTTTTAACGGCACCGGATTTTCATTCGGGATCCGCCGGTTCTCTTTTCTTTTTTTTTCCAGGTTTTCGAGGTAGTTCTGTATTGTTCTTTCTCATCGCTCGCCTAAAAAACCTTGAAACTCCTGACAGGGCCTTCTTCGGACTCCCTTTTTATGCCTTTTTTCCTCTTTCCCCTTTGCCATTCCGGAGATTCCTTCTTCCCCGGTGCTCTGGTGGACTCGCTTTTTTCTTTCTTTTTTTCCCCCGGGCGGATCCCTAAGCCTTCTTGATCCTTTTTCGCCAAGCTTCTTTCCATGGAGGACCTTTTTTCGCTTTGGGCAGGTCAGTCCTCATCGGGAACAAATGCGTTTTTCCCCCTTTCTAGCTTCCTTTTTCTAATCGCTTGGGTAACGAACCTCCTTATTGAGGAATTCTTTCCCCCAGGCAATTCTCCGTCGTCTGGACCGACGGTTTTTTTTTTCTTTTTTTCTTTTCTTGTTTTAAGGCACGATTCCGAAAGCAAATTGGTTCTCTTTTCCTTTGGATTGACCCCCCCCTTTTATGGTTTCCTTTTTTTATGGGTTTGCCTATGGCCGAAATTCACCTTTTATTTCTTTCTCACGTCCATAGTACGCCCCCTTTTTCTTTAAACTACACCACGAATCCCCCGAAAAAATATATTTCCTTCGTTTCTTTCCCCCTTCTCAAGATAGATTTCTCCCTCCAGCTTCATCACTGGCTTTTCTTTCCCCGGACCCATTGATGGAGGAAGTCCTCCGGCGCTTCTCTTGGCGAATATTACGTTTTCGCCGATTAACCTACCTCCCTTGTAGGCGTCCTCTCGTGGGGTGGGCAGGCTCCCAATCCGCGGAAAAACTTTCTTTTCAGCTGCCTTCTGAGCCGGAAAGATCTGATTCTTACCCTTCCCCCTTATAACGTCACCCCTTGTTTGGTCGAGCAGTTTCCTTTTAAAACCCGGTTCCAACTTATCCTCTCTTAAACTTTCGGCTGTTTACCGCTCACCTCCCTTCTCCTTGATTCTTTAAGACTTATCATTTCCCAGCCCCCCCTTCCCAGGAATTAAACGAGATTGACTGAATGGAACGTTGCTTTCCCCCTCTGGGCTCCTTGCGGTTCCCCCTTTTATTTCTTCCGCAATTTAGTGGCTTTTTGATGGTAACTCCCTTTCTTTTTTTTTTGAGCGAGGTCTTTTCACGAAATCAAAAGTCCTTCGCGCCTATGAGGCCCCCAAGTGCCTTTTTCCTTTTGGTGGGGTCCTTTGCCGTTTGTAGGTGGGAAGGGTATTTTTTTGCATTTGTCTGAGTCTTTTCATCGTTTTTTTTTTTTGTCAGCGAACCCCCCAAATTTTTCGAGTTCCTTCCACTTTCTTTCGGTTTTTCCCTTTTCCCCGCATAATATACCCTCCTTTCTTGGTTAAATCTCCTTTCAGCCTTTTCGCAGTCCTTAAGAGTTTCACAGGGGGACCCCCTTTGATTAAGAAAGTTGCCCGCTAAGGCTACTTCCCTCTCCCATGCGCTGGAGTTTTTGAGAGTCCTACACCCCAAACCCAACCCCCACCAAACCCCCACTCCACACTTGACTCCCCCAAAAATTCGGACCTTCTTTTCCCCCTTTTACCGGATTTTTTATTTAGCCCTTTGTTTCAAGGGACTCCCGGAGCTTAGTTGCTGACCCCGTGTTTCTGTTCGACATGTCCCGTCCTGGCGTGGATTCCTCTTTCCCCCCTCTAATTCTGCGTTCAAAGACCCTTCCTTTTTAATTCGCCCCCTGGTAAGGGTTGCCGGGGAATGGGACGCTTTCTGAGGCTTCGAACCCCCTTGTTTAATGCTCAATTCCTGGTGACCCTGAAAAGAACTAAGTCAGGGAGCTTCCCTCCCAAATAGGGATCCTTCATAGCACTTCCTCAAGCCTCTGAGCTCAGGGGTATGGGAGCAGACGGGAGGGGCTCTTCACGCTTTTTTTGGGGAGAAGCATGGTGTACCTGAGATGTCAAGAAACCAGAAGAGGAAGTCTAGGGACAGGAGCCCCCCAATTTAGGGGCGTGGGACTTTCCCGTCCTTGAGGGTCCATGACGCATTTTTTCCCCTAATCTGGCGATTCCCTTTACGGCAACCCCTTCCCCGGTTGGTTTTGGACGTATTTCCCCCCCTTTCCTGTCTGCCCAATCCTTTTTCGTGCAGGAGGACCTTCACGGCTGTGGTCCATTGGTATCCCCCCCCTGAATCTTTCCGTGCCCCCTCTCGCTTCTCCCCCCTTTCCTAGGGTTCCCCTTTTTTTCCAAACACCTGGTCTCCACGACCTTTCCTTCGTCTCCCTACTTGATGGACTTTTTCTTCCCACGACTTTTATTTCCTTTTCTTTTTTTTAGCGCAACGAGTCCAGTTTTTAGCCCCTTTTCGGGCTAGCCGTATACTTTTTTCCTCCTCTTTTCGCGAAGGCCTAGTTCTTTTCGCCTTGCCCCCCGGGCCCTTTTTAAGGTCCCGTAGTCCCTCCCCCCGGCACCCCGAGGAGTTGTGGTTATGGACCGGAACACCCCTGGAAAGATTGTTCCTTGCCGCCTGAAAAAAGGCGCTGCTTCGGGTTGTTCTCCAAAATCGATCCGGTACTATGAACCCCAGGCCCTTCTACAAAAGGCCCCACACTTCAAGGTCTCACACACCCTTTTCCGTCCGTAGGCAAAATTGTTTCCCCATAAGCGTATGGCCCTTTTGAACCCTTGGATGTTTCCGATCTGCCTCCTTCCAAAGGAGTTGAATTCCCATTCCACGTTCCCCTTCTAGATTGGATAATTCACTTCTGGAGCTTACTAGGGCCTTTCCCCCCCCCCTCATTTAAGTGTGCTTGCCTTATTCTCTGGAATGAAGTACGTTGCCTTTCTCGTCGATGGTATCAAATAGTCTTTCTTCCAAAATCTTTGTGCAACTTTCCCCTTTTTTTCCAACCAGTGGTCCCCGTTTCTTCTTCCCCCCTGATCGAGAGGGATGCCTCTTTCGAAGGAGCCCCCCTTTCTATCATGCTCCTTATTTTTTTTTACCCTCCCGTCTTTTTTTTTTTTTCGCTCCCCACCCTCAGGAGGGAGGAGCCCCCGCAAGATTTCGGACTGGAGGCTTCCCCCTCAAAAAAAAGTCCGTTCCCTTTTTCCCAAGGGCTGAGCTTTCCTTAACTTTCATCCATCTGGGGCCGACAGAACGAAAAATTCTTTTTCCGGCTTCGCCCCTTTCCGTAGCCACTCGGCCGAATCCCACCAAGTCTCCCATGTTTGCTTTTTTCTTTTTGTAGGTGGGGCCTCTTCCCTTCCCAGGACTTCGGGTGGGAAACAGCCAATCCCTCTTTTTTTTCCTTGGAGCTCCCCCCCTTTCACAGAGGCCGTCAGAACGGGGTACCCTGGCATTGTAGCTTTTACCTCTCACCATTGATTTCTACCACGCCACGGCAATTCTTGCCGGTTCGGCCCCCTCTCGGGCAGGGCGGAGATGTCAAGTGTTGGACCAGACGCTTTTTTACCTATATTAGCCCTTTTTCTTTCCCGACTCCTTTCTCATTCTTGAAACAAAGGGTATGCTCACGCCCTTGTTCCAGACGACCTTCTTTTCTCCAAGTTTTTCCACGAACAGGCTAGGTTTTTCTGGCGATCTTCCTCTCCCCCCCCTTTAGGCGAAGGCATTTTTTTTCGAAGCGCGCCGCTCCTGCCAGCCACGGCAGAGTCCCCCCCTCCTCCCCCCTTCAAACGTTAGCTTTCTGTTAATTTCCCCCTTTTTTTTTGTCGGAGAGGGTGGTTTCAGGGGGGGGGGAACAAGCCTCTTCGGTTCCCCCGATTGACCGACGGCCCTCCTTGTCGACCTCTTTCTCCAGGCTTTTTCCCTTCAGCAATCGGAAAAGGCGCCCCCTCACGCGAACCCCCGTCTTCCCCCCCCTGGAAGGGAAATTCTTCCTTTGCCGGAATCCCTTTTGTAAAGCCCGTTCTCAAGGGACCAGGCCACCCCTTGCCGAATAGACCCCCCTTTTCAAGACTCCCCTTCCCAACGGGGACTCGGCCGCCGAGCACTCACCATGAGCTCTTCCCTCTTTTCCACCCCGAAAAAAAAAACCTTCTCGATCCGACGGCAATAATATCTTTTTTTTTCCCCCTTCTTTAACTTTCCCCTATCGCGCTTGTCTTTCGGTCCGGCGGTTGTTTTGCTTTTTCCCCTTTGTTTTCCTCGGCCCACCCCCCCCGCCGGTCGTGCTTTCTGCGCGGGCTTCGGTCAGTGAAAGTCCTCCTCTTTTTTCTGGGACTTTTCTTCCCACCGCCAGTGAATTCTCATTTTTGCTCCCTTTGTGTTGAAGGGACGGTTTCTCTTTTCTTGTCGATGGCGAGAATACTTCCCCTGCCCTTTAGCAATAACCCCTTTCCAAAGAAGGAATTTTTCCCTCCCCGCCGCCATCCCCGGTTCTTGGCTTTCCATTTTCCCGCCCCCTCCCCTTTTTCCCCCCCCTTTCCGCTCTTCCCCGGTTTCTGCGAGGAGTAGGTCTCTTGCCGTGGCGGCCTTTTTTTTCTTCTAAGACATTCCGCTGGAGACATGCATCTCTGTTCGGCCATGGTCTTTCCCTTTTTTGCGTAGCGTTTCATCTTCCCCAAGTGAGGGGAAGCTAACGTCTAGTCATTTCCCGATGTGGCTACACCTTTTCCTTCAATTTATCCGGCCGCATGATGATTCCCCCTATATAGCCCGGGGGCCTCTTCCAAAGGAAAGGAAATTATTCTGTTATTTGGGCTTCTGCCCCGAATTTTCCTTTTATGATGAGTTCCTTTGAATTTTTTGCAATCTGGTGATTCCTTTTATAACCCCCTCTTAGGCTTCTTCCAAGAAATTTTTCCTTTCTTATCGGATTGGACTTAATGCCTCCCTGTAACATCCCTTTCGTGATTTGGCTTTCTATATCTTTCTCAAGCTTCGATTCTCTCTTCTTTGGCTCTTTCTATCGCCCCCTGTAAGGAGAAATTTTCCCTAGAGCTCTTGAATATCTCCCGTTCCCCGTCCGTTCCGTTTTTTTTTTTCTTTCTATTTAAGCATTTTCCCCCTTTCTTTTCGGAGAGACCTTTCCGGGATCTTTCAGGCGGAAAGAACTTCCTCCCCCCCCCAGGAGGATCTCAAGGCAAGCTCCAGTTTTCCCTTTTTACTTCTCATCGTCCCTTTTCTCCCCCTTTTTTGCGAGTTCCGGATTCCAGGTTCCCCTTGTCCTTGGACTTCCTCATTGCACAACCCCCCCTTTTCTATTGATAGCCAATTTATGAGTTGCGGCCGCCTTCATTCCAGCCCCCCTCTCCTCTGGACGTTCCTTGACTTTTTTCGAGGAGCTTCGAGATCTCCCTCCTTTCAAGTTAGTGGGGTTTTCCTCTGAGGACTCTTTTTTTCCGGACATAAAAGCTTTTTACCTGAATTCCTTTCGGCCTCTCCCTTTCCGCTAGGAATGTGGGTTGTTTTCTCAGTGGAAGGAGTGGGTTTAGGTGGCGGGGTTTTTCCCTTTTCTAATGGCTTTCTCTCGGTTTTGTCGGTCAACAAATTCCCCCGATAACCCCCCTTTTCCTTTTTTTTTTCTTCAGCCCGATTTTTATCCTGCCTAGAGGGCCGGGCTCGGCGACGAGGTGTGACTCTTCTTTTCTTGGGGCATTTTTTCAAAAAAAAATTCACTCTAGACCTCTTCTCTGGCTCCTTGTGAAGAAATGCTTGCCGGAGATTTGCGGGGCTCACACACCCGTCTACTTTTCTTTCCCTCTTTTCCCCCCCCCTTCTAGATTTCCTCTTCCTAAAAGGTGCTTAAGTTTCCTTCCGGAGAAAGCGGGGGTCTTTTGCTGGACCTGGTCGACCTTCCCAACCTCATGGTCGCCTCCTTCTTCCCTGTGGTCGACTGCCCCTCCTGCACTGATTTTTTTTCTTCGACAAAAAAGGTTCTTTCCTGGCCCGGGCATGGGAGGTCAGCCCTTTCCGTTATCCTTTCTCCTTTCCGCATGCCGGCCCTGGCGCGCGGCCCCCTTCTTGGAAAGCGTCTTTCTCGCCCCGCGCTTTCCCCCCTCATCCCTTGGTTGTTGGCGCCATCGTGTCGCAAGTCTGACGACCTTCCCCCATGGCAGCTTTTGCGCTGGCCTTTTCTGCTTACGGGCCTTTCATTCTGCGCCTCGGGACCATTTTCCCTCTTCTCCGGACTTTTCGGCACCCCTTGTTTTTTCTAAAAGACGGATTCTGCAGTTCTTCGTCGACCATGTAAGTGTCAGAAGGCGGCGACTTTCCCCCCGGGTGCTTAAAAGCCGGGATTTTCCCTCAACCTGCTCCCTCCATCGGTTACAAAAGTTGAAAAAAACAAAACCTGGGCGAAAATGGCCCCCTCCCTTCTTCCGGTTTCAGCGTTGATGTACACCTTCCTGCTTTTCTTTCCCAGAGAGCATTCAAGGGAGGAAGGTTCTCTAAGGCGTTTCTCCCCTTTTCTATGGAGATCTTTTTTCTGAGGAGGTCGAACGTCCTTAACTTCAAGCGTAAAGAAGAGTCTCTTTGTATTGGTCTTCCACAACGATTCGGAGTCCTGCTTTTTACGGGCAATCTATTTTGCGCGGAACACATACTGCTTTCCTTCCCCCTTTTCCCTTAGCCCCCCTCCTTGGAATAGACCCGGTTACCGTTCCAAATTAGGCACCCCCACCCATTTCTTTTTATTAGTCCTCCACTTTGGTCTTTTGGGGAAGATTAGGGACATCTTTCTTTCAGAGTGATGTTTCCGACTCCGCGTCTCCCAGGTGAATTTTGTTCCCTAAAAAGCTACCTTCGGGCATCTCATCAAACCTTCCCCCCTTTCCTCGAGTGAAGTCATTGCTTTCGTTTCCTTAAAGTTACGTTCCGGCTTTTTTTTCCTTAAATGGGTACGCTCCAACTCCTTTTTGGTGCCCTCCTTTGCTGCGTTCCAGGCACCAAGTAACAGGTTTTTACGTGACCTTTCGCGGACCAAAACCCCCCTGGGTTAGACCCGAGAAGTCTCAAAACCTTCCATTTTCCGGGGAGGCCTTTTCTCCCTTTTTTTAGCATTTTCAGTTCGTTTTACGCGGATTTTTGGGGCGCCGCCCAAACCAAGATTCCTTTCTTTTCCTTCTACCGGGAAGTGGGATTTAATTCCCCCAAACGGACGGATTTCCGCTCGAGCTACTTTCGCGGCGGAGATTCTCTTTCCATTTCATTGGGGGGAAGAGCCCTCTCTCTTCCTGAGAGTTTTTCCTCCTCGAGCTTTTGAGGTTCCGGAATCAAAAATTTTTTTGCCCCCTCCAACTCCCCCACAAAGGGTAGAAGAAACTTTTTCTTTCCTTTGTAGGGTTGACTCTTTACAGAAGGTCTTTCACACCAGAATGAAAGCTTTTCTGTTTTTTCAGTCATCTTCCCCCCGAGAACAAGGAGGCCTTAGCCCAAGGACATCTTTCTTCTCCCCCGACTCCCCCCACATGCGTTTCACCCTTCCCCCACATCCCCCATCCCCGGCCGTTTGGTTAATTTAACCTCTTCCGGGGCAGAGGATGTTCTTATAATTTTCTTTTCCCTCCGACATTGGATTTGGTGGCCCACCCCCAGAGCGTGCTCATGGAAAAGAGGTATTTCTCTCCCCCTGGAAATTGTTAGGGTAGTTTTGGAGGTTCTTAGGTCCATCCCCTGACCCTTTTCTGCTTTGCTCTCATTTCCTATTACAAATATTTTTATCGCGGAAGAAGGGCTGTCTTCAGGGCGAGTGGCAGACTCCCCCAAGACCCCCTGACGGAGAGACTTCACTCCAAGCCCTTTCTGGCAAGTGGCGGACTCTTCCTGCTAGGAAAATCCCCCTGGAAGATGGAGGGCGGTTCTCCCCCTTCCTGCTTTTCTTTTCCCCTGGGACCTCGGCGATTTCCACCCTCTGCAACTGAACTCTCCCCCCCCGGACCTGTCCCGGTACTCCCCTCCGAAAACCGGAGGATTCCTTTCCTTCTTTTCCGTCGGTTTTTTTTCCTCCCCCCGAGACTCCCCCCAAACACCCCCTGCCCATCTAGCACGATCCCTTTACAGGGGGGCCTCGGCGATCAGCATCTCCCGCAGAACCTCCTGCGAAATCTCCCTTGAAAAGCCGTGCGGTCCATCCTCCTTTTTTTTAAACGATCTTTCCCTCAATTCAGAGATTGACTTTTCGGGGCCGGCGGAATATTCTCTTCTTTTTTCTTCGACCGCTAGGATTGCATCGTCTTGACGGCTTGTGCTTTCTTCTTATCGAGGCTTCTGTCCGTGAATTTTAAGGGCCCGTTCCTTTTTAGATTTTTTTCCTTTTTGGCATTGCCTTGGAGCCTTGTCGATCTTCTTATATTTATCCGCCCCTCACAACCCCCTCTTCACTTGAAGGGGACAGTCCTTGGCAGACATAGGCCTTTTGGGCCGAGTCCTTCGGCGACCCCCCCCCTTCCCCTGCATTACTTTTTTCCCCTCGGCCACGGGTTGACGGTGCTCTTTGTTTGACGGGAGGAGTCCTTTTGATAGACGAATTAGTCTTCCCTATACCTGGATGGAGTACTTCCCTTTTACAGAACCTTCCATGGCGGACCAAGCGTTGAGATCTCTTTATCGTCTTAAAAATTGCTTTCTCAGAAAAAGAACTTTCCTCCTGAGTTGTTCTTTTTTACGTCGTAATCCACCCCCCCCTGTCTCTTGAGCTTTGATACACGGCATACTCTCCCGGACAGTGATTTCGGCCCGTATGCTGGTTTTCGCATGGTTTCGCTTACCTGGTAGTTGCTCCCCCCTTGGTAGGAATAATTTTTCTCTTAATTTGAAGATCCAAATATTTTGGCTGTACGTTTCACCCAGAACTTTCTTTCCTCGGCAAATACCTTACGGACGTGTTTTCGTTGGAGTTCCTTTTTTGCTACTTTCTTCCCCCTTCATTTTTCCTTGGCGGAGCCGTCTCCTTCCTTAGGATTTTAGTTGATTAGGAACCTTGGAGGAGAATCTCCGACAGTTTTTTCTCAGAGCTTTTTCGTGACTCGGGGCCTTACCTGATTAGTTTTTCGTCTGCTCCTCTAGTGGGTGGAGTTTTTCCTCAATTCCGCGCCCCAACAGTCTTTTCTCTGCAATTCCCTTTCCTTTCGCCGCCTTTTCCCTTTTCTTACGATCCCTTTTTTCTTTTTGTTTGCGCAGTTCTTGAATTACCAACGTTCCCCAATTTTTGCCTTTCCGGATACATCCCCCCTCCTATTGATAGGGGGGGCCCGGACGCTTGGCGTCTCCACTCCACAAACCTCTTCACCAGCGAGGGGGGGGATTTCCCCTTTGAATTTGAAAGAGGAGACTTCTTTAAGGACAATCTCCGAAAGTTTTCTTCTTATCAGCTTTCCTTCTGTCAACGGGACATCTTGTGGCATTAAGCCCGGATGCTCCGGTTAGAAAGATCTTCTTTGTGGGGGTTACGTTTTTCTTTTCCGGGGCTGTCTTTTTTTTGTTTTTGGTTTTATAGGAATTTCTTGCGTTGGTCAGGGGGTGTGGGGTAATCCCCTTTCGTGTCTTTCGGTGGTTGCTCATTCCCCCCGAGATGACGGTAATCTCTCTGCTTTCAAAACATACTTTTTTTTCTCCCGGAGGTTTTCTCCGGGCCGGGTGCGTAGTGCCCCCCCCCTTTTCTTTTTTCCTCCGCTTGAAAAAAGAAACTTGCATGTTCGAAGACCGAGTTCTTCCCGCCGCCTTCCCCCCATTGCGCCCTATTGCTTTGGACGGTCTCCCCCCGTGGCAGAAAAACGGCCGCAGCGCTGTATCAACGGGCCCACCGAGGCGATGTGAGCCCATTTTTTTTCACCGATCTACTGTTCCCTGCCTCCGTTTTTTTCCACTCCCTTTCCCTTCCTTTTTTTTGGTCGCCCGCCCTCTAAAATGAGGTTTACCTCACAAAAGCCTCTCTTCTTCGACCTTCCGGGAATGTTCTGAGCCGCTTTTGGACGTCGCAGGCGCAATTTCCCTCAAATTCCGGGTGCTTTCCGGCCCAACTTTCTTTTCTTCTTGCTTTTTTTAGCATTTCTCATTTCCTGGTTTTTCTCTTTTGATTGGCGCACTTTTTAAAAGATTACGAGAAGTCTCGCATAAATGAAAGCAGAGTCGGGAAGCCGGAATCTCAATGCTTCTTCCCAAGCCGTTCTCCCCTTCTCGAGTTTCTTTCCCCCTCAACCAAGGGAAGTTTTTGAAGACGAAGTCTAGGCCGTCTTTAGAAACCAGAGGCGCCTTCACAGCAACTTTTTTACCAATGGGTTTTCTCCGACTGCCGGTTATTTTCAATGAGCCCTCCATTTATCTTTTTGTAAAAGTTGTTCCCTTTTTATGGAAAACCCGGTTGATTTACCTATCTCCCAGGAAGTTGAGACCTTTAGTTTGTAGAAGGACTCCCCCCCCGAGGCTCGTGGAGGCTGTCGGGTCGGGTTTCTCCGACTCGGACTCGGTTATGGCTCCCTCATGAGGTTTATTTTCGCACTTGGTTATTTTCGACCGAGGCCCCTCCCCCGTGTAGAGGATCTGGGTTATGGGGACATGTGTCCAAAAAAAACGAAATCTTTTTTTTGAGCGCCTGCGGTTGTTTTTTTAAACATTCCTCCCCCCCCTCCGTTTCTCCCAAGCATGGGCGATTCAGGCCCACAGGGACTACCTTCCACGTTCAGAAACCCCCTTTTCTTGAAGACGTTCTCCTCCGGTTCGGTCAGACCTCATCTTGATTTGTTTTTTTTTTCCCGACATTCAGGCTTGAGGGATCAACTCCCCTTCACGAAAACTTGCTTTTCTTTCCTCCGAAATTTCCCAGGTTCCATTCCTCCTTCGTTGGTTTGGCCTGGTCCTTCCTCCCTTTCTCCGCCGGACCGGATGGGATATTATAAACTCCTAGGGACTTTGAAAAAACTCTCTTGTGTGCCTCCCCCCTTTCCAACGTGCCTTTTTTTTCTCCCGTTTTTCTTCTTGGAAAAAAACAACCGGAGTTCAGAGCGGTCTCTCTCTATGGGGGCGGGTCCTCCAGCCCGAGCCTTTTTTCCTTTCTTTGGGGATGGAGGGAGACGACACCCCCCAGGAGGAGGAGAAAACTGTTCAGGGGAATGTGAGGGACCCCTTTCTCAAGCCCCCCCGGGGGGTATCTCATCACGAGATAAATATTCGCCGCGGGGCCCGGCTTTCCTCCCCCCAATCATGGCCCCTCAAGCCGGGTTGCTCCTTTTTTAAATTTCTCTCTCCCTTCCCGTTAGCCAACTATTCTTTAGAACGCCATCAAGAAAACCCCCGGGGGACGTTGGGCTTGTTGATCGTGTCTTGGGGTTATGCAAGTTCATGAAGCTTTTTTTTTTTTCAAACCCCCTCTTTATAGGGGTCTTCCTAGGAAGGGAGTCCCAGATGGCCGAACCTTTCCCTGAGGTTGATTTCCTCAATGATATTGACGTTGCCCCCCTCTGGGGAAGCTGACACCGCCCCCAGAAACACCCCGGTTAAGGTATTGGCGGGCCCCCTCGGATTTTTGGCCCTTTTTTCCAGGGACAAGGACGATTTCATCACGGCAATGGTGTTTCGACTCCTTTCGTGCGTTTCCGGGTATGAATTTCCCTCATCCCCGCATTTTTTTGATTATTTCCAAAGGGAAGAGGATGTTTTTTCCATTGGGAACTTCGGAGGTCTTTTCTAAAGGTCACTTAAAGTCCCTTCTCTTTTCCCCCGGACTTCAGGCCCCAGAACTGCCGGACCTCAGGAGCCCCATCCCCGGGGACTCCGGCCTTTTGGTTTTCTTGATGTTTAGTAAACTTCCCTTTCCTTCAGGACGGGACGGATGCCTTCCGGCTTTTTTCCCTTCCCTCGGCGATTCTTAAAACGACAAGCCTCCCAGAAATAGAAACTTCAAGTCAACTTTCCCTCCTCCCCCAAACTTCGTATCCTCCCGTGCGGTTTGAAGACACTTCTCTTGCAGGGAAACCCCCGCCGATCTTCCTTTCTAGGCGCGTCCCTGGAACATCAGACAGCCCCCTTTCAAATTATCTTTACTCCTCCCCCTGAAGCGAGATATCTCTTTCTATCTACTTTTCACATCTTCCCTTTTTGAGGAGCCAGTGCGGGACGGCGGCTCTTTTCTTAGATCTGTCTGATCGCCCCCTCTGGGAGAGTCGGTGTTTTCGGGAAGGCGATCGTATTTTGGTGGCGGGCCTTGCTGTTTCTTTTTTTTTACCGATATGCCGCCCTTTCGATAGGCTTTTTTACGGGGTCTCTTTCTTTTTTCCTTTGAGCTAGGGCACTTTCTTTCAGTTTCCTAACAAAACCTGGGCAGCAGGAAGGCCCGCAGTCGTTTCCCATAGGTCTCTCGGCCGACCATCACTGCCCCTCTCTACTTGATCCCCTTTTCTCGGGCTCGCTTCTCTTTTTTGGCGGGCGGAGTGCCCGCTGCTCGGGCAGATTCCCTTTTTTCTACCGCTGGGATCCTAAACTCTCTTGTTCTTCCTTTTCTGGCTTCCCCGGCATTCGGACAATTTGGGGAGCGCCAACATAGGGTTTGATCCTTAGTTTAATTTTCCCCCCCCTTTTACAACACCTTTCTTGAAGGAGAAATGCCTTCCACTGGAAAATATCTCCTTCCGCCTTTCTTGATCTTCTTTCCCGAGATGTTTGTTCGTGTTCTCCTTTTTGGCTCGGCATTTTTTCATTCATGCTTGAAAAAAAAATTTGCCGTTTCGCCTTTGGGTTGCTCCCCCCCTTTTGTCCCCCTTGTTTTTACAGCCATTCTTTCGAAAATCCCCCCCTCTTTTTCCCCCAACGTCTTCAGACTTTGTTCTTATGGAGTTTATTATATTTTTTTCTTAAGTTTTTTTCCCCCCCCCCCCTTCTCGATTTCCCGCTTTACTTTCTCTGGCACACCTTCTTCTTATCTGATCTATAAGCGCTTCTTCTTGATTCATAGAGCGGGGCGCCCGTCCGTCGTTCGTGAAGCTCTCTTTTCCTAACAGTCTTTTTCCCCTTAATGATCTTGTGGTTTATCCTAGACACCCCCCTCCAGTCTTTTTTTTTCGAATAGAGAAACTTGTCTTTTTTAGCAGGATGGGACTTTCTTCCCATCGTAAATTCCCGATATACCTCTTTTTCGCGGCTCCACCGAGTTCCCACTTTGGGCCGCCTTCCCCCTTAGCCTTTTTTTTCCAGCCTTCTATTGATTTACATCCAGAAATCCTCTGGACGACTTAATTCACAGCAAACGGTTCCTTGATCCACCGCGAGGACTTAATTCCCCTTGGCCCTCCTTAGGGGACAATCTCCGCAAGTCCGGGACCCCCGGGATCTCTCTTTTTCACGAAATTCAAGATGCCAGTTTTGAGATGTGAAGAAAAATTCTTCGGAACACTTTTTCTCCTTCTCAGGTCTAGGGAGTCCTTTGGCTGTTTGGTCCCGGAAGTTCCCCTCGTCCCGCCGGTGTAGCTCAAACCTGCGATTGCAGTAGACTCTCTCTAACATTTTCTGTTTTCCAGGCCCTTTTCTAAACGCCTTTTTTCGCGCGACTTAAGCACCTGATTCCGCTTCCCAAGTGGAACCTCATTGCTTCGCGAAGAACTCTTTTCCGACGACGGCTCTCCCCTCCATGCTCCTTGCGTCTGGCGGAATCCATTAACCCTTCCTTTTTCGCGCTTAATCCATTTTCTCAGAAGGACACCGAGGTGCCGATTTCTCCCCCGTTCCCCGGAGAGCTTTTTCGTGGCGGCGGCTTATCCCCCTTTTTTTTCTTGGGGACCACGCCTTTTCAGGGAAGGTTTCTTCCTCTTACGTACCTGCTTTTTTTTGAAGACCTTTCCCGGAGATTGTTTCCACGTCCCCTGTCATGTGGAAGTGGCCTTTCAAAGGGAGGGCGGGGACTTTTCCCCCTTCTCCTTTTCAATGCCTCATTGCGCAAGCCTCGGCCCGGAGCGCTGACTTCGAGGCTTTTCCTGCGCCCTCCCCTTTTTCCTTTTTTGTTGAGATTTGAGAGCTCGAATTGTCGCTTCCATTGTTGAATTCCTTGTTTCCTTGTCCCTTCTCTCTGGCAGTCATAGGACCAGGATTAGTCCGGGAAAGCAGGTCCTCCCTTGAATTTTTCGTCCCCGGACTCTCGAACCCAGGGGACTCTTAGGACCACCTCTGTTTTAAAAGAGGATCCCTCCCGCCGACCAGGACTAAGCTTTTTCTGGGACTCTTTTTTTTTCCTTTTCCTCCAACCCGTGTGAACACCCCCCGCGAAAAAATTAGGGGCCCGTCTCCCGGTTTGATGAATCTTTTTGAGGGTTTTCTTAGATTTGGTCGCAGTTTCAGCTCCTCTTTGGAGGCCGGTCAAGAGAGTTTGGAATTCTTTTTTTTAATGACTTTCTTTTGCAAGGTCGACCGTTAACTTCAGTTCTCCTCGGTCCATAGAGCTGTAGAGGGATAGTTTTTCCGGAAACCGAAAAGATGTGCTCTTTTTTTTCGAAGTCTGTTTTGGCGCGATAGTCAACACCATGCCTTCTTTTCCCCCTCCCCCCAGAAAACTAATACGGCATCTTTTTCCCCAAACCACAATGGTAGGTTGATCCTCCTCCCAAGCCCCGTATCCCTCTTGATGTAGTTGAAGAAATCCGCTTCCACAGCGGTCTTTGGTCCAGAAACTTTTCTCGAAGCTTTCCTCTGCGTTAAAACCTCTCGTTCCCCAGGATTTGGTATTTTAATTTTCCTTTCGCCTTCGCCGGCAGTATAGTCCTTCAATATTGAAGGTAGATGGTCCCTTATTTGGTTCTTTTGCGCGTCCAGGAAACAGCCCCGTCAACGACGTTCGACCAAAACACCCCCAGAGGGAAATATGACGCATCCTTTCAAGTCATCCTGCTGAGTCGATTTATATTCGCGGGGAATTTTTCCTGGGCTTTGGCGGGGAAGGGCGTGGGCCTAGGGACCCCCCCGATCAGGGAGTATCCCCCTCTTGATTTTTAAGGCTTCTCGGCTCCCAAACCACGCCGCGAGATCTTCCTTTTTTGGGGTGCCGCGGCGTTACGTTTACTTCCCCCGCCAATCTTTTTAGGGACCGCTTTGGGACTTTGAGGGCTTCGATAGCTTGAGTTTCTACCCCCCCTCACCGATATCTTTTCCCAGCCATTAACAGCCCCCCCTGAAAGGACGTTGTGCTTTGATCGTGGTAGGTTGTCTGATTCCAGGGCTTCTGGGGTCCTGGGAAGCTCATTGAGAAGGCGTCCCAGCGCCACCCAGATGTTTTTGCCCAGAGGCTCAGGTTTGTGTTTTGACAATCTTTCTCCCGGCCCAAAATGATGGCCGAACTAGAAAACCCTTTGTCGGTTCATAACGTTGTCGAGTTCTTCCTTTTTGGGGGAACGGTTCCCCCTCCCTGAGCATCGTTGGGATTCGACGGAAAACCCGGAGGATTTTTTTTTTCCGGATACGGAGGTTTCTGAATGTTCGAGCTTACTCTTTATTTTTTTTCCTTAGAAAACCCCCACAGGGGAGGGGTTTTTTTTGGAGCTTTCTCTTATAGTAATTTTTTTTCCTGACTGTTTAGATCATAGGACTAAATCCAAGACTGAAAGCCTCTTCTAGCCCGCAGAGAAGGGATAGGCAAGGAATGGCCTTCCATTCTTGTCTGAGAGGCTCCCCCTGCCGATGGCTTCCCGGTTCGGTGGCTTTCTTTTCAATTTTTTTTTTTTTGGTCGAGACCTTATCTCTCCCCTTCCTGAGAAAAGAAAACTTCCGTAGGACAAGGGAACCCTTCACCTCCCTCAAATACGAAAAAAGTCCTTTTTTTCCCCAAGTCCCAAAAGCCCCTCACATGACCCTGCAGTATCGCCTTATGAAAACGGAAGCCCTTTTTAGAAAAGCCAAGACTGTCTTCCCCCCTCCCGAAAGACCGCGAGAAACCCCCCAAAACTTGCAGTTAGATCGAGAACCATCCTTTTTTTTTTTTTGCGGAGATAAGACCGCTGTCTTCGGGAAGGAGTACTTTTTCTCCGATAAGGTTTTCTTTTTTTTTTTGATTTGCTGGAGCGCTCCTGTCTTTGTGTCCCCCCTCTTCGGGATGGATTCCCCCAGTGAATAAGGAATTAATCTTCGGATTTTAGGACTTCCAGTCTGGAGAGTTCGTGTCCGTCCTCTCCCTCTTTCTCAAAACTTTAAACATCCCAAGGGGGCCCAATCCTTCGTATCCTCATAATCGGCCGACGGCCCTCTAAACACTCATTCCCCTTCTCATTCAATTATCGGATAGGCTGCGGCGTGCTGCCGGGGGTCTCTCCCGGCGCCTTTGCGGTATCAAGCCCCCCCGGCCGTTTCTGCGGAGAAAATCAGCGCGTGGCGTAGCCGTTTTCTAAAAACCGATGTGCAGTGCGTTCTCCCCTCTTTTTAACCGGGTTGTCTTACGAATCTCGATGTGCCAAATGACGGAGAACATAATCCTTCCTCACAAGGAGGTGAATTCTCCGGCACTCTATGGGGCCTTGTCGCCCGCATGTGGATACTTTTTAATTCTTTTCGTGACGATTGGTGATCATGCTATCCCCCCTTTCGGGATGGTTTACAGAAATTTAGGCCTTCCTTTTGCTGGAATTTTACACGATCAAGACCGGTTTCTCTTCCTTTTTTCTCGACTTTTCTTAATGATAAAGATCTCTTCAGGCGGAAGATTAATTTCCGGCTTCGTTGCTACGGAAATTATTGCGCTTCCTTAGCGAGAGGAGATCCTCTCTTCCTGTTGATAGTGTAGGAGATCCTCTCTCTTGGTGGGCGGGCGCAAGACACTCCGACAAAAACGCCATCAGGATATCCTGAGCAGATCTTTTTTTCTTATATTAGTCAATTCCCCTCCCACCAGGTTGGTCGAGCTTTGGACGGGAAAAAACTTTTCCCACTTTTAAGGGGCCGCTTCGCTTGAAACCCTCAAGCTACCTTATTGCCATTCCTACTTTCCTCCGAACCAACGGCCCCCCTTACACAAGAGGAGGTTAATGGACTTTGAACTGCACCTGCTCCTGATTTGCACAGCCTTCGTTAACCCGTCTGGGGTGCGGCGATTTCACAAAAGAAATTTGATCGCTGCATGAAGGGGTTTTCCTCAAGATTCTCTTTCCATTTCGAAGACTTGGGTTTTCTCTGTGCCGGATGACTCTTTTTGGGATTGGTTTCTGTTTTATTCTGGGGCCTAATCGCGGTCGCGAAACCCTGAGCTTGCAGCGCATCCTTTCTCTTTAAAAATATTAGGTTTTTCCTTCCTCCCCGACCTATACATGGTCCGAGTTAATTCCGGTTTTCTACCCTAACATAATGTTGAGGAAGCCCTAGTCAAGGGGGGTCTTCTCCTTTCAGCCCCCCCACCACCCCCCCCCCCAAAAACCCCTTAGCAAAGCTCGTGTCTTCGGGGCCCCCAATAACCACTTTGCTTCATCCCAGCGAAGGAAGGGCCTCGTTCGCGTTGAAAGACACCCAAGTTCTCTTGCACGTCTTTACGGACATTCCAAGAAGGGACGTCCCCATGGTCGACACAGACTGTCGGACAGCCTCTACCCTCTCGACCCTTCCGGGTGGGCTTTTGAAGCGCGGAAGGATTTCCTTCCGGGCTAAGGCGTTGCAATCCATGGGCCTGCCTAGACGGCACAAAAGGAGGCAAGCGCCTCTCGGTCGGTCATGGAAGCGCTTTTAGATTTTATTCTCTCTCTTCCGTGCTTTTTTGTTGCGTCAGGTCTCGAAGGCGCTAGATAGAAGCTTTCCATGACGCGGATTTCGCTTTTATTTGGCTGCCGAGTGCGAAGGGCTTGAAAAAAATTGTCTCATGCTGCCCCCATCTGTTGCTTCTTTTTAAGGCACACACTCGGGGGGACCTTTTGTCGAAGAAAGTATTCTTTTCTTCCTTGAAAATCACTTTCCCTTATTGTTCATTCCCTCAGGGTAGGGCACCATTCTGGATTCCGGGACCAGAGAAAGATTTTTCTCCTGATAGGTCCACCAAATGTCCAAATACGGGGCCCGCTTCAAGTTTTGGGGGTGCTTAGTGGTAGACTAGTTAGGGAGGGAACGTAGGCCTTTGGGGTTTGTATTTGAGAGAAGTTGAGGTTATTGGTCGCTTGATTTTTTCTCTTAGAACTCCGGTCTCTGCGACCGGCAACTATCTTCTGTTACGGGAGGGATAGGTTTTTCTTCCCCCCCGGAAAAACCGACCGCTCGATTTCTCCGACGGCCTCCGGTTTTAGGGAGAAAAATCAGATCTTCCTATGAACTTTTCCTTTTTTTTTCGCCGGGAGGTTCAGCAATCCCCCCTTCCTTCCCCGAAAAACCCACCCTTGGGAAGAGATTTTCGACCTTGGGGGTTTTTTTTTTTTTTCCTGCAGCTCCTTTTTTTGTGACGGACTTCAGAGGCTACCGGTAAACCCCTCTTTGCGGGAGATTTTCCAGGGAGCCGAAACAAGCTTCTTTTCCCCAGTCCATCAAGTCAGGCTTTTGGTCACGAAGGTTCGTCGTTTCTCTTCCAAACAGACTGACCCTTCCTTTCATTGATTGGTCCTCAAAAAGGTTGTTTTAAAAACCGGTTTTACTGCGAAACCCCAGGTTAGGCACTCGTTCTTCTAAGACCTTATTGCGGGTCCGCCCTATATTAATGCATTGCCTTCCTGGCTTTTGGCCTTTTCTGCGGGCCGATTTTTTCTTTTACAGCCGACTTGAGGTTCTCTGTGCTCCAAGAAAAACGTGGACGGATACGGGCCCGACGCTGGGATCTGCGGGCTTCCTGCATCATGGGTTACGTCCGTTTGAGCGGCGGCAGGGATTCCCACTCCCGCAGGCTGCCCTTTCCCTTAGCCCGGAAACGGTTAACTCTCCACACGTCGACCCTCGTTGCTGTTGATCGTTCTTCCCGCTGCAAGCAGGAATGCGGGGCACGATGGCGTTCACCAATCTTTGTGGGATTGCGACAGTCTTTTTCCCCCCGGCAGGTGTCAACGGCCTGCACTTGAGATTTTTTCTTCCACATGCCCCACCTAAAAGGCGGGTCGGTTAAAGAAAGAATTCGGCCGGGAGAGATTTTTTTCTTTTTCCTCCGGGGATTTTTTTAATTTTCGCCGTTGTTGGATGCCGCCCAGGCGCCTTAGGCATTCGGTTCCGAGGGTCTGCGCGGACCCTGTTAGAAGAGACCGTTTTCGGATCGCCAAAGACGCTCCGCATGGGGCGTCCTGGAGGTTGGCGATATTTTCTCCATCTCCGAAAGGGGAGGTTCTCTCTGCGCGGAAAGGGCCGCCTGGCAGGGCACCGCCAGACGTAGGGCCTTAATGATCGCCGGGGGCCATTGCGTCCCTTCCCCCCGCAAGATGGCCGGTTAGGCGACCCGGGCGGGGCCCTTTAATGGTGTCTTTTTTTGTAGTCTTTCCAGTAGATTTCGCACCTGACAGGCACGGGGACCCCTTTTCCTTTTCAAGCGACATCCGACCTTGGATGGGGGAAGGAATTTCCTGTGCCGGGGCAAAAAGGGTTTCTCAGGCCCCTTTTGGCCGGACCGGCCTCCACCAGCGCCCAATCCCTACTAGACACGGCAACGCACATGAGCGAGAAAAAGATTTTTCCGGCCCGAACTTGGCGAGTGCTTTTTTCTCTCCTCTTTTACTTTTTTGTTTCTCTTTGAGCTGAAGTTTGGTCCCGTTTTTTTACTCAGCTCATGTTCTGCTTTCTAGAAGAAAGGTAGGGATGGCGCTCGCCGGTTTTTGAAGGCGATAGTTTTTTTTGGGCATGTTGCCGGCACTCCGTTCCGGGACCATTCCGGCCCCCCTTCGGATTTGCGGTCCAATTTCTCTCCCGGTTTCGAGTTAGTCCTTTTTATTCTACGGCCTCTTCTCCCACCTTTGAAACCTCTTTCATGGCCCGCGCCGCCGCAATCTTTGTTTATGGAAAGGAGCTTCTCCGACATACCCCTGCATTCCGGCGATCCTGCGCCTTTTTTTTCGCGTTTTTTGCTTGGCTTCGGAGCGCGGATGGCGGACCTCTCCTCTGTTCGAAAGATCGCGCAAAAAGGAAGCCGTGTGCCATGGCTACATGAACGCTTCGCAGTGCGAACCGTGGCGCCTTCAAATTCCCTTGCTCCGGGTTGGAGTCGTCCAACATTGGAGATGATGATTCGGCGCCCTGAGTTGATTACAAGGCTTTTTTGGGCCCGCGGCTCTTTCAGGTCACTCTGTTTTCTTTGTCTTGGTAGACCCCCCTTTTGTGGATAGGTGAATATTTGTGGTCGTTGCTACCCGCCGTCTTGGTCCCGTTTTACCTGATCCTTCTTTTTAACTCCCATTTCTCTGTGCTGCATCAGGCACTACACTCCAAAAGCAAAGTAGTAGACTTAGTGATGGCTTTTTCTTATCGGATAGTGCATAATCCGGCTTCCTATCTATTGGCTCCGTGCTCGCTGGTATATCCTCCCGAGATATGATAGCTTCTTCTCTACGTTAAGTTTTTTCTTTTTTCCGGGGGACCGGCCTCACTCAGATGTTTCCTGTTCTTTGAGGAAGACACAGCCCCTCACAAAACCGAAAGGAGGTCGCTGGCAGGAAAATAGCGACGCGAACCCCTTCATTTCACCTTTTGTTGTTTTTCTCCTCCTCGGAAAACCAATCTGTACTGGAAGGCGCAGATTGCACCCACTTCGATTTCCCTCCCCTACTTGCCTCGGGACTCCCACGGGCCAAAGCCTACGCGGTGTAGAGTCCGCGGAGATTTCTTCTCTGACTTTTATATTAAAGCAAGTTTTCCCCTGTAACAGGGAAGTGATTCCAAGCTTTAGCGCGGAGGTTTCCGTTCAAAGGGGACCCTTTTCTGGCCCCCAGACTAGGCTGCTCAAGGTACTTTTTTGGTTTATCTTTGACTTTTTCCTTCTCTAGGTGGGGATGTGTACATGATGGAGGAAGGGTCATTCCTTTTTAATCGAGGTGTCGAGTAGCGGCTCCCCTTTCAGCCCGTGCTTTACAACATTCCCGCTCCTAGATGGACGGTTCATAGAGGCGACCCGGACTGCGTGCAGTTGCGTCTTCCCTTCTGGCCGCGCCTCTTGTCGACAAATACCGTCACGGCGTGAAGAGCTCCCCGGGCGCGACGAGGGGGGCCCCCAGGTGACCGATTTCCGCCCCCTTTTGGCCGGTCCACCGGCTGTCCGAATGGGACCATCGTGGCTTCGGGCTTTTACGAAACGATCCGTAAAACCCCCCCTAGATCGTAATTCGGGACCCCCCTGGGTGACGGAATGGGGCAGCGCCTCCCCTTCCCGGGGCTCCTCTTTTTGTTCACTCCGCATCCGGTGCACGGCGCGGCTCCCTTGCGTCAAGCGGTCCTGCGCATACTTACCCCTCAGTGTTTTTTTTCGAGGATGGTCAGACCTACAGCAGCGCCTCGGGCTGAGTTGCTTGTCGTATTTCCAAGAGTTGACGGAAGGAAGGGAAAGCCTTGTCGCCAGGAAGTGGCCCATTATTTTTTTTTGTTCCCTCCTTGGATTCTCCCCCGTTAGAACCATTTTCCGCTCTCGGCAAGGGAAAAGGCACCTTTTTGGCCCGGTTTGTTCCAGGGTTTCGAAAGGCTGCGGCAACCGGCTTCTCCGATCGTGTCCCATGGGAGACCTTCCCGTAGGTTTTTAAGAGAATTGACTTCGAACCGCGCGTCTGACGAAGAGGGCTCCCTGCCCTTTTTTTTATGGACCCTCCCGGTCTGCAGCTCATGAGGTATTTAGCCTCTTTGCTTACCGTATGTAAGGTTTAACGCGAGACCGTGGCCAATTCCCGTTTGTTTGCGGGTGGACCGTGTTGGAGCGCCGGCACGCCGCTTGCGGGGGGAAACAGCGCTTCCCTTGATGGGACCTTTTTCCAGCTTTTGCTCCACCGACCTTTTTTGTCGAAACCCCAGGCCTTGGGCACGCACAAGCGGGCCTTTTCTTCTTTGATTTGGAGTTTGGCGGCCCCTCCGCGATTAAATTCCGGTAAACTTTTTTCAGGACGCCGTTAGCCCTCGTTTTTTTCCTGTTTCATCGCGGTGAAGTTCTTTTTTTAATGAAGGGAGTCCGTTCCGGCTTGGGCTCTTCAATAGAGGTAATGCGAAGGTCTGGAGCGCGGTCCGTTGAAACGGAACAGGTGTTTCTTAGCCCCGCGAAGAACCCACACCAAACGCGTCTCGGGATTTTCGATCAGGTCACCTCGCTTATTTCCCTTCCTCTCCTCCTCCGCGTGACTGCGGAGGGACGACAAACACACTTCTCTCGCACGTGACAGGGGCTCCGAAAAACGGGGACGAAGTCTCTCCCGAGCGCCGGAGATCTCCCCACTTAATGGGGGTTGTATGTCCGTGCCGGCCATGTAGCTGATCCTCCAAAAAAGAGTATACACGACCAATTCCCCTCCCCCCCCGTACGAGGGTTTTATCGACTCTGCATCCGGCTACAACCCTTCCTATCCTTCTGCAGGAAGCGCCCCCCCCAATGGGGCCGACCCTTCCCTTTTGAGCATCATTGCCGTAGCCCAAATGGGCACTCAAAAGACGGGCAGGTCTTCATCCCTCTCGGGGCCTGCCGTTGTCGGCGCCTCATGCCCTTGAAGGCAACTTAGATAGGGCTTGAAGGGTAATGAGCTTTCCCAAGCATTGCTTCAGGCTTCCCAGGCGGATGCTTGCACAATGGTCCCCCCCCTCTCCTCTTGGGAGTATTCTTCCCCCCTAGTATTTAAAGGGAAGCCATTCTTTCCTCTCACTCAGAGAAGGGCGGCACCTTAAGTCACGCCGGAAGATATTTCCGGTGTGGCGGATTGTCTCGAGGCTCGGCCAAGGGGTCCCTGAAAGGATTGGGCTATTCTGGCGGGTTTTTAAGGTTGTTAGGGCATTCTTCGTGCCGATCGCATTCGACAGGCGCTAACGACGAACAACGGTCGGCACGTGTTTTGAAAGGCCGAAATCGAAAACTGGCGTCTTCGGCCTTCACGTTGTCCAATTTTTTTTTTTCCCAGCACACAGGGCATCTCGCACGAGGGTCCGCAAGGAAAGGACTTTGATCAAAGCACGCCGTCCCCCCTTTTCTAGAGAAAACGCCAGAACTCCCTTTTATTTCTCTTTTTCTTCACCCCCGTTCGATTTTGCCGGCGATTCTGCCAAGTTTAGGGCCTGGCTTAATTATCTTAATGGTATATGAGGGCTGATTCCTCCTTTTTAGTGATGGCCCAGGCGATCTTTTATTTTAATTTTCTTGCGTTCCTTGCCCCCCCCTCCATTACCGAAAGTCTTAAAAGGGAATTGTTGGCTCGCTAGAGTTCGCGGGAGCTGCTCTTTTCTCTCCCCGAAATAGGACGATTCTTTTTTAAATTTCTTTCGCATCCATTTGCCGTTGGAGCAATTTTCTCCCCCCTTATTGAATTAGGCTATAATGAGAGGGCACGGTGATAATGGCTTTTTTTCGGTCGTTGTTTCTGATCTTCCAGCATTTCTTCCGGCTGGAGAAGAAGCTTCTCTCAAGGGGGGTGTCACAGCAGAATGTTTTCTTCCCTTTTTCTCACATTAAAGGTTCCCTGACTTTTCTTTGCGTTTCGAGAAGGAAATTTATTGTACACGATCGGTTTTTTCTTTATAACCAAACATGGTGATGATTAGGAGAAATGATTCCCCTTCATATCGGCTCCGCGATTTTCTCCCGAAGTTTGGGCGTGGTAGCCGTTCATAGGATAGGTATCCCTTTGGTAGTTTCCTGGCGCTGGTTGGGTCTCCTTCTTGGCGCCCTCTTGCTGTTCACCCTCGTTCGAATCTTCATGATGCCTACACCTAAAAGAGTAAACAGACCTTTTTTCCTTTTTTTTCTTGATTTAGTGATGTCTTTCTTACCGAGCTCGATTTCGGGGCCGTCCTTGGGCTTTGCTTAGGGGACACATGTTGTGAATTCTCGAGCCTCTTTATTTACTTTTTTTGTTATCTATGGGCCTGCCCCCCCCCTTTACTGATCGTTTGTGGTTCTTTTTCCTTCCTGGATTTGGTGGCGGGCGGCCCGCCACCCTCTCCCACAAAACGTCTTCCTGAATCTTTTCCCCTTCAGGCTTTCTTCTTAGACCCACCGCTATAACTTCGTTTTTTTTTGAGTGTTTCTGGAAGGAACCCCCCGGTTCCACTCCTTCTGTCCCTCTCCCCTTTTCAGCTTTTCCTCCGATAGATCTTTTTTTCCCTTATCCCATCCCACAGGCCAAAGTCTTTCCCACGCGAGGACGGAATGGACTTTTTACTGGGCCGAGGAAAGCTTCTCTCCTTTTCCTGGACAATATACTTTTTAAGCTGATCTCGTCCAAACGAAATCAAGGCGCTTTGGCCTCGAGGCTGGGCCAATTTTTAGAAGAGGACTCCCTTTTTTGTTAGCTTTTTCGGTGTTATGTCCTCCTTTTTGGTACGGGTCTTCCTTTTTGTTCGAGAACCCAAGAGGCTCCAGTCGCGCGACGATCCCCACTCTTTCGGTGTTTCCTTTCTCCAGCTTCCTGCAGGTTCGGACGAGTAAATTCGGGTCCAAAGGAACCTAATGCTTCGGCAGAATCCCTCTTTCCGCGGCTCCTTTTTTCTCCTTCCCTTATGTTTTTTTCCGGCGACCCATATCACCGGGAGTGAAAAAAGGTTTTTTTCCTCACGGAAGCTTTAGATTCGCCCCCTTTCATTCCCCGCTACGCGTTTTCGCTTTCTTCCCCGCTTTAATGGTTTCGCTGGACACGAAGGGCTGAAGGTTAGCAGAATCTTCTTTTCCCTTAGTGAGTTATACCAGCTTTCTTTCTTCCCCCCCAAATTTTCTGAATGGCCCCTGAACGGGCACCCTGGGGGCGGAAGGTTTTCCCTCCGAAACAAGTCCTTTTCCATTTTCGCTCCTCGGCGTCATGTTCCCGTGATTCGCGAATCGCACTTGCCATTCCTTTCCGCGTTTCTATGAGTCCTTTTCGATCTAAAAGACAAGCTCCAATTGGGGAACTCTCTTTTCTTGCAGACTTGCTCCCTTCATTTTCCTCCCCTGACGAGACCTGCCCGGACCTTTTGGCCCTCATTGCCGGATTTTCCATTTCCGGGCAACCTCTTTTACGATAATCTGTTCGCCCCTTTTTCTGTGTACATCTTTTCCATTCACGCCCTTTTTTTCAAATTGGTCCAGGAAGCCCGGCTTTTTCTCCCACGACAGGCCTTCATACGTCTTATCAGGTCCCCCTTCCCTTCTCCTCTTTCATTGAGGCGCTTTCCATTCGTTGATGACGTTTTGGTCGCCGTAGCCGCACCCTTTGCTCCGCGTGGCCCTTCCTTCCCCGATTTTTTTTCCTATTGAGGTCTTTTCCCGGAGAACCTTTGCATTAAGGTACTTCTCCTCAGAATTTTCTGTTCTTTACCTTCCCCCGGATGAGGCTTTCCTCTGGTGGTTGACTGCGCCATCCAGGAGATGACCTCCCCTCCTTCCCCCGAAGAAAAAGTTCCTTCCTCCCTCCCCCATTTCCTCTAGGCGTCCTGGTCGGCGTTCCCTCGTCAGCTTTTGGATGGACGTTCGAACATGAGCTCCCTTTTCTAAAGTCCTTCCCGTGCGTCCGAAAGTTCTCGCAGTTTTTCCACTTCTTCTTTGAAGTTGCAGGCTTTCTGTCCCTGAAGGTTCGGCAGGCGCTTCGATGGCTATGAATCCTTTCTCGTCCAAAGAGACTTTTCTTTTCGTACAAGGCCCCCACGTTCTCCTTCACGGAGGCCCCCCGAGGCTCCTGGTGTCCGAGGGAAGAGTAGCGCCTAAAATTCCTTCCCTTCTCCCCCTTCGTTGGCCCGGCTTTTTCCTACAACCCCACCTCCCGGGGGGGGGGGGTTGGTGGGAACAAAAGGGAGCCCCCCTGAAATAAGTTTCTAGGCCCCCTGGGTCTCTTATCTTAAAAGGGGAAGCTTGGAGATTTTTCCCCATCAATTTGGGGCCTTTTTCCCGACCAGCCGGCTCTTCTTTCGTGACTCCTCCCCCCCCCTTGCCTCCTTTCTCCAAGTATCGATAGACCTTACTATCAAAGAAACACGTCTGAAGTTGCTGGTGATGTGTCTTTTCCCTTCTGGCAGCAGCCTGACCTTTCCGGGGCTTCTAGGTCCCTTTTTTGCAGAACAATCGGCATTTTGAGAAAGGGCAGGGCATGGACTCTTAAACCTTCTTGGGGAGGACTCTCTTTTTAATGGGGAAGGTCTCAAAGAAAGATGGCCTTTAGGATTAAGGGGATCCCCCCTTTTCTGAAGACTTTGGGATGAGGACCTTCCCCCCCCTATGAATCTTTTCTTTAGAAGCTTGCTCTCCCTATTGTTAGAAATCTTTTGGAAACGACACGCTTTTTTTTGGTAGCACCATGGAAGTCCTTTTTCTCTTGGTATTGGCTTTCCCCCGAGCTCTTCTGCTACCATTAGGTTCCTCTATCAGCGAGCAGCTCACCAAAGCAGGATAGCCGGAATTTTGGCGTCTGTTCGGCGGAGGGTGCTTCCCCTCCCCTTAAGGATGTTCCGGCGGGGCCTTTCTTTTTTTCCCCTTAGTGATGACCTCTTTCCCATCGCCACGAACTCTTCCCCGTCGGGCACGGCCTGGACTTTGGTCCCTCTCCCCGGCGGATGCCGGAAATTTTTTCCTGCAAGCCCTCCCCGCACACCACCCTTCCTTCCTTCACGGCTCACGCCTCTCCCCCTCCTTTCTCTCAAGGCCCCTGTTCAGTGAGGGGAGACCCCTCCGCCGGCCCAGAAATGCCTTTCTTCGCATATATTCTCAGTTTTTCCCGCGCTTTCCCTCCCTGTTCCGGCCCTTGGTTCGGGCTGGATTTCCGCCCTTGGAGCGCGGGGTACGTGTCCTTTATAGGATGGTTTGGAGTTTGATGGGATTTTTCTTGACGGCAACGACTCCCTCCGTTTTTCTCTTTCTTCTGAGTCTTTTCAGCTTTTTCTCGGCCTTTTGCCCAGGTTGAAAAGAAGGCCCCCCGCCCGTAGTTAAGCCGTCTTTTCTGGCCGAGCTTTCTTACGTTTGACTTGCTCTGGGCCACTTTGGCAGTGATGCCCGGGGCGGAGTCTCCCTGATCGCCGCCTTAGGCTCCTCTGCGGGCGAAGAAAGGACTCCCCCTTGCCTGTCCTTCCCTGGCGGGGTTTTCCCTTCCCCCCCTTTGAGCAGCAATTAGTTTAATTTCCATCTCCAAGATAGGGTTGTCCTCATTCAAAACCTCCGCACTTTTGTTTTTTGCCTTTCCCTAACTTGATGGGTTAGAGATGTTCCTTTTGGCTTTAGAACACCATTTCTCTCGGTAATTTATCATGCTGTTTCCTTCCCCTCCGCGGGTAGGCATCCCCCCTACTTTCTTTGCCCTCTTCCTTTTTGCTGCACTTCCCCTTTCTTTTCAACAAGAAACTGTTGGGTCCGTGATGGCGGTTCTTAACTCGATTCCGTCTGGGCCATATCAAGCTTCGTTCCCGTTGAGACGCTCCTCTTCCACTGCTTTTTTTACTTCCCCTTATCGATTCTTCGAATCCGTACGTTTCGGTTTGATCGCCGATCACCTCTCACCTTTAATTGATCTTTTCCTGATCGTGGCCTCACCCTCCTGCCTTCTTCCACCGTCCCTTCCCCCAGAGCAGGATTTGGG
>Ga0179593_1469239_pt1 | contig 29336 bp, 42 predicted proteins | sample CZODoug2_1_08_16_FD_185931 | JGI IMG/M metagenome (GOLD analysis project Ga0179593, IMG submission 185931) | Vadose zone soil fungal communities from Angelo Coast Range Reserve, California, USA - CZODoug2_1_08_16fungal (PacBio error correction) | ecosystem: Environmental > Terrestrial > Soil >... | reverse complement strand
TTTTCCCTCGACCAGTCTTCTCGGGCCTCATTACCCCTTTCCCGAATTTTGATGCCCCTCAACTCTACCCCTCCAATTGGTATTCATCAACGCCCGGCTCGATGAAGATCAGTGATATTTAGACTACGATAGACCATAACTCCACTCCTGAAGTAGACTTTTTGCGTATTATTTTCCTTGTACGCGGACTATCCCTCCCACCAACCATCCCCCCCCTCCCTTTCCCCCCCAACATACGTTCTTGCCATTCCGATTAAGGCAATGTATGCCGTGTATCGTGCTCTGCTCGAGTGAGCTACCAATGCTAAGAAATATGTCTCTGGCTCTCTCCCCCTCTTCTCCTGCCCCACCGCTAATGTCCCCCCTCACGGACTGGTGGTTTATTGTGGTGGCTTTTCGGGTTTGGTGTTTTTGGTTGTTTTTTTGGTTTGTTTTTTTTTTTTTTTTTTTTTTTTTTTTGGTTTGTTTTTATATATGAAATCCATTTGGCGTTCCCGATGGTACGACTACAAATTTCTCTAGCCCCTATTACTTTTTCAATTTCCGTCCCCCCGATGTGTCTATCCATCTGCAAGCTACTTTTTCCCTCCAGTATCGTCCCCCTTTTTATTATTTATGTTAGTTCCAGAACCGACTTTTTTCTTGAAGACCAAGTTTACTTTTCTCTTCCTTCAGATTTTATTCCCTGCCCGAATTCTTGGACTTTTCATCCCTTCCGTCACTTTCCCCTCCCTTCTGCCTCCCTGTCTCTACATTTTCATGTTGAAAGTTTTGCGTTAATAGGATGTTTGTTACGGCCCTGTTACGAACGGTTCCTTCACCCTTTTTCAGCCCCTTTCTTATCTTTCACTCCGTCGGCGTCTACCTTGTCGCCTGTTTCCTCACTCTTCCGGTTCCTTCTTCTCCGTTGAAAACGATCTCTTTTAAGGATGGCCTTCCGCCTCTCTTTCCCCGAGGCGACATATGATACTCCCCATTGCTTTTCCGTCATCCTGTACTCGGTAAGAATTTCTTCAGCCCTTTCGTCTCGGCATCCCCCCTACAAGGGTGGGAAAGGTACACCCCCCCCCTTTACTTTGGAATCGATCCTCGTTATCACTTACCCTGTCTCGCGAGAGGGAGTTGAACTTAGGATCCATCCGCTGCGGGCCCGCTCTTGCTCACCATTTATCTCTGACATCACTCCTCTTCTCCCAGCTTTGCCCCCCCTTTTTTTTTACGCCAAACCTTTCTCCCCCTGCCCCACATCCACTTGCTGGATTCAGCAGCTTCGTTCCTATCTGGATGTCTATGGTAGTTTTGGCGTGCCCCCGGGGCCTTTCAGGTTTTTTTTTTTTTTCGCAGTTCCACTGTTTCCCACCCTGTACCTTGTCTCTTTACACTTTTTGTAGGCACTTTCCCAACAGAGAAGGCTTTCTTTTCCCCGCGCTTCATGCTCGTGCAGCTGCACGAAAATGCTCCCGTCATGCCCTGCTTATCCCTCGTTGACCCTCCTTTTCAGGCTTTCGGCTCTGTTGCAGCCCCGTTGCCTTGAACATGACAGATCACTCCCCGGCCCTTGTTTCCATACCTCACTATTTTAGAGGCTGACCCCCTGTCTATGCTGAAACTTTGTGAATTCTTTCAGACAAGGTCGGGCGGGAACGTCGCCCCCTTGAGCACGCCACTTTCCCCCTCTGAGGAGGCAATGAACACGCAGCTCGGCCCCTCGCACCCCTCCTCTCCTTCTGGATCTTTTAAAAATCGTCCAGCTTATAAAATCTCCTCTGGCTTCCCAGATATGGCGGCTCTTGGTAATTGCTTCTCTCCTCTATTTTCCTAATTTTTTGCTTATAACAACCTATCATTTGTCAGAGAGGGCGCCAGGACTTTACTCCTTCCCTCTTAGATGGCTGTTTCCCCCTCTCCTCTCCCCCCAATTCTGGCACGGGAAGATCTCATAGCCCCCCTTGTCTTTTGCGGTATTGCATGTTTCAGGGAAAGTGCCACTTTCCTTCGGACTCTATCCTCAGCGTTCCCGCGGTCTCTTCCTCTCTCTCTCCTCTTCTTCCTTTTTTCCCGGTATAAGAAGCAGGAGAGAGGAAAGCTCTTTCTTGACCGTTATGCGCTCCTTGCCATAACCATCTGTCGTGAGGCCTTTTTCTTCTTTCTTTGTTTCCTTCCTCAGAGCTGGCCCTCCTATCAGTACGATGCTTGGCTCATCCTGTGCAGTCGTTGGAAATAAATAACCTTTCCCCTCCCACTCTTTTCCCATTTTGCCGTCGTGGAACATTCTCATCGAAGCCCCCTTCCTTTTTTCCCCCTTTCGCCCGCGCGGTCTCGTCATTGTCAGGAGGTGGATAACCGTAACCTGCTTTCTAACGGAGATAGTCCTTTCCCCCGACAATCCCTTCCGTTTTCGTCGGAGGCGGCTTTTCCCGTCATCGTCCATGTCTCGCACTGAGATGCATAGACTTTATCTTAGCCTTTGACCGAGCGTACCGCCGGATTTTCCCCCCCTTACGACCAATTTTTCTTTTTGATGTAGACTTTCCGCTACACCATCGCACCGCTGGAAGAAGGCACGCCACCTTACAGACTCTATTTTCATTTCCCCGGTCCCCTCTTTCTTTTCCCCTTGTCCTGAGCCCCGACGGCTGTGGCCTCGCACATGTCGCGCACGATCTCCTCCCGACATGCTCGGGTCCATTGTTACGAAAATTATCTATCTCACAGCCTGAGAGCCCAAGGTAAAATACTCTTTCCCCTGCTCCCCCTTTTTTGGTTGTGCTTCGACCTTTCTTCTTGCGACTCGCTCTTCTCGCTTTTCCTCTCTAGTTTCCTAACGAGCCCGAAAAATCTTGATCCAAGGCACACCAGTCATGGGCGCACCTTCCCCGTCCCCTAGAGTTTTTTGAAGCTCGCTTTAGACTTGGGCCCCCCCATGAGTAACTGATGACCTTTTTCGTCTTTCCGGCGCCCAATCCCTTTACTTTGTTTTCGCTGCAGCATCTCTTTCCCTTCCCCTCCCACCACCCCCCACCCCTCTCTCCGGTCGATAGGGTTTTTACATTTGCCGAATTCACAGATTTTGTAAATAAGTCGTTCCCCCTTCCCCCACTTGGACTGACACACTTCCTTGCATTTATTTTCCCTATTTCCCATTTCTGGTCCACTAAGCCAGAGTCTGTGAGCATGTTCGCCATCTCCCCCTCGTGACTCTAGTTCGGCCTTTCTGTCGCCTAATTACCCTAGCCTCGCTATCCTTTCTATCACTCTTCTATCACGGGAGGGTGACTATAAAATCAAGGTTATTTCATCCTCTCGAACCGGCCTCTAAGTGTTCTCCATCCTGAAAGCCCTTCTCTTTTTTCCTCCTCGCCACCACTGATCACTCTGGTGCGGTGTGACATGCTTCTCCCCAGACAAGAAATGAGAATCCAGAATCTTTCCCCCCTGCGAACCCCGATCCGACATTTCACGCGTCGTCTCGTCGACCGGGGAATCAGGGTAAACTCCTCTCCCTAATACCATTTTTCATTTTGTTTCCTCGGGCCTGCATGTTTTTTCCGCCGCCCCTCTCTTTCTTTTTTGTCGGAGTTTATTGTTTTCTCTCATATTCTTGAAAGATGTATCAGACAAGCTACAGTAGCTTTTGGCTGTAGACTTTTTCCAATTCACTTTTTCTGGAAAAGCATTATTTTCCTTTTTGCTTGGTTCAACTTGCACTCCGGACTAGAAAGCATTAACCTTCCCCCTCCCTTCATCCCCTTTTTTCTTTTGTGGGTACCGTCTTGCCTGCCGAGGAGAACTTTCATAAGTTTTCTTGTCCGAAAAACCTTTCGAAGAATGTATAGAGAGTGACTTTTTGCTTGCAATTTGTGATTCTTGCGTTTAATTTTCCTCTGGATGGGCAGAGTGGAGGCCATTTCTTCCCCCTGCCGACCCCCCCCATCACGACGCCTTTTCCTTCTTTTTCTCGAAATGCTCGAACTTTTTGTGGACCGAATTTTCTGAAATACGCCTTTATAGACTCCGAATGACCATTCAACTCGCTCCCTATGATTCCCCTCAATCTACTACCGAATCAAGAGCCTATGTGCTCCTTGTTCTCTCACTCTTCTCCCTTTCTTTTCCTTCATTGGGTCCTCCTTGACGCACGGTAGGAGTGACATAATCCCCAAGGAATATACGTGAAAATACTGTCCGTTGGCTGACATCCTTCCTTTTAGCTACCTCTCCTCCCCTTCCTTCTGCACCTTTCATGGCATTTCTAAGATGTCGCCCCCCACAAAGCTGCTTTTAGGGGTCCAAAATGCCACACGCATATCTCACCCCGGTCTACCCCCATGTCCCTCCGAACATGGAGTCTGTGCTCCTGTCGATACCCACTTTCCCCCCCTGGCTGCCTTTTTACCCCTATTGTTGCCACGTTAAGTTTGACCACCGTTGCTTACATACATTTGCATGTTCTTTTCTTTTTCCCCTCGTTGCCCCCGTTTTTCTCCAGCACTCCTGGCTCCCCCCTCTTCTTCTGTCCTTCCGCATTTTCCTTTTCGGTCTGACTCCCATTTTACTTTTCACTCCTCGCCCTCTGGATTCCGTTTTGTTATCCCTCCTCCTCCCTTTCCCCCCATTCGCTGTGCCTTACTTTCTTGTGCTCCTTCCTTCTGGACGCGACGCACTTTTCCAGTCATCGACTACAGAAACACCCTTCTAGCCACGACACAATTTACCTAAGATTCTCTCCTTACGTGGCCTTCCCCACCCATTTTCCTGCCAACCCCTTTTTTTCATTTTTTACTTTATTTCCAATGGCCTTTTCTCCTTGACAGGACCACTACCAGGAATCGAAATCCTCGTAGTTCGACGCCGCCTCTGCATACTCCCTCCAGAACGGCCTCTTACCGCATTCGCCCAAACTCTTCCTGAAGCGGTAAATAGTTCACTAGACCATTAACATTGGTCGTTTCCAATCTCTGGTTTCGTCCCAGATGACCCCCGTGTTTTCATGCATCCCTTTCCTCTTTACCCTTTTTCCCCCCTCCTTCCCCAGTCCACGTAAGGAGATAGATTCAAATCGGTGTCGTTTGACTTCATGTGGAAGAAGATTCGGTGCCCGTCGAACGTCTTGCCGCTTCCGCCTCCGAGATACCCCCCAATTTTTGGTTTTCTACGCAACCTTCTTCTTGGTTTCCTCTCCCAGGCCTTTCTTTTTGTTGACAGGAAGTTCCTTAGTTCCCGCTTCCAGCCTTTTCCCTTACCGCTTTTTTCCATCGCGGTAGGCGGGATAACGCTTCTCTCCCCCTTTCAAACGTTTCTCCTCTTTTCCATGCATCCCCTGTCGATCGGCCCTCTCCTTCGGCGGTGAAAATGCACGGCCATTTCTGCCTGAACACGCCATGTTGTCAATTATCCTCTTCTCTTACTGGTGTCTACATTTCTTTCCTCTGGCATCGATCTAGAAAACATGGATAGGTTTTCCCCCGTTAGGCTTATCGAATATATGCGAAACCGTATTCCCATCCTTCTCCCTTTCCCCCTTCGAGTTTCGGCCCAAAGCCCTGGCCCTCTTTTTCCCTCATTTGATCCGGGTGTCCGCCCACCATCTGAGGTTCCCAGAGAGGCCCATCGATGTATCGGTGTATGTCCTCGATTGCGTGTTTTCCCCTTTTCCCTTGCCCTCCGGCTTTGAGTTCCCTTTCGTTTCTTCTCGAGTGATCCACGGCAGTCTCATACTGGTGAGCTGTGAGGATCCTTGATATTTCATGTTTTGTTTCAATCGCAGCGCAGTTTGTTCCTTCTTTTTCTTCTTCTGCCGATCTCCCCCCCACAGGAACATCCCATCTCTCAGAACACTCACCGACCCCCCTCGCCGTGATCCGAGACTTCACCCGAGGGTTAAGAGCAGGAGAGAATTTGCTGAATCGAAAAACTTACCTCTCTCAGCACTTTTCCTCCTCCCGTTTTTTTCTCTCCCTTTTCTTTTGCAGCTCCGTGCACCACCCCTCGGCTCCCCTCCCTTCCTTTGACCCGCGGGTCCTTCTTCCGCCCCTTTCTTCTGCTCCAATTCTTCGGACACTTTTTTTTTTTTCCTTTATTCTCTTCTCCGATCCAAGGCTGGTGTCCCTTAACACCAGGTCGATATCCTACTTTTCTTCCCTTTTACAACCTCCACACTGCTATCAAGGCAACTCTTCTTCTTCCGATGTATCACTTCCCCTCTCCGCCCTCCTTTTTCTCCTTCGCGTTCGATCGTCCTCTCAGGTTTCCTCATACTTTCCCGTCCATATACGTCCTATTTGCCGATCCGGGAACGCAGTTGGTCCTCCCTGGCCCCCCTTCCCCCCCTTTTTCACGGGCATTTCAGACCTCCTTTTATTGCTATCTTGTTAAGCTTCTTAGTCTGACACGAATGACCACTGTCCCTCACGTTTCACGGCTCCTTCTGTTCGAGGACCTGCCTCTCGCTTTCTTCCTAGCCGTCCCCCTTAGTATTCCTTTACCGTTTTTTCCTGGCTAACCCCCCACCTTTCTGAATCCCGGATTCCGACCTGATACGTCCTTGTGGCATACCTCGGCTGAGCCTCATGTGATTTCAGCCTCTCTCCCATGTTCCTCCCATCATCCTCCTTCTCTTTTTCTCCCTGTTTACTCTTCTTTCTTCCGATCTTTAATTGGAATTCTCGCCCGGCTGCCTTTATCCTTCCGTCTCTTGCGTTTTCCAGATTTTTCCTTATCAAGGCCCTCCTTTAGACACCGTTCTCCCTCTCCGACTTGACGACCCCCCTGCTTAGATCCCCCATTGTTCCCCCCGTAAATTCACTATATCATGTTATTCTTCTCTCCGCCTTAGACCCCTACCGACAAAGTCCTAACGATTCTCCTCCTTTGAGCCCCAATCTTTCTTTTGGGGGTCCCCCTTTCTTCCCTCTTTCCCGGTTTTTTTTTTTTTCGTTTACACGCTTCTGGAGCGTCCTCGATGCACTTTCTATGAGCTCGTTCTCTGCTGAACGTAATAAACTGCTAGATGACGTCGAACCTCCTTTCTGTCCCTCCTCTTTCTTACCTTCGGTCTCTTTTCTCTCGGCCGGACCCCACCCCTTCCTTTTTCTCCCTCGTTTCCCCTTCCCCCTTTTCCCTCCTAACGCATATTTTCGATCCTGGTTTTTTTTCGCTCCCTCGTCCGCTTCTCCGGGAGAACGGACTCCCTTATACCCAGGTGACGCCGTCTTCTCTCCCCCTCTGCGCATTTGTCTGCTCCTCACCCCTGGTTTCTCCGTCTTCACCTCACGAAACTTTCCATTAAAATTTCGTGCACACCACTGCCCCTTCTAAGCCGTTCCTCCGCCAATCTTCCTTTCGGTCTGCGGCTGTTGCTGTCTCCTATGGGTAGATTCTTGGCCCCCCCCTCTAACGAGACTCTTCCTTCTACCATTATCACCCCCTGATCCCTTCTCTCAATGCCAGTGAGTCGTCTTTGCTTGAACCTTTCTTTCTCTTTCTCCTTTCTTTTTCGTAACTTTTCCCCCCATCTCAGTTCCCTTCCCGTACCTTCCCCCTTGCTAGTTTAAACCGGATCCGGCTCGTGCTGACTTTTCGCGGCATGCGGACCCTTTATTTACAGCCAACGGCCTCCTTCCCCTAGTTCTTCGTCCGAATAGCGCATTGCGTCGAGCGGGGACCCTTATCCTTCCACTCTGCCCTTCTGTTTTTATTCCCCCCCAATGGCCCCTCCCCTCTTCCAATTCAAGAACCCCGCCAGCCTTCGGACCAACCACGCCGCCCATTTTTCCCATACCCGTCGACGTCCCTCACCCCATCCTCTTATTCAACCCTTGTCCTGTACACGAGCTCACACGGGAATTCACACCTCCCCCTTCCCGTCCCGACACGCTCTTTCTTCACTTTCGTCCGGTGCTCTTCCCTAGCTTATTCTCAATCCCCCCCGATGATTCTTCCACCAGATCAATTTACACGCCTCTGTCTTGCTGACGGCCATTTCCACCTTCTCTCCCTACATTCCTTTCCGTGTTTTTTTTTTTCCCCCCTACTTTCCCCTCGTTTTTCCCTTAAAATTTGGCACAGACGTTGTGACCGACGCACCCATTCCGCTTCCCCCCGCGGCCCCCGCTTTTACGGTATCCCGAAATCTTCCCCGCCTGCCTACTTTCTGCTCGAGGTCTTCAGCCTGATGTCCCGTGGCAGCCTTTTTCGTCGGAACAAGTCTGAGTGTCCTTGTATCATTTTTCCTTCCTCCTTGCTCCTCCCCTTGAGTATCTGCTGTGACCCTTCTCCCTTGACTTTCGCGCCCTATTTGCCCTTTCCCCGACGCTGGAGATGGTGAGATGAAACTGTTTATCGAGAACACATCACTTTCCACTCCCCCGGATTGTTCTGATTCCTTCACTCCTTTGCCCCCTTTTGAGTCCCCGCTTTTTTCCCCGAAGCATTAAGCTTTCTCGCATCTGAGTTCGCCGGCGGCTTTGAACATTCTGCCCTTTCTCACTTGTAAGAGGGCTACGCAATAAGACCATCCTTTTCCCTTCTCCTTCTTGTCATTCGCAGGATACAACATACTACTCTTCGTTCCTCTGATTCCGGGCATCCGCATCGGCCCCTTTGTATTTCCCTGCCTCTTTCTGCATGAGATGTCAGTGCCCCCCCTCCGAGTCAACAATCCTGGTCTCTCTTTCCCGAGGTTTTTTGTATCCTCTTGCTCCTGTTTTTGGAATAAAGCTACACCGTGGCCCAACGACCAACCTCTCCCTTATTCCCTCTGCGCTCTTTTCGCCTCCCTTTTAGCGGGTTTTATGCTAGAACTCCTTAGCTGAACCTTGACAAACTCTGGAATTTCCTAGTCCCTTTTGTTTTCTTTTTTCTCTCTATTACCATTTTCCCATGTCAGAAGGTTCTTCAGATTTCTTCCTCCTCCAGAAGAGAAACGACAAAGAGCTTCCCCGTCTGACTCTACCACGGTTTTCCCTCTATCCCGGTCCTGACACCCGAATACTTCCTTCTTTACATCGTCATGACCATTCCCCCCATCTACCCCCCCCTTTCCGTCTTATCTCCCCGCCACCTCACTGCTTGGGTCCCCATTCTCATACTCTCAGCCCTGCCCCCGAGGCGATACACGTCTTTTTCCCTGACACCCCCCCAGATCATCCTTTGTTTCACCGAAGACTTTTTTTTTTTGTTATTAGTTTTTGTCCCCGTTCTTTCCTTCCTCTTTTCAACTGACCACCTCCCTTTCTCAGCACTTTTATTTACTCCACAGTCCTTTTTTAATTGGATTTCGAGCGTCTTGGATAGGTATCGAACGTTCTCCGCTGCGACCCTTGCTTCCTATCGCCTGGTTTCCTCTGTCTTCCTTTCGGCATCAACAGTTATTTCCCTATTTACCAGACCCACATCCGCCGCCAACTCCCTTTTTTTTTTTTTTTCAACTCAGCGCCCCTCTCCACGCCTTTCCCCTTTCAGCAGTCCCTCACTAGCTTGAGTGCTGAGCAAGGCTTGCTCAGAACGGGCCTACCGGCCCTCTCTCCCCCTCCTGTCCCCTTGAGTGGCGGTCCGTTTTTCGCCCTCCTTTTTCCATGCACGTTGTCGTGACTCCCTTCGCTTCCACTGCTTTCTCTCCCCCGTCTGAGTAATATTTTCCTTGTTGCCCTTTGATTACCCACATATTCTCTTCGCCAGCCCCCCCCATCCCTGGAGCTGATATTAACGCTTGCCGCAGTATGGTCTCATATTGTTTGGCATGTCTTTACCCTATCCTTTGACGGAACTTCCCCTCTCCCTTCCACGTTGCGCTCCGCTCTTTTTGCTTCTTTTGGTTTCCCCCCCCTCCTATCATGGTTTCTGGCTGTAGTTTCACGATCCCCAGTTTCCAGCCTTCTCCGTCGTCGAAAAGTTCATTGGAGTGTCCCTTTTTTTGTTCCCGTTCTGAATCCGCATCTCCGTCATGTGCTCTTTTCTCCCGGTGATGAAACCCCTTGTTTCTCCTTCCCCCCCCCCCCGCCTCTGCCGTTTTTTCGGTGTTTTTGTTATAACGAGGGCTTTCTTCCGTTTCTCTTTGACTCCACCCCAGAAACAGCACTCCCCCCTTTCCGTATTTTCTTCTTTTTTCCCTTTTGGATTTCCCGAGTCTTGCTTCCGGTGTCTTTGACCGTACGAAATCATTCGTCTTCGTCCTCTTCTCACCTTCAGTCAAGTCACTCTCCTGACCTCGGAGTCTCTATCGACGCGGAGTTCACCTTTTTTTTTTTTTCTTTTCAGATCATGTCTACTCTTCTACGTTGTGTACCAACAAGGCTACCTTTGAGGAGGCGTTTCCTGTGCTTTTCCCTCCCAGCTTTCTTCTTTCTGCGTGCAATTCTCAGCCCTTGCAGTGAGCTTTTTTGGCACGCGTTTTCCTTCCCCTCGTCCCTTGGTCGTCTCCCCCCCCCTCCCCACCCATCTTCCTTCTTCCTCTCTACAGGTACAGTAGCATTACCTCTGGCTCAACGGTCCTGGGTGCAACGGTCCTTTTGCGCAGGCACTCGCTATGGCCTGCCTCAACCCCCCCCTTTTTCGGCGTCTCCTCTGCGCCCCCGTTGATAGGTCGTTGTTTTTTTTTTTGCCCTGAATCGGTTCCTTCGAGATTACCAAGTTTTTTCCCGTTCCTTTTGGAAGTTTCGTCCTTCATATTCTCGGGGGGTAAAAGAGTCTTTGCTTTTTCCCATCTCTTCCCCTGTAACCCTCACCTGTAGGCCGAGATCCCCTTCTTGCATCCTCTCCCTTCTCAAGACCCCCTTTTTTGGCCGTGTGGTCTCTCGCTCTCTTTATGGAGCCTGACCCCGTACCGAGCCTCCCTCCTCTCACGCTTCTAGAGTCAGAGGTCCGTCCGCTTTCCGCGCATCGTTTGTTTTCCCTTTTCCCCCACCGCCCTCCCCTTCTTACATTTGCCATGAACGGTACCCCTTTTTTCCTTTTTTAGACCCCCCTTTTTTTTTTGCGCTCGCGTTATCATTTGTGGTCTTTTGGCCTTCCCCCCTCTCTACGCGCGCCGCATAAAGGCCCCCCCCCCCCCTTCGTATTGTATCCCTTTTTCTTCTTCCCACTCTCCAATGCACAAAAGTCTTTTCATTCTAATGAGATCCGCTTTCCTTTTCCCCCCCCCCGGATTCTTGCCGTCTCCCCTGATTTCCATCTCCCCCCATGGAGGTGCCTACGCCCTTATTCGTCTTCCCCTACGTTTCAGTTTAGTAAGTACATCCGATACCTGTTGGTCCCCCGGTGTGTGTTTGTGTCTGTGACCCTTCCCTCGTTTCCGGACCTTTCGACTTTTGTTGATGACCGTCCACCCTTCGCAAATGATGCTTTTTCTTTGTCTTAATAGAAAAGCCATACTGGCCTCTTTCTCGTTCCTCCCCCTCCCCCTCACCCTGCCAGGATTGCCTTTCCTTCATAGGATTTCCGGAAGCCCAGGCCCAGTGATCGACGCTGTTAAGATTTTCCTACGGGACGCTCTGCAATTGAACGGTCCTGTAACTCTTTGAACTGCGCGACGGACTGGCCTTGTTAACCTTCCCCTCCTTGCGCGCATCGTTCTTTCACCTTTTTTTTCCCCCCCGAGTGCATCAGATTCTCCCTTCGTTCCTGCTCGATTCCTGTTAAATCTAATTTGTCGTTGGCCGCTTCTTTTCCCCCCCAGATCTTCCCTGGATGTGCCCTTCCCTCTCCGGTCCCGCTCCTTGCCTTCCTTCTTCTTTCTTTTGGCCGCTCTTTTACGGGAGCGGGGCTAACCCTACGTTCCCAGTTGCCGAGGGCCTTGGTCTCTCCCCCTAACACGCATGTACTACTTTTTTCGTGCGACCACTATTTCAGTTTAATTTGGTTGTTCATTTGCCTTCCACTTAGCGTCCCTGGGACAATGACCACTTACCCCGCCATTCCACACACACGAACTCCTGTGATCCTTGCGCTTTTTTTTTCCGCCGGCGCGGGTCCCCGAAATCCACGATCGGATGCTTTTCTCTCTTTCCCCGAACCACACCTGATCTGTTTGGATGAGATCGACCGGACCTTCCGGTCCTTCTTCCCCTTTCGCGCCTGTTCTGTTTCAAAAAGAATGGTCCCTCTTTTCTGTTCGTTTCTTGGGGTTGCCTGCGTATCATTTTCCCTCTTCTTTCTGTCATTACACCTTCTCCCTACATTTCGCGCGTCTGATTTCTTTTTCTTGCCACTTTAGCGCCTCCCGCACTGTGCTTTCCGTCACGATGTTAAGTCCCCCCGTCGCCCTCCCATCTTTTTTTCTTGTCCTTTCTCCCTTTTCTTCCCCCTTTGCGCGCACTATACATTCTTTCTCCCTTGAATGCCTTTTACCCTACCGCTTTCTCCCCTAAATTCTACCTTGCAGGGCTGCCCTAGCCGACCTATCTCAGGCCCATCTCTTTCCCGGTCCTTCTCTTCCATTTTCTATTCCCAAGTCTCACCCCTTTTCCATTGATTCCCCGCTCCTTTTGCATTATTTTCTTCCGTTCTTTCCCAATAAGACCGGCATAGTCCATTTTTTCGCATGCCTGGACCCAGGCCTGCTTTGTCCTTCCCTCTTTCCGTTTCTTCTTTAGCCTGTGGTGGCCGGGCCAATTCCTTCCTCACCTATTTTTCCCTCCCTTCAACCTCCTTTCTTGAACTTTCCATTCCCTGTTTGTTAGATTGTCCACGATGTGTCTTTGTCTGGTCTTGCAGTGTCTCCCCGCCCTCGCTACATTCCCTTTTCTCCGCCCTTAGGTTCCTCTTCCTCCCCTTTCTCCGTTCCCTCTTCCTATCCGCTTTTTCTCCCCCTTTACCAGGTCTTACCGCTAGCTTTCACTCACGACTTTTTCTCTCGTTGCGCCTTTGCCCAACGTTTCTTTTTTCTTCGGCCAGGATCACTTTTTCTTTCCTTCCCCTGTTTTCCCCCTTCAGCCCTTCTCTCCCAACAAGTCCTTTCACTCCCCTCGTTTTTCGAGGAGTTCTGTCGCCCTCCCCCGCCTGGACTTTCCCGCCCTCCTCCCATCTGTCAGCGTCCCTTATACTCCTTCATGCCTTCAGGTCCCCTTCCCGGACACGGTTATTGATTCCTCCCCCCTGCCGTTTGTCTGATGTCACGTCCCCGGGTCTCTAGTTCGACAACCTCATGCCAGTTTTTTCCCCATTTGTTTTATATCGGTCCCACCTATGGACCGCATCCACTTGTACACCGTTCCAATCCCCTCACGTTCGACTTCGTTCCTTCCTGACTTTTCCCCCCCCGGCATTCTGGAAACTTGGAGTGAAGAACTGGGCGCCCCTTATGACCAGTCTCTCCGCGTACCTCCCCCCCCCCGTCTTCTTTCATCCTTACTCCCTTGATTGGCGCCTTTTTAAGTTTTTATCCACCCAGCTTTTTCTCCCCGCTGCGCCACTGACCCCCTTCCCCTTTGAAAGCCTTTTGTCCCCCCCCCCCCCCTAATCTTAACCGACTTTTTCCCAGAGTTCTCTGGACGCCCGCAAAACTCGCCTCCCTTTTGCTTCCTTACGACCAACATCTCCCATTCGGTTTTCTTTCCCTTCTATTTTTTTTTTTCCCTTTTTCGATGCTATCGGCGCTCTTCTTTTCAAGCGTGACTCGAATGCTCCCCCTTGCGTGATCCCGGCAAGTTTTTTCCTTTAGGTTTTCTCTTTGACTCCGCTTTTTTTCCTTTTCGGCGAGTACGTCTATGAGCGCGATTGACCGGCGCTCGGGGTCTATCACTAACCCTCCGCAACTTTTTCGTCCGACCATTGCGACACCTTTGGTTCTCCCCCAGTAGGTTCAATCTCTAGTCGGCTTTCCCCCTGCCTAGCCGGTTTTCACCTGTTTACCTACCTGTCCTTGCCCCCCCTCCCTCTCCCCCCCATTAGCCACAACACCTCCCCTTTCCCCCGAGACGACGCTCGCCATACCTTCCAGCTTTTCTTGCTTCTTCCACTTGGTTTGCGCACCTTTGACCGTCTTGACACACGGGGATGGTTTTTTTTGTTGATTCACAAAAGAGTGCATTGAATTCCCCCCGCTGTTTTCCTGAAAACTCTTTATTTTTCAGAGCCCCCAGAGGGAGTTGTTTACGGACCTTCCTTCACTCCCCCGCCGCCCCCCCCCCATAGCTTCTATCAGCGTCATGCCAGGCGACGGCCTCTTTTCCTCCCCTTCCCTTCGAATTTCTTTGCTCCCCCGCATTTCTTGCCCCTCGGCGCATCGCAATTGCTTTTGCGTAGATGTTCCGCATTCTCGGCACCCCGCACACACAGGCTATCCCGTCGTTCACCGATGTTTCCTTTGCTCCCTTCTGCCACCGGTTGTTTACCATTGTTTTCTTTTTTACCCCGCGGTCCCCGAGGCTTTTTGACCGTATTTTCTCTGCCCGTCCCCCCGCCGTGAGGAGAAGCTATCTATTGTCGCGGTGCGTTCTCTACTATGGCTCTTGGAGTCGTTGCCCTTCCCTTTTTGATCTCCACCCCCCCCCTCCTCCCAGAACCCTTGTCCTCGTTTTCGGGTTTTGTATATTCCCTTCCCTTCCCCCTTCAAGGCGAACGCGAGCATTTCTTTCCGAGTGCGCTCCGATTCCCTTTCTTTTCTTTCCGGATAACTCTTGGGCATGTGTCGTCTTCCCATTCTCCTGCTTTATTCTAATATTAATCGTTTCTCCCCCCATCCGGATCGGATCTTCGGTCGGACCGCTCTCAGTCTATCGCGTTTTCCTGTTGTCTTCGGTTCTGGCCATTTCTTATCGACCCAGCGTGACAACATTTTTTCCCCCGATTCTGCCTTTTCCTCTATTGCAAGTTTAAGCCGATCGTCTGGTTCCTCCGCTTCCGATAAACCCGAACCGTGAAACACTCTAAAGTCTGCAGGACTAGTGCCCTCCATCGGTGAGAGTGCTCTCTGTGTTACTTTTCCGGATGAACTACCCCCTGGCCTCCTTCCTGACCAATCGGCCTTCCCGCTTTGGTTTAAGCCCCCTGTCCATCTTTTCACCCTTTCCTTTTTTTTTTGGAGTCTATATTCTCCGTTCGCCCCCCCTGCCTCAGGTGACTGAAGCGACTTCTATGTTCCCTCCCTCATTCTGCCCCCCTTGAACTCCCCTTGGCCCCCCCCCCTTTTTTTTTTCCCCTTGACAAAACTGAACCCAACGCAGGTCCCCGCCCGGACGATTGTTAGTATTTTCCAGGTTTTTCGTTGTTCCGCCCCCCCCTCTTCCTGCACCGTCTTTTCCAGGGTCTGTTTTCTTTAGTATATCAAATGTTGCCTAAAATTTGCCCTGCTTTTTGGTTCGAAATATTTTAACTTGCCCATCTCAAGGATCACCCCCCTACCACCCTCCTTGCATTCAATCATGGTCCCACTCGAGTAATTTACTCCCTTTAGTGTTCCTCCTTAGGTTTTGAACCCCTTGTCTGCACCCCCTTTCCGGGATCCCTCCTTACTTGTTGAGTTTGAGGAATACAATCTCGCCTATCTTCCCAATAGACGGATACCTCTTTAGTTGCCTTTCTGTAGCTATTTCCCCTTTGCAAACTCTCCTTCTCAGGATCCAGTTTTTTTGGTGTTCCAGCTGTCTTCTCTCATAGCCCAATCTTCCGATGATCGCCTTTTCCTCCCTCTTCTCTGTCAGCAGCAGTTTCGCTTAGATGTGAGGCAGTCTGGCAATACCCGGGTTCCTTTCTCCTGCTGATACTTTTTCTTTCCCCCCCTTTTCCCCCCCCCTAGTCCGATTCCTTTTGAGGTTTTTTTCCTATTATCTTTGTATTCTCTGGGCCGTCAGTGTTGCCTCGGTTCAAATTCCCCTTCCCCACCCCGTTTCCCGCCCCAATTGCGAGTGCTCGTCCGTCTTCTCCTTTTCTGTCTTTGCCCTTTCTTCCCCGTTTCATTTTCCCTTCCATCTCCTCGACGGCTTATTGTTTACCCGCGCTTGACGTTTTTTTTAAGAACGTAGCACAATCAGGCCTTACCTTCTCCGTCCTTGGAACCCCTCGACCTTCTTTATTGGATCTGCTTGACATTCTCCCCCTTGTTTGTCCCCCATGGCAATCTTTTCGCCCTCAGTCCCCCTCTCGTTTGTTTCTCTAATCTCTCTTTTTTCCTTGTTAACCCCTCTGCCCCAAATGTGGCGGGACACATGGCCTTCACTCCCCCCCTCAGGGACTTATGTTTCTCTCCACTCCACCGTCCGTCCCCATCTTCTTTTCCCCCCGAAGTAGATTGTCCGTCTCATTGCTTTCCAGCCTGGACGTCACCGTTTAACCCCTCCCTCTCTAAACTTCCCCCACTTCCCTCACTCTCCTCGTAGTAACGGTATTTTCTCAGACAGTCCATAATTAGCCGGCCGATCCTTTTTCCTGCTTTTCACCAGCGGCCCCGTCTCTTTTCTAAGACTCTTAAGCGTAGCCTTTTTCACCGTCGGCTTTTATCTACTTGGCATTGTCGGACTTGGCACCCTTTCCGCACAAACTCCGGCGCTGGTGTCGCCCTCCAACAAGCATAGTCTCCTTTGCTACCTCCGCCCCATTCCTTTTTTTCTTCTTCCCTGGCTTCCTGGCCCTTTTTTTTTGCCCCCCTCATACCGTTTTCTCATCACTGTCGGTCTTCTTCTCCTAACACCCCTCTTGTGTTCTTTTGAATCGACGGCCTCTCGACTTCCTTCCCTCTTTGTCATCCGTCCGAGTCCTCGCCGGACGTGACTTCTTAGTCTTATGCCTTTTCAGGTGAAAGACTCATATTCTCCTGTTCTGGCCCATTTGCGTGCGTTTAACATTCCCTACTTTCCCCTAAAATTCTTCCCGACTCCCTTCTATTTGTCGACTTTGATTATTCCCCCCCGGTGAACTGCGACATTTCTTCACCCTTCGAGGTTTCGTTCGCGTCAATCCTCCTCGACCTTCGGACCCTTCTTCCTTTATCCGCAGATCTTTTTGAGCTTAATTTTTACGAGTTTCCCGTCACAGCTATCCTCATGAAATGAACACGGAGTTTTGAGAGAATTCCCCTTTTTTAGGGTCGTCCAGCAGTCTGGTATTCGAATTTGCGAGTTTTTCTCCTCCTCTGCCGCCCCCTTTCCCCTTTTAATCTGCCTCTCCTGGCCCCTTTTTTCTTTGTTCTCCAACCCTCTTGTCTAAGGGTGATCCTTTCCTCTCCCTTTTTTTTTCCCAGTTTCGCACTGCTGCCTCTTGCGTCGACCCTACCCCGCTCTCCCACCCCTTCGGTATTTGAACATTGTAAACTCATGCCTCGACGTTCCCAGGGTCCGTTCCTAGGTAGTCGACCACTCTTTTCCCTTCCTCATCCTCCCCAAATAGTTCTACGGCTTCTTGCATGCGTCTTTAAATCCCTCCCCCTAGTTATTCCCCCACGCCAATTCAGTCCCCCCCCCTTCTTCTGAAAGAGCCTTTACGTGTTCTTCTTCCATTTGAACCTCCAGGGTGTTCCATTCCTTTTTCCATTAGTCACTTTCTCCCCTCGAGTTTCTCATTTCACCCTCTACTCACCATCTCGTTTCATGATTCAACGATAGCCCTGTGATCGGGGTTGATTGTTAGAGCGTCCATCTACCTTCCGTATCGTCTAACGCGTTTTGAATCCTGCTTCTCTGTATCTCTTGACGAGCCGTTGAATTCCTTTTTTATATGTTCTCCCTTCTTATTCCCCACAAAATTTTTTTTCGGCCCACGTGACTCCTTTGCTCATCTACTGCCTACTTCCTAGGAGCAAGGACCTGAGCCTTCCTTTGAGATGCGTCTTGTGCTTAGATTATCATCTTGATATGCTACCCCTTTTAAAATCTCCCCCCTCTTCACAAGGTCCCTCTTTTTAGGCTTACCCCTTTTCACCAGCCCTCCAATTCCTCCTAAACCTCCACTACCTCACTCTTCACAGTTCGCATCTTGAAGAGTCCGGCCTTTTTCCCTGTTTTAAATTTTTTTCTGCTAAGACTTTTTTCTTTTTCAAGTAGCCTGCCTATTTCCTCTTTTTTCGATTTTATTGACGATACGTATCTAGCCTATCCCCCGCTCCCATCAGTTGACCGCAGGGTGAGGAGACCCGTTGCGGATCAATTCCTTTTATTTCTTTTTCTTTTGTTAGAACTTTGGTCAATGTAATTGTACGAGTTTACGATCAAGGCTTCCTTCCCCCAGTCTATTCTCATTTCCTCTTGATATTTTCCCCCAACCTAGGTCATTCCCCCTTCCAACCCATCCCGAACGATGGTTCTTTTTTCGCCCCTCCCCGCCCTTTCCTTTTATAGAATTTGAACCCTTCGTTCGACCTGCATCGAGCGCATCCCCCCGAACGCCTTTTTAGTTTACTGTCTAAGCGGTGGGCTACCCCACGCACCCGCTCCTTCAGTTATTTTCCATAAACCGTCCTCCTTTTTCTCCGGGGACCCCCCCTTCCGCATCTAGTCCTTTATCACCCCTGTCATATTTGACTGCTGTTAGGACTTAGTTTCCTCTCTCACTCCCAAAGTAATTTTTTTACCCTATCACAGGTACGTTTTCCCCCCCCCCTCGGCGGCTCCCTCTGCCGTTCTGTATGTTCCATCCCCGAATACTCAGATGCGTTGAAATTTGGGTTCCACACCATTGTGAATTAACCTAGTTTCATGCAGAGAGAACCCACTCTCTCCCTCCTTCCCTTCTCCTTCCCCGGAGTTTTATCCCCTGGACCCTCTTTCGCCGTACCGCTGTCGAACGCCCTCCTAAAAGTTTCCTTGACACTCCGATGCCTGATGTTGCCCCTTCCTTCTTCCCCAGACTTCCCCATCGTACGCTCTTCCTCCCTTTAATCCCCTAGAGAACCCCCTTGAAGATCTCTTTTTCCCCCCCCTTGACCCTCACCCCCCCCGACTTTTCCTACGCTGTTCCACTCGTTTCGCGGGCCTGATTCTTTCTGAAGATAAGAAATTGGTTTTTTCATCTTTTCATCAGGACCTATCCCCGGTCACTTCTCTAAATGTTCAGTCCCACGAAACTTTTTAATCCCCGTAGTTCCTTCTTCGGGAGTGGGTTTCTTTTTCTGAAAGCTTCCGGATATTGATTTCTAGAATGTAGTCCTTCTTCTGAGTTTATTTTTCCATTAGTTACCTTTCTCCAGCCCTTTTTGATCTGATGACCCTTTGAAAAGTCCAGGGCCTTTTGACTCTACGTTTCCCTTGAGTAGCGTTAAACTCAGCTCCCCTCTAAATTCCTTTTTTCTTCCTATTTTTCGTTCCCACTTTCTCACTCCCCAGCAGTTTCCTTACCTCTTCAACGGGAATATTTTTTTTTCTTTCCCCCCTTTATGTCACCAAGTACTTATTTTTACCCCTCTAATTGCCTTCGCTCTCTGCCAAATTGTCTTTAATGACCCATTTTCTTTGTCTTCTAGCGGTAACCATGCTGCTTTAGTGTAGGACACTTTTCCTGCCCATCCCTCTCCAAATTCGGCTCCCCCCTTCAGTTTGCAACAAAGGACGTTTTGAAGCCTTTGTCTCCCAAACTTTGTTTTTCACGCTTTTTGGAGATCGCCCCGACGTCCTGAGCTTTGTTCGGCCCCCGGCGTTTCCATAATCCTCACTGCCCTGTTTTTTTCTGGTGCGAGAACCACGTATGCCCTCGATTCTCTCTTTCGCAGCTTTGCCCTTTACCGGATACCATCATTCGAAATTTTTCCCCGCAACCCCCCCTTTGGCCGTGCTTTGTTCGTCCTTCCATGGACCTTCATTCCTCCATTTTCCGCCTCCCCCCCAGCTCCGTAAGTCGAGCTCTCAAAGGGTCCCCATTTCGTTTTCTCCAATAACGGCCCTTCTTTGCCCTACAGCCTTTGCGCAATTCTCAGAGACAACTGAAACCCCCCCTCACCCCTTCATGGCGTCTGAAGTTTCTCCGGCCAATTTCCATCAATGTCCGTCTCCCCCAAGAAAGATCATTCCCCTTTCGTCTGGAGTACCGTTTTAACTTCGTTCGAGTCCTTATCCCCTTCCCTTCCCCTATTCTCTTTTAACCCAGCCCCCCCTTTACTTTTAGCTCTTCCAGATCTCCGTCTTGGCCTTACAGCGTCATTGCCACGTATTCCACCGAGACCCCTGGTACTCTACTTTTTTTTTCCTTTCCCCTTTCTTTTTTCTCTTTTTAGAAGTAAGTCCCGGGTTGGGTTTGAGGGTTTGGAGTCTCTTTATTTTTCTCCTCTCCAGAAGATTCGATACGTACGTCTTCCCCCCCCCCCTCTGCCGGCCCTCTTTTGAAAGTCGTTTCCCTCCCCGGCTTCGAACTCCCTCTTTCCTCTAACCTGTCCCTTGCGCTAACTTGACTCCCAACCCTCCCGTGATATGTAATTAATGCTGCCCATGTATTGACTTTAGCCTTTCTTCTCTGGCGCTCGATACGTTTAGCTCTAGTATACCGCCCCTTGCAGACGCCCATATAACCCCCCCCCCAGTCCCCCCCGATGTCCTCTACCTGCTGACGTAGACCTTCTGTAGACCCTCTGCCCCGTCCGCCAGTCTGACCAGCCCCCTTTTTGACCCACTTCCCTATTTCATTTTGCCTAGAGATTGGATTCGAGTTTCTCTAACAAACTTTGATTTTTCCCGTGCTTTCTCCAGAAACGTTCGGCTTCCTCGTGTTTTTTGCCCCCCCGCCCTTTCCTCTCTCCTGATGAGACCTTTGTTACCGAGCCCCCAGACTTTCCTCCGGTGTCCTCGTTTTTCGCATGCTTTGAATAGTAATTGGCCCCGTCCCCCCCTCCCGCAATCTATCAATCCTCAATTGACTTAAGTTCTTTTTTTGAATTCCTCAGTCCGTTCCCCCCTTTTGATTAACAGTGAAACTTCTGGACTGGTTGACTCTTTTCTCCCGTGTCCTCCCCTCCCGCAGTTTTTATGCTTGATCGCCCTCCTGATTTTGATCCCACGGTTGAGAAGCCACGTTCCTCCTTTATTTTTTCATCCACTTTTTGTTGACTACCTTTTTCCTCCGACCTCTGATCTCCCCCCGCGCGCCTCCCTCAGCCGGAAACGAAACCTCGTGCAACAGCGCTCCCCGGGGAGTCTCCCCCGATACATACAATAGCTCCAGTTTTCGACCGATTATGTCCTGCCGGCTTCCATTGCAATCGTTTCCCCCCCGGTGCCTGTTCGGCACCAGCGCCCAATAATTGCTGTGTTGTTCCCCCCTTCAGCTTTTGAACCCCCCAGAAAAAGAGGCGGATAGGCATAGTATCACTTGCAAGTTTATACTCTCAGTATTGTTCCATTCTTAGCCCGTTTTCCTTGTTCCCCTCTGCCCCAGCGGTTTGCCCCAGAAATACTCCCGTTATCCTCCTTTGGTTTCTTCTACAGCCTTTTCTTTGAGCTCTCTCTTCTCCATCTTTCCTTTCCCCTTGCCTGTTTCAATCCACTCTGCTGGGGCCGCAGTTTCGAAGCTCACGAGCTTCCTTCGTCCCCCTGCCCGGTGATTCTTTTCTTCGACCCCCATCCCGCCTCTCTCCCCCCCTCCTTTCCGCCCTACTCTTCTCCACACCGCCGGATAAGGTGTCCCCCAAAAGCCCTCTTTTTTTACCTTTTCCGATCCCTCCTTTGATGACCGTGGCAATCAAGGTTTGCGCCCCCCCCCTCAGCGTCTGAAGATACGACTTCTTTCCCAACGCCTTTGTACCAGCTGCTCCCTATGGAGCCGTACTCTCCCTCTTATTCTTCCCTGCACCTGATCCAATTTCTGTCAGGTTTTTTGCCCTTTTCTTGATTCCCCCCCCCTATCCAACCCAGCACTTTCTCTTTCTTGCCGAGGCTGGTGGATAATGTGGAAATTCTTTCGTGACCTCCTCCTCTCTAGATCCCTTCTAGCAGGCTTTTCGTTTTCCTCAATGATAGGTTTGCAGAGCGGTCTTTTCCGTCCCTTTCTTCCATCCGCCCCCCGTGTCGCGAAGCCGTAAGGCCCCTCGCCCCTTCCTCTCTTCCCCTGAACTCAAGGGTCTCTTGGTATTCAGTGCCGGTGAATAATCTATTGACCCTGGTCGAACCCCCCCCGACTTCTATTCTGAGCCTTGGAATTTCTTTTTCCGGTTCTGCCGTCCACCCGCCTGGCGGTCTTTCGCTTAGGTCCTACCCCCCCCCACCGCTACGCTTTTACAATCGACGTCCCTCCCCCCCTTTGAAAATTCTCAGCTTTTCGAGCGTTGTCCTTAGCATGAGCGTCCTCACGCCTTCCGGCCGTTTTTTTGATCCCATGGTTTTTTATATCAAAGTCCACCTCGCCTTCTGCTGTCCAGGTTAGTCTAACCGTCTTTCTCACTACCTCTTATCCCTTTCCTGTTCTCAGTTTTCAAATAACTCTGAACTGAGCCCTCCCATAGGTTTTCCGATCCCCTGAAGCCAGTTACCCGTCATTGAGGGATGTTCCTTTTCTGAATTCAAACGGTTTGCTTGTGGTGCTCCCGCCCACCACCCCAAGAATCAGGATCCCGTTCATGCCAGACCCTTCTTTTGGCTATTCCCTGTCCTTTTCACTGCCCCTCGGAGCGCTGTCCAACAATTCGCTTTTCCGGTTGATTTTCCTTTTCCACAGGTGGTCGCCCTCTTCTCGACGTTCCGTTCTCTTGTATCAGGTCCTTAACCTGGGTTGAAGTCTTTCCCCTTTTCCGCCTTATCTCCCCCTATGACTCGTTTGCAGCCTCCAAAGGACCTATCGCCTTTTTCAATGACGGTTTTAACTCTCTTCCCTGTTTTAAATATTACGCCCCCACTTCCCCGAAGACCCTCTTTTTTTTAATACGTTCTCCCCCCCTCACCCCCACCACCCTTTTGTGGAGGGCCTGAACAACAGAATAGCTTTGTCGTTGTCTACCTCTTCCCTGTTTGGACCCTCCCATACTGAAGCCGTCCCTAGTTAGAGAACTCCAATCTCGGTCTTTCTTCTTTTTTTTTCAAGTCTCCTCCTTAGCCTCCCCTATTTTTGACCCGAATGAAGGAGGCTTCGTCTCCCCCCTCTCAAACATCCATTTTTTTTTTCTCCCCCTTTTCATTGGCCTTTTCGTAAACTTTCAAATTCCTCTCCCTTCCCAGGAGCCTACCCATTCTCCCGTCCAACCGAGTAAATTGTAGGGGTATCCCATCGGGTCTTTCATGCCCTTTCTTTCCGATCGATACTTCCCTTTCCTCCCCTTTTTTACGAACTTTTCATGTTTGCCGACCGCTCTCTCCCCTAATCATTTCCCTTTTATTCCTTTTCCCGCATCCGCGAGACATTCAGGGTCCCATTTCTCCTCCTGTACCCCCAAAATCCTCCGTTCCCCCCCTACCCGACCCCTCCATCCCCTCCCCTTTCCATAGACTTTACCTCCTGCGAAGCCATAGGCTTGCCTGATTTTTTCCTTTCAAAAAGTACATGCTCCCTTCGCTTCTCCTCGTCCCCTGTTGCTTATATACGCAGCATTGTTGTGTTTTTTTTTTTTCTTTTGTCTGTCCCTGTATGCCTTTCTATGTTGTCTTAGTGATTTGTACCTTTTTTTTATTTTTTCACTTTATATACCTTTTCCGTTCCTTCGAATAGTCTTTCACCTCTTTACTATCCGCCTGTTAACGCCTTGCCCGATTTCGGCCAGCCCTGCCACCCTCCTTTGACGATGTTTCTTTTCGGAGTCCATGCAACCCCTTCGTTTTGTTTAATTTAGCGGGCTTCATAGATGTTTCTTTCTCGCGTCCCCCCCTTCTGTTCGTCCCTTGCCGTCACGCTTCGGATTTCCTTCGATTGCCGTTCTCTAACCCCTCTTCGTTTTTTGGTACGATTGTGTAGCGAACTTTACCCTTTACCCCACTGGCACAAATATTTCCCCCTTTCCCCACGTTCTCGTCAGAAGTCCTCTTTTGACTCGCGTATTTTACACGCCCCCCCCCACCAACCCCCCTTCCATTGTCTCCTTCTTCAGGCTTTCCCATGTTTTTCCCCATTTTTCTTTCCTTTTTTGTTAGGAGAGTAGATGAAAGAAATATCTCCCTCCCCCCCCCCCGTTTTTTGTTTTTCCTTTTAGGCTGCTCCCCCCTCGAGGTCCTTTTCCCTCGTGGTCACTGCTTTGTTCAAACATGCTCTGATCCTTCTGGTGTTGTCGTCGGTGTCGTTGACTTGGTCCTTTCTCCCTTTACGACGATTCCCCTCTGTAAGCCCCTACCAACAGTATTTCGGTTTTTTTTCTTTTTTTTTTCTATTTGTCACTCACATCGGTCGCTTTCACCCTCTCCTTGAAGTTACGATGTTAGCCCCCGACCGCCGTCCCCCCCCCTCATACTCAGTCTCTACAATCCCGCCTCATTAGGCGCACCGAAGCATACGTGATTCCTTGTCACGCTGCTTTTGTGGGTAATCCCCTCTGCAACTTCGTCACCCGCTCGTTTGTAGTTCAAAGAGCTCTAGCACAGATACGCTCCCGCACTTTTTCTGTCCCATCCATATCCTTTTTCCCAATGTTTTTCTTGTCTCTTCTAAGGGAGCAGAAACTTTACTTTTTTTTTTTCCCGGCACAACCCGGCTTTTCTGCCGGACGGTCCTCCCGAAATGCTCGGCCTAGTTGCTTTGGACATGTTGTGGCATCAAATCGGGCCCTCAAATAGGAGTTCATCCTCGTCTCCCCCTCCCTTTTTGGTTTTTTGTATGCTCCTCCCCCTTGAACATCCTGGCTATTTCTTGTCCCTCGTGGCCCGGCAAGTACGATGTTTCTCCCTATACACCCCCCCTTGGACACAGTTAGCTTACCGCTCCCCCCTGATTGATTCCCTCTTTCTGTCGCCGATCACGGCAGCCGTGCGTCACCGTTCGAAAGAGCGGACTTCCCATATGCCTAACCGACTTTTTTTGTAGCCCGCCCCTTCCCTTCGCGGGCCTGTATTGGACTTTTTACTTTTTCCTTCCCCTCCCCCTCAAAGGAGCATACTCTTTGACCAAGCAAAAACTTTCTCTTCGCATCCTCTTTATTTAAGGAGGTTTCGTTCGAACGAGTGAGCACCCGCTTCTTCCATCCTTTCCTCGGAGTCAGTTTTAGTCTCTATGTATTCTCAAACCTTAAGGAGAGCCTACTTCGTAAGTCTAGGTATGTTATATCTGCCCTTTCCCAACCTTTTTGTTTTGTAATTTTTCTCCCTTCTTATACCGCCCCCCTCCTTTTTCAACGTGATTTGACCCCTTCCGACTCGTACTTTTTGATTCCCTCACCCGCTAATCTAGGAAAACTGATCTCCCCATCTTCCTTTCAAGGTATGCTTCTCTCCATCCTCCTTCGTTCAGCTGTACAGAGACCACCCCCCTGACCGCCTTTTCTGCAGCTCCCCATTGCAACCGAATCCCTTTTCGCCCCCCCCATCTTTTTGCCGTCGCCTCTTCCTATTTTTTTGCGATTTCCCCGCCACAGGTATCTGTCCCCGGCACTGTCCCAAACTAATGCCCCAGTGCGTCTTGCTTTATTTGGCGGAACCCCTTTGCCGCCTCCTATGCCCTTTTCCCTTTCTACAACGCCGCGAAGGACCCTCCTGGAATTCCTAGCCCACTTTTCTATATAGAACCAAGTCCCTCCCCTAGGTAGGGATTGACTGATTTCCCACATGACCCTTTCGTGGAATCCTTTTGCCCGACAAGTTTCTTATGACCTTCTAAGCACTAGAATTCTGTCCTTATTTTTCCTCGAAAAATCCTGCCCTTCTGGCTAGTCTGGTGTTCTCCCCGCCAAGTCTCAATTATAATGTCTTAACTCAATACTGACAACGCTCCCCACAAACCCGCCTCTCTTTCGTCTGAGAAGGTGTTCTTCCCCATTGGTCCGACTTTTAAACCCTCTCCTTCTGTGCTCTCCCTGACGGTGTATTTTTTCCTTTGTAGAGAAGGCGATTGGTGACCCCCTCCACCACATTATCTCCTCTTTCCCCTATCATTGCCCCTATGGACCGGTAGATTCCTAGCTCGATTTAACTTATTAAATTTCCTCCTTCTTTTCACAAATCCCGCCACGAATCGGAACATTTTTTCGTTGCCTTTCCGTCCGAAGGAACGTCCCTAGTACTTACTGACGAAGGCGCTCCCTATGATTACTTCCCGTATCCAGACTCATCCTCGTCATGTCAGCCCGTTGAGGCGTCAAATCTATTGGAGGCCTTTTATGGAGGGGGTTTTTCTAACTGCAAATTCACCCCCCACCCGCTTGAAGATTTCCCTTTTTAAGCCTTTTCTCGACGGGTCTGACTTGCCTCCCTCTCTCTTGAGGCGCATATTTCCGGACAGCTTGTTTTTCTAGCCCCCCACTCGAACCCAGATTACTACCCCCTTGGAGAAACGGACATGTTTTCTTTTACCTGACCCTTTTACTAATCAACCTTACTTCCCTGAACCCCGCGTACTAACATTTGATTTTCCTGGTCCTCTGGTCCCTGGAGAGGGCACAAGCCTTTATCCTAAGTTAGTAAGTGGTGAATTTGGTCCGCAAGTCCGTCCGTGGGAAGCTTTCACTCTATATTTTTCACATCCAGGATCTTCCTATTAAGTATGAGAGTAATCTCCCCCTCCGAGTTTTTAGGTTTTTGATTACGAGAGTTGGAATTAGCTTTTCCAACCTCCCGTCTTTGGGGCGCTTTAAGACGCAGAACTTTAAGCTTCTTCTGGGGAATTACTAGAGGTAAAATCTTCCAAATGCCCGTTCTGAGACTTAGGAGGCCATACACGTGGTAGATCCCCCGGCGAGTTAGTGTAGAGTTCTTCCTCCCTTTTTTTTCGCCAGCGCGTACACTCTGCGAGCAGGACCACGGATCTTATCTTTGAAGAAGCCTCCCTTTTTTTTTGATGAGAGATGCCACGTTCTGAAGAAGATTTTTAGAGATCGCGTTTCTATATACATCATGAAAAAACATACGTGACCAGGATCCGTACGACCCCTCTCTCTCGGGATGACTTTCCTCCTTTAAACAGTAGAAGTGTCCGGCGTGTTCAGATCGACTTTCCAAATAAAGACCGGAAAGGGCAAGGCGTCTGCCCCGAAGCGCCCCAAAATGTGCCGGTGGTCAATATTAATCTACAGCACACGAAACCTCGTCGATTAGTCCCTCTTACTTGTTCTTTCATGGCCCCGACTTCTTTAAGTCCTTCTGTTCTTAAGCGAGGGACAACCGGCTACCCCCGCTGAGCTTCTTCTTGCCACTTGTCCAGTTTTTCAGGTCTTATCCTGTCGAAGATCGCACCATGCCCCCCCCTTCCCCATTTCTCTCAATTGCTCTTTGATCTCCAGGTCGCCCACCTAGACCAAGGACCATTAGGTGTTTCTTTCCTGCTTTATCGTTTTATTTCACCGGTTCCTCCAATACTAGAACCGTTATTCTCAGCACTTTCCGCGAAAACTCATACAAGTCCCAGGACCTTAAGACCGTTGGCAATTCAATTCCGTGAGCATCCCTGAGAGACCCCCGAGCGTTAAGTCGATATGTCCCACCACGTCCAGCATTTCCCTCCTCGTTTCCGAGCTTCGACCCAGGAATCAGAATTTACTGAAAACTTCTCCTTTTAATCTCCTTTAATGAACCCCTTCTCTGCAACCTCACGAATATTCTTCTCCTCCGATGGCGGGAATCCAGCGCCAAATGACGCCGTGGCCCCCTCGCCTATCCCCTTCTTCGTCCCTTCTCAGGAGGGAAGGCTTTCTCTCGTGTTGGCCCAATCTTTTCTGGGCGTCATGTTCTTCCCCCTCCGCCGTCGCAATGCCCGGGACCAGTACCCTTCCCTGTCCGTTTCTATTCCTGAAGTTTTTAGCAAGGTTTCCATGTTTACGCCCCCGCGTCCTATCTCGCGTTTGTGGCGCATGGGGCACTTTGTTTTTGATACGACCCAATTGGGATGCAAACCTGCACTATAAGGGTCCCGCTTGTCGAGAATCCCGTTAATCAATTCGCTGAAAATTTTCCCAAGTCGCCTTTGCCTCGGGTCGCCTTGTCAAGGTCCCTTGATACCCCTCCCCCCAAAAATCAGTAATGCAAGTGAACGCCCCGATTTTTGGAGAACTAGTGAGCACCGTCTGATTTTACATGTCTCTAGTCGTTTTCCCCTAGGAAGGCCTGATCGAGGCCTGTTTCCCAGCAATGAACAAGATGCAGACCCCCCACGGGCATTCTTTCTTTGTCCCCCCCCGCGGGGGTTAACAGACAACGCTCCCCGCGCTTGGTCGCCAATCGTGCTGTTTTCCCACTGAAATGCTCTTTTTGGGGGCCTCGGTCACGGGCTTCAACGGGGAATTTTTTTTTTGTTTCAATCGGAGACTCCTCCAATTTCTTTGTGATGGGAACTAAAAAATGTTCTCCTCTCGACCCCCTAGAGGATCTGCTCCTCTTCGCAATGGTTTCCTGACTCTCATAAGTTCCCAAATTTTGTACTTTTCTTAGACTCCCAGGACTTATTTAGGGATTCCGGGGCGCCTCAGTCAGTTCGGTAGAATTGAACCCCCCTCCTGATCCTATAGGTCGTCTTCTCAGAGCCCATCTCCCTATTACAAATCGCTTCCGCCGGTCTTTGTAAGTAATTCCAGTCCCTCCTCTTCTTCGGGACCGATCATCCCAGGCTTCTGAGAGTTGAGGAGCTAGACGTCCCGTTTCTTCGGGGATAGGCTGTACCTACCCCCGCCGCCTCCTGAAAGAAGAGGCGGCCCGAGGCTGAAGGACTTTTGGTTTTTCTTTATGAAGAGTTAGTCTTTCTTATTCAACTTCTGCTCCGGCATAATCCTGAACCGATGGAACTGTCGGGGTGCTAGTCAAAGTCGGTGTCGTTTAAGATGGGTTGACGATTTCCCTCTCTCTACTTCCGGATGGATCGCCGACGATACAATCTTGTTTCTGTGCTTAATAAGGATCGCCGTTAGATCCTCCTCGTTATTTTTCGCGGTAAGTTCTACCATCCAGTTCAAGATTTCGACCTGCACTCTGTTCCCTTCTCTTTCTTCCCCTTATCCCTCTTTCTTTGATTCTCCATCTCTTCCGATTTATTGCCGCCCCCTTTCCACGATCAGCCATCGGCCGGCGGGACGGAATGTAGAACCATGCCCCCCTTCATCTGAACACCCGCCGATTCCTCCCTGGCTATATATTTCCTGGCCGTGCGGACGATGTCCCCCCTTCCTCGAACCAAGGCATCGAAGGCAACGATGCCGGCTTGTTCATCTAATCTCTAAAGATCGTATCGTCCCCGGGCCTGCTTTTGTGTCAAAGCCCCTTCCACCTTGTGGAATGTTGCGCTTCCACCATCTCGTACTTCCTTCCTTCCCTTTTTCCCTCTTGCTCCCGATTACCCTTCTCCCGCTTGCTTTCCCCCGGGGCCGGGCTCTT
>Ga0179593_1428530_pt1 | contig 29340 bp, 37 predicted proteins | sample CZODoug2_1_08_16_FD_185931 | JGI IMG/M metagenome (GOLD analysis project Ga0179593, IMG submission 185931) | Vadose zone soil fungal communities from Angelo Coast Range Reserve, California, USA - CZODoug2_1_08_16fungal (PacBio error correction) | ecosystem: Environmental > Terrestrial > Soil >... | reverse complement strand
TTTTCACTCATAATAAGGTTGTTGGAGGAGGGTCTTTGATCCCCACTTATTCTTCTTTCCAGGGACTTCTTTCAAATCCTTAAAAAGTCGTATCCAGTTCTTTTTTAACCACGGTTTCTTGTGGGCGTGTGACCGAATTGTTCTACTGATGCTGTGGTTTTCCGTTTTTTTTTCCTCTCCCCTTTCCGAAAACAGTGTTTTTTTGTTTTTTTTCCCACCGGTGGTTTTTTCGGTACCTTGAAAGGGTCCCTTAACATTCTTTGACGTTTGGTGACATATGCCAAAGGACGAGTTTTCCCCTCACCTTGCTACCCTCCCACAACCTTAGCTTGAAATTTAGGTCCTTACGGCATTCCTCTAGATGGTTCTCATTTCCATTCTTGCTGTTGTGTTTTTCTTCATCCATTTGTATATGTGTTTTGCAATGCCCTGTTCAACCCATTCATTTTTTTCTACGGGAAACCGTTTGCCCAAAATTTTATTGGGTACCCGTGTCCCAAATTTGGGAAACGGCCCACCTTCTTTTTTTTTTCCCTTCTTTGTGGTCCTGCTGTTTTCCCCTTTTTTAGGGATGCAAGATGACCGACGTGTTGCGTTCGTTTTTGTTTTTCGTCCTTTTGCGTCCCCTTTTGGTGGGCGGTGTGCCGTCACCCCAACGGTCCAAACCAAACATCGTGCTGAACCTTAACCCTCAAAATGGAAAGAGTGCGGTAACATCCCCCCCCACCAGAACCAACCCGAAACCCTTCTCTTTCCGTTTAGTTTCGTTGTCGGGAATCCCCCCCGTTATTCTCCCCAAGTTCTTGTGTGGTACCTCGTAACTGGGCCAGCGTGTTCGTTTCCTGCGTCTTCGTTTACCATGGTTCGGTCCCTCGGTCGGTAATCACGTTTTGCTTTCCCCTTTTTGCTGGGTTCTTTTGAATTTCACCAAAAACCTTTTTCAAGGACTTGCCCGTGTGTCCCGCTGTTTACTTCCCCCACAGGGAACAATGGCAACCCAAAAATTCCCTTTGCTTGACCCCCCCCCTCTCCCCCCATCCGTCCTTCTGGACCCCGATGACCAACATTCCCCGGTGGCTTGCGGTCTTATTTTGAAATCGGCAGAATGTAAAAGGTGCCCACGCGCTTTCTGTTTTCGTCCCCCCCCTTGTTCCCACCCTAGTGAGTGAAATCTCCCTTACTCCTTTCACCACCCCGTGGCTTGCCAACACACATTTCCTGTGGGGAAAAACTTTCCTTCCCTCCCGACCCGCACCTCCCCCCTGGCCCCCTTTCCCATGAGTCTTTTTCTCTGTGTTACTAATGGCCAACCCCCTCTGAATCTGATGCCCAGGCTTTTGACGATGTGTTCGTTTTTCGCGCCTTTTTCCTTCCGTTTTTCGTTTAAGGCCTTGTGGTGAGATGGTGTTTATTGGTTTCTGCCTTTCCTTTTCTTCCACACTTTTCCCTCGACCAGAGATTGCTTGACTTCCCCCTGAGCCTGAGTTAGATTTTCGGTCCGTGCCTTTCTTTTTTCCCATACTTTTTCTTTTCCCATACCCCCAAATACCCTTGTAATTGGGCTCGACAAACAAAAACATAGTTTTCGGACAAGTCTCCGTACAACGTTTTGTTACCTTTCCCACAGCATTTTTTAACGCCATGCCTCGTATTTTCTCTTGATGGATACTTCGAAAGTCCTCACCCCTGTGTTCTTCTCGTCTCTCAATGTTACCCCCCTCCCGTTTTTTTTGGTCCTGCTTCACTGGGAACTGTGTGCTTGTAAGACCCAAACCTACTTCCCCTAAAGGGTCTCCCCCCTCTAACCAACTCATTGCTACTACCGGCCTTGCCTCCCTACAGCTCCGGTGCCAATGACCCCCCGATTCCCCTTTCCCCCGGAGTCCTTTGTTTTGACGTCCTCGGGCGCGTGCGGCACGGCATCCCCCCACTTTTGTTTTTTTTCCCAAAAGTCCCCCTTTTCCGGGCGTACTCTTCTAAACTGCCCTTGACCCCTTCCCCGGCCTTTTTTTTTTTTTTTTTTGCCATTCTTTGAATCACCCGGGGCGACCCGGTCGCATCAATAAGAGGTGTCTCTGTGATCTCCACTTGGGCCCTCACCCTTTTCCTTTTTGTCACCGTCTACCCACGGGTGCGTGGTCCCCCGATGGCTTTTTTTTGGGTAGTAACAGTGTTTCTTGCATGGTTACCATGGGGCTTTGCAACCCCCCTTAGTTTGGGGTACACAATATTTTTTTTTTTTTTCCCCCGTTTCGATTCCCCACACAATACACCCTCACCCCCCACTTTCCTTTTCGTTTGGGTTGTTTCCCTTTCCCAACCCCCCCCTGTGGTGGTTGTTGGGTTGGTCTTTTCCCCCCCTATTGGTGTTGTTTGCCTCGCTTCAAGGCCTCGTAGGAGCCAAGTTCAACCCAATTTTTCTGTGATTGGAACCGGTTTTTTTTTTCCTTGAGGTTTACACAAGTGACAACTTTTGCAGGATTTAGGACTTAGTCATTTGTAAGTTTTTGCCCCCTTTTTTAGCATCGCCGTCCCTTTTCACCCGTTTTGTGGATGCTCACCTCCGGTTACTCCACGAGTGAAAAGAACCCAGCCTTCCCCCCTAACCTTGCTTTCCCTCCTTTGAACACAAATCTCGCTAATCGTCTTTGTTTTTCCCCCAATGCCTTTGGAACTGCATCCGCCCCTAAGTCTTCTTGTAACTTTCCCCTTACTCATACAAAAGACCCCACGTTTTTTTCGTTTTCTTGGCCCATCCTTTGATGATGGAAGTAGGAAATTTTTGCAACTTAACTGATCTTTCTTTTTACACCCCCCTCCCCTTCCGCTTTTTTTGTGTTTGAGACTCCTTTTTACTTTTTTTCAAATTATTCGGTCAGATAATTGCCCAGTTTGGAACGCAAAACGCCCCCTCTTTCTTAGGTTTGCTTGGTCTTCTTATGTAACGTCACAGTTTGATAGTTTTATCAGTTATTTTTAGGTATCTTAGTGAAAAAGTCACACATGGTTTTGACAACAGGCCCCCGATCCCCCCCCCCTTACACGGGGACGTTTTTTATAGTCGGCCTCGTTATTTTCCTCATCTTGATTTTCACGGTCTGTTTCCCCCACTTGAATAGGTGACCTCCCACTTTTTTTCCTGCTTTTTTTTCCCTTCCCACCTGGGGAAAGATAACCCCCCTACTTCCCTTCTTTAAATCCTTCCCACAAAAGTGAAAGGTCCCCCCGTTTTTGCCCCTTTCCCACCATTTCCTCCCTTTGGGTTTCCCCCTTTTTGGATGGACATTTACGTTCCCTTGTCCTGTTTAACTATGCATTTCTTTAAAACTTTTCGGTTTTTTGCCCCCCCCCACAACCCAAAAAAGTGGTTCCTCTTACCCCCCCAATCAGTTTCTGCAACTTTGTATGGTCGAACTAGGTTCCTCTTTTAACCCCACCCCCCCCAGTTTTTTTTCCCCCCCGCTTGATGTCACCACTTTTTTTTTTTTTTCCCATGACCCCCTTTTCCTGGCCCAGTTGAAAACACAGCATGTTTGTTCCCCTTTTTTGTTAACCTCCATGTCTTCCTTTTTTGAATTCATTTGCAAAGTTTTTCCTTTCCCCCTTGGCCGCTGATGATTCGGAGTTGTGACGGGTGCCTTTTTGCGGAGGGGACTCAAAATGTTTCTGGTTAGGTTTTGGTGGACAGTTAACGTAAATATAAGGTCAAGGGGGCGTACAACAGAATCAGTCCTGGAGCTTTGTGGATTTCAATTTTTTCTTCTGCCCAACAAGTGAAACTACGATCTTTTTCCCAATAGTCGGGTTTCCTTCCTTGTGTTTTTGTACCCCCGCCTGATTCGGGGCTTACCTTCTGCCCAAGATGAGGTACCCTATCCTTCTTCTTTTTACGTACCCCCCCTCCTTTTTTTCCATTTTATCATTTGGGGTTTCCACTTCAGACCAACCTTCCACCCAACCCCCACCCCAGGTTTCCCCGTGCCCTGCAATAAGGGTTCTTTTCAATTCTTCCGAAACTCTTAAATGGGGTATGAAGTGACCCCCTATCCAACCCTTTTCCTTTCTTTCCCTCTCTTTCTCTAGGAGTGTTGTTTATGATGTTTTTTAACCACCCAGGCATTGAATGTTTCAATTCTGCGACCTTGTTTCCCCCACCGACGTACGGTTGAAGAAACTCCTGATTCCCACTCTGTGGGTGTTTTCTTCCGATACGCGTGTCATTCCCTCATTGATATCCTGCCAGCGGGCTTTTTTTTCCCCCTAGTCTTTTTACCGGCACGACCCCAGATTTCCCTGTCATACCCCCCCCCTGAGTTTTCACCCCCGGCCTTACCGACCCCTCGTTCGTAGCCGCACAAATCCCGTATCTGCTTCATAGGTTTTCTTTTTTTTTTTCCTCAGGTTTTACCCCCTCGGTCTCTCTGCTTGTTTTTCGGGTGCATTTTCCTTTACTGCAATCTTATGTCGATCGCTCTGTACAGTCCGTTTTTCCCAACCCGGGTTTTTTCCCTTTGGTGTTACCGCGACTGTTTTTTTTGTTACTTGCCTTTTTCTTCTTTTCATCTTTTCTGTTTTCCGGCCTTTTCAGAAGGTTCTCGTTTGGGCCTGGTTTGCTCCCTTTGGCCGTCTTTACTGTAAACCGAATTTTTCTTCTTTGACCCGGTTACCGTGCACCCCACCCAGCCGGGTTCCATTTTTTCTCGATACCATTCTCCGCTGAAACTGTCTGACGCGATTTGGTTTATTCCATTGGATGATTTTTTCGACCGGTTTGGCGTTAAGGGTGGCCCCCTCGGGGCTGGACTTTCCATTCCGGTGTTGTCATTTCCCCCCCAGCCTGTCACTCCGGGGTCCTTAGCGAAATTTACTGTCCATTATCGTGCCCCCTCCTTACCCCCGTTTTTGACCCCCCAGTACTCCCCCCCCCCTCTGCCCCCCAGGTCATTTTTGAGCCTTCCCCCCCGAATTTTTTTTTGGTTTATCTCCCTCGCCGCGTCCAAATTCCATTTAGGAGACCTTGCTTTCTTTGTGTCTTTTTCCCCGGCCTGCTTCTTTTGACCATGGCGAAGGGTTAGTCATTTCCACGTAGGTTTCCTTTCGGGCCTTCTCTACAACAGGATTCTAATACCCCACCCAACTCGAAACTGCTGGTACCCCCCGTTCCAGGTCTTACTGGTCACCCCCCCTTGGCTTTAGTCCTGTACACGGCAAAAACCAAAAACTGTTTTTTTGCCTTTCGCACCCCAAATTTTAGGTTGTTTAACTTTGTTTCCCTTTTGGTCGGTGGTCACCAGTTAGTATCACCTTTTTTCCTCTTCCACCCCCTGGCGGGTTGATTACAACAGGGCCCATTGCCCTGTCCACCCCCAAACATGTTTGAAAGCATCCCCTGTAACTGTACCCCAGTCCGCCCCTTTTCTGGCTCTCCTACCATTAGCCAGCACTGAACCCTTTTTGGCCTTTATGGTTCCATTTCCGCCCTTTTTCGCCTTTTTCCCCTCTTTAACCGGTTCCCTTTTCAGTTCCCCCGATACACCGTTTCAGGAAACCCGGTTTGGTTGTCTTCTTACCACCCCCCCATTTGTTAACTACTACATTTGTCCAGACTCCCCCCCTCTCGCTGTTCTTTTTTGCCCCCCAAAAGCGGCTGCGGTTTTTGTAGGTTTGACGTCTTATTCCTCCCCCCTTAATTTTTTCTCTTTTTTTTGCCTTCCTCCTTTTTTTCCTTTCTCCCGTCCGTTTTGTCTGTTTTCCTGTTTTGTCGCTGTGCGTGTAACCAGTGAACATGTTCCTGAATTGACGCCGGCCCCCCACCACTCAAAAACCCTTCGCCCTTGTATGTTATTCCGTCGGGGTCAGCAGTCCCTGGGCTGAGTGTGTGTTTTAACACCCGTTGAAGGAGAATTTTTTCTTCGTACTTTTGCCGGGGAGTTACGTTCTTGGTTTTGTCCATAGTGCCAATTTCCGTGACCCTTTCTTCCTGACAACTTGTTTAATTCCGGTAATTGCCCGGCTCCCTGTTTTCCCTTTCTTTGTGACTGTCAACAACTGCCTCCCGGGTAAGTTTAGTGTTACGTTGCCCTTTCATTGTCCTTCCCTTTTTTCTCTGGTTCCTACTTGTTTAGCCTGTGACCCCTCTATTTCGATGCTTTCGTGGTTCTCTCGAGATGTCCCCTTCCCATTTTGGTCTTTTTCCCCCTTTTTCTTTCAACCTCTAGGGCCCCCCCCATCCGGCCCCCCCCCCTTTGGCCTACCGGTTTCCAAAGTTTCCCCCTTCCCCCAACATGATGCCAACTCTAGTTCTTGGTTCGCAACATTTCTTCCCAGTTCCCCTTTTTTTTCCCCCTATTTTCCCTCCTTCTTAATGTTGAGTAGTGTCTTCTTGCCCCCCGGCCCCGGGGCGTTTTGACTTTCGTAGTTTTTTGGTTGAAGGTATAAACTTTTTGGTCTTTTTTGCGTCCCTCTAACTGCGCTGAGACCCCCCGCGGTTATTAAAAATGCCACTTCACCTGGCAAGAGTTTCTGTAACCACCATCCCCCCCCGGACAACTTCCAAACTCTATGTATTGCGGTTAACCTTGTCGCCGGTTAAGGGTTTTTGCATTCCTATTATGGTGTCCCCCCCTTTCGGTGTTTTGGTGTAGTCCCCCCATTTGCGAGGTGTTTCTCCTTGTACTTTCCTTTTACTTAACGGTTATTTTATTTTAGCTTTTTTTCATTGTTTTCATTACGATTTCAATTTTTTTTTCCTTGTGAATTACAAAAAATGGACCTGCCGCCAGCTAGGGATCCCCGTACCCCACCTTTTTTTCGCAACCCCCTCCCTCCCACAATCCTCTAGTCGACCCAAGCCCTTCCACTTTTAGCCTTCCTTTTCACACACCCCGGTTTTCTTTTTTTTTTTTTTTGGTAGGCTTTCGCCAAAGAGGGAACTGCTGCTTTTAATTCAAAACCTCCTCTTTGCGGATTCCCCCCACAATTCCGTGACACCTCCCCTTTGTATTCCGGAACTGTCCAAATTCAGCGTTCTTTTGATCTTTCAACCCCATTCTGGTCTGGGGTACCCACACTCCTTTTTCTTTTAACCTTACCATTTCCGTCAGAGTACGTTTTTAGTACGCCCCCCCCCACGGCGCATTGGAAGTTTTTTGGGGGTCGGTCTCATGGAAACCCCACTTCGCGCAAAAATAGGATCTACGCTCTTTGATGAAGTTACGATCGAGTGACTTTTGTTTTGGCGCCTATTTTAAGCAAGACGTTATCATTTCAGAGGACGGTTTTTTTGGCCCGCTAGGTTTGTTTATTAGGCTGCCCATTCCCTTTTTTTTCACCAAGTCCGTGCGTTGTGCACACCCTGCCCCTCGCGATTTTCTTTCCAGTTTTCTCGTTTCTGATTTCATAGTCCCCGTCCTGTGGATAGATGATTCGCAGACAATTCCCTTCCCTTTTCCTTGCCACCGGCAAAACCAACTCGTACATTTTGTTACCTCCCTTGCCCCCGCCAGATTTTCGATCCCCGATTAGACCTGGCCCCCCTTTAGTCATACTCACCCCCCTTTTTTAGTTTTTTCCTTCCCTATACTCACCCGACGGTTTCTGTCGGGGCCCCTTTTGGCCCCCTTTGTGGGGTAATAGGACACCCACTATTACTTTACTTTGGTCCCCCCTTCTTCAACCCCCCCTACAGTTTGCCTTCTCCACCTTCTTTGTGCCCTTTTTCCGAACATGTGCTCGGTTTACACAAGGACCAGATCCTGCACCCCCTCATGTGGACGGCTTTTTTAGGGCTGTTTGCTTTCTCAGACATCCCCATCCTGGTGTAAAAATACCCCAATTAACATGTCTTTTGGTAATTCCAGGTAACCGGCTACCCCTACTCATTCTCTTTTTCAGGCCCCCTTCGCCCTCCCCCCCCCCGGTTTTACACCGCCTACATCATCCGAGGTTTCAGCTCAACCGTTTTTTTCCAAATATTTCAGGACCTCACACAGCCTGGTTCTGAACCCAAAAAACCAAAAACAAAAACAAACATGTGAGTGTCCACTATGGTCTTTTTTTGTTTTTCACAACCAATCTTACGGCCTTTTTTCCCAGTTGCGGGTGGGTGCCACCACCCATTGTGTTTCCCCCCCACAACTTGTTTTCATGTCCACTTGTAGCTTCGCCCCAACCCCCCAATCTCTCCCCCACACATTGCTAGTGGTGTCTTTAATTTACAGTTAAAATCCTTTTGGTGTGTTTGGGGTGGAGATCACCACGCTTCCTTTTAACGAATCAGTGGCCTTTTCCGTTTTTTCCTTCCAGTGTAACCACCACAATGTCTCTTGTCATTGGGCCCCCCTTTACTGCCCACGGGTCCATAACTTCCCTTTTCCCAGTCCTTTTTTTTAAGGATGTCCCTCTGCAGGGTCATTTGCTCCCCGTCGGTCCTCCCATTCAACCTTCCCCCCCCCCCACAGGCGGATTACCCGCAGGCGGGGCCTCTTCTCCCAATTCACCCCCCCCCCACACCGGTTCCCCCCCTATCCCGCGCCCGTCCTTAATTGGTTCGTTTCCGCTTTTTCCACCATTGGCCTTTTCCCTTCACTTCTACCTCCCCAGAGTTTTTCTTTGACCGTCCCCTACGCATCCTAACGACATTTGGCTTTTCCTTGGACATCTTTTCCCGTCTGTGTGTCCCTTCCCCATTTTTCACCCCAAAGTCCCCTTCCCCCGTATTCTCTCTTTTTCCTCACTCAGTTGTTTTTTTTATCTCCGACCTTTTTTAATGTCCCAGTTTTTTCTTCCCTTTCTCCCCATTGTGGGGCAAAATCGGGTTTTCCCCCGCAACTTTTGGCCCCTGGGTTTTTTTGTTGCATGATTACGCCGTTTGTTCCCCCTCGCCGTATAGGTTAGAGTATTGTTCCCCTTAGCGGCCAACTTCCCAGTTAGTTCAACCACAAATCGGTTCCTTTTCTTCCAGTCGTTCCCTCTTGCCTAAGGGAAGCCCAGTTTGTTGATTTTCCTCTTTGCCCGCAATATGGCTTTGCTTTTCAACTTTTGACCTTGTCTTCCTTCTCTTCTGGACAAAACTTTGTCTCCTCCCTCCCCCGTCCCGATTCACTACCTTCTTGGGCCAAAACAAATGTGTACCTTCCCCTGGCCCAGACCCCTTTCTTACATTCACCCATTTTTTCCTTGGCGCTGCTTTGTACGAGGACCTTGTATTCTTAACTCGTGTGGTTTCTCCCCCACCCCAAATGTGGTGCCCTTGACCCCGGAGTGTTAGGACCCACTTTGTTTCCCCTTTTTCCTTCCCTGAAACCACGGTGTACCCCAGCGTATCTTGGGTGCACAACCCCCCCCCCACCATGCCCATTTTTCAACTTGGTATGCCGTTTTACACCCCCCCCACCCTGCTCTTGCCCTCCCTTTCGACCCACACAAGCGTTCCCCCTTTGAAATCTTTTTCCCCCCCCACCCCTCTCTGCTTTTGATTTTTAGCGGCGGTTTGTTTCTTCTTTGAGAGGAGAACAAAAAGTAACCCAAGGCTGGGTTTACTGTGTCTGCCCGACACAATAATGTCCGTTCATTCCTTTTACGGATCTCTCAAATTTACTTGGGTTTTTTCGCTTTTGTTGACCTTTTCTTTGTTATTTTTCGTCCTTACTCCCCATCTTTCCGTTTTTCCAACCGTGCCTTTGTTGGACCCCCCCCCCAAGAAGGGAATTTAGGTATGGGGCCCCCGCTTTATCCCAGCCCTGGCCTTTTGTTTACGATGGGCCTTTTTTAATTTTGTGTTTCCTCCCCCCGGCAACCAGTTGTGGCGCAGAAGAAGGTGTGTTTTGTTATCTTTTTTTTTTTTTTCTTCCCCCCGACAAAGACGGGGGTGCTGTTTCATGTGGCTTCAAGGTTGCCCTATCCACATCTTCTTAACCTTCTACTCCTGGCGGGTTTCGTTGGTTGTGTTATTGTCCCCCTGCCCTCCGCAAAGTTTATGGGTTTTCGACAAACATCAGGGTACTTTCTGTTCGTGTTGTCACTAACCCACTCGACTCCCCCACGATGAGGGTTAGTCTGCTCCGTCAGTCACCTTGATACATTTTTTGATCCCTTTTCCGCGTTTCCCCCCCGATTTTTTTTCCTGAAGATGCCTCACCCATTAACCACAACGTTCAACCATTTTTTCATTAACATACAAAAAGTTAGGCATTTGATGACGGTGTTAGAACAGTCCCCCCTCCTTTTATGATAATCGAGAAATGTCTTTTCCATCTTCCATTCCCCGCTTATGGCTTGCGGCATGGTATACTGTTTGCATATATTGACTCAGCATTTTTTGTTAAAGTTTCTTTTCTCCCGTCACAGGCGGTGGGTTTCTTCTTAAGCCATCCGTTGGGGGCCCCTTTTCGATTGATTTCTTCCCTGTCATACGTAGTGGAGGCCTCGTTTTGTAACATTCCCATTTTTGTGTTGAATTCGAATACTGTCGCCCATTTTTTCCTAGGTGTTGACTTGCCCCCGTAGGGACCTGTTTTTTCTTAAGCTGAATGGGTCGGCCTTTTTTGTTTGCGCGTGTCCTGGTCGTTTTCTCCGATGTTGATTTTGCGGTTTCAATGTTTTGGGACATTGGTTTTTTCCCCCATCGTTTCTAGTGCAAAATATTACCAGGTGGGCACTTAATTAACACCCACCTCCATCTTTAAAACGTTGGTCTTTTAGTTTTTTCAGTGTTTCCAGGCAGTTCTATTTTCTGCACCTTTACCCGGGAAACCCTTAGTCCACGGGACCAACCCCTGCGCTTCAATGTTTCGCGGCTGGTTTCGTGAACAAACCGCGAACGGTGTTCTATCGATTCCCCCAGTCTCTTTTCCCCCCACGACCGGGGAGAGGGTTTAGTCTGGGTGGTGCGTTCCACGGCCGTGTCTAGAAATTTAAAGTTTTTCTCAATGTTCATTAACCTTTTTAAATTTTATGTTTTAGAGCCACCCACAGTATCAGGACCCTCAACAAACACAGTTTGTGTTCCCCAACCTAGGATGAGTCACTCCTTTATCCTCACATTTTAAAGTTTTTAGCGACCCAAACCTCGGGCCCCCACAACAACCAAGACAAGGTGTGGCCTTCAGTCAAATTTTTTCTCACTTTAGTACCCTTTTTGGACTTTTCCTTTTTTTTTCTGTTTATATATCCATTGTCTTCTTTTTGTTCCCCCTTCCCCCCTCTTCGGTTCCTACCCCCAAACGGCCTAAGGCAGACCAACTTCCCTGTTCACCCGGGTTTCATGAATGGCACCCGTGCAGGAAAAAATCGTACCCCCTTTTCGTAGTCTTTACCCCCTTCTTTTTAACCGAGAAGTTGTTCCATTCTTCTCTTCCAACCCCCCCCCTCTTTCCAAGTTGATTTGCGCCAGAGGTGGAAGAGACGGTGTCCATTGCTTACCTCGATCCCACGTTTTTTTAAGTGTCACCACGGTCTTGCTGTTTCTGTTACCAAAGACATGTGGTCCACTCCCCTTCCGTGCATTGATTACAACGTCTGTCTCCCGCCCTGTCCCCAAAAAGTCCTTTCTCCTTTTTTTTTTTCTTCTTGTAATTCTACCTCATGACGTTCCGTTTTTTTGCTCACCACTCTCTCCCTCTTTTCTCTTCCTCATGTTTTTTTGGTTCTAGGATCTTTTTTTTTTCTGGCACCTTCCTTGTAGGAGTAAGGAATACTCAACAATACACAAAAAAAGTTCGCTTGTCTTTTTTGTCCCCTGGTGGGCGGGGCCTTGTTTTTTCTCGCTTGCTGAGAAATTTTCAGTTTGTTTGTCCTCTTGGGAACATTAAGTTTGATGCCAACACCGGGTTCCCGTTCAACTTTCCCCTTTCCGTGGTCACCCCTTATTTCCCCCCTTTTAGCCGACTGGTAACGTTTTTGACCCTTACCCTCTTCTCCCTTCGGTACCCTTTGGGAGATTTCAGCTTCTCTTTGGGGTCACTTTTCCGTTGTCCCCCTTTTTTTGTCGTCCTCCCCCTTTTTTTTTCATACTCTGGCAAGGTCCTTTGGCCAAATGCCATCCGTGTCCACTTGAACCAAAATTTCTTGAACCTTTCGCCAATTTTTTGTCCCCAGTTTTACCTTGTCCCGTTTTTTTTTTCCCCGATTCGATACTGTCCTTGTGAGTTTGCTTTCCCTAGGCCCGTCAACCTGTTGTTACGTGGTCCCGTTTTTATGCTGAAGCTTTTGTGTTCCTAAAACCTTGGTTGGACTTTTTTTTCCAACTAAGTTAAATGTTAGAGACCCTGCTGTTTTCCACCCTCCCCCCCCGACACTGACCCCCTAGTTTCGTTTGATCGCCCTTTAACTTTTTTTCCCGGCCCCCTTTTAGGTTTGTCACGCCTGAGGGGAATGCGTTGTCCCTCCTTTTTATCAGGAAAATTTTTTTTTTGTAGGTTTTTGAATTGTTAATCCCGTGAACTTTTGGGTTTTTTTTACAGTGGCTTAAAAACCCCTGGTCCGCCCCTCTCCCTTTTTTGGGCCGATTTGCAACAGCACCAGGATGCAAAGCCCAGGGTCAAAAAATCCTCTCTACCAAACTTTCTATAAACCCGTCTTAGACTGTCGAACCAACTTTACCGTTCTTGCGTCTGTATTTACCCCCCCCAGCGGCATGTTTGTCTTTAAAGGCAAGTACTTCTTTCTGCACCAAATCTACAACACCGTACGATGTCCTGTCCTCCCTTAGTGATTTCCCCACATGGAGTGTACAAACTTAGTTAGGCAAAACTTCAAAATTCTGCTAACTATATTTTTACCCCCCATTTTAATCTCATGGAAGAGAGTTTGTATATGGGTCACACCTTTTCTTCTGACACCCCTATTGCATGCTTTTTCCAGTATTGTTTTTTTGGTTTTTGGCGCTCCCCCCCAAGCCTTTTCCAGTGTAAGTCTACCGAGTCTTTTTGAGGGTCGGCACTAACACCCTTTTCGTGACGCATTTGGTTTCTCTTTTTTTCACCGTGGACGCTCGGATGATTTCCACCCTCGATATTCTTTTTGCGCCCCTTTATCCCCTTGTGTTTCAGGAGATCAGCGCCGTATCAAACAAGTACCGGTTCACCGTCCACCAACGTTTAGTTTCCTTGGGAAACCTTTTCCCCTTTTCCTACCCGATCCCTCAGCGCCTGAGTTTTTTGACATCTTTTCTTGAAGCCCCTTCCCAAAAACTGTCGTTTACCGGAAGATCAAATCATACCCACGTTTCCCTTTCGTGCGGCTTGTTCAACCCCTTTTCCCTTTTTTGGCCCCGTGCACAAAACACCTTACTTACGACAATCACTTTTTCCCTTGACTTTTTTTCTTCCCCCAAGTGTATTCAAAGTTATTTCCTCCTGCACTTCAGTTGTACAATGAACTCTAGGACCCCTCCCCGCTTGGTATTGTCTGGGGAAATGTTGTATACCCCCCAAGGCTCTTTTTTACTAGGACCTGACTCTTTACAATTTCCGTGCAGACCTTTCACCCTCATTCTGCTTTCGCCATTTACCAAACTTTTTGCTATTTCAACTTCCAGAGTTTGGCCGATCCCGTGTTGGCCCACTCCCTTTCCCTCACCCCCTTCGCCATTTGTTCCCTGATGGCTGTGTGGTCACCAAACTCAAGCCCTGTGGCCTGTGTCACTCCAGTTTTTTTTATGGTGTTTTCACTTCCCCGGGGGGTCCACACTTTTTTTTTTTTTCCCTTCCCCCCGTGTTAAACACCCGGTCCCCCAACCAAAGTGTCCTAACACCGCGTGGTGGTCCATGTTTCCCCCCCATCTGGTGTGGTTTTTGCTCACCTGGGGGTTTCACATCTCTTTCACGTTCATTTCGCCCCGTCACCAACCAATGTCTTTTGCCCCCCCACCGGTGCTCTTTTTTTCCCCCCCGCCATCATTTTTTCTTTTTGCCCCCCTCTGAGGAAGTTAGTGACTGTGAAGGTCCAGTGAATTCAGGGCACCCCACAGTCCATTTTTTTTCTTTTTCAACAAGTGGTACCACGGCCGCAACTCACCCCCTTGCTTCTATTTCAGTTGTTTTAATGGTTGTTGACCCAGCTCGTTTTGGTCCCCCCCCACCCTTGTGCCCCTTTTGTCATTACATACTGCCATTCGGGGTGATCCCCCACACCGCTTCCCCCCCCCCGCCCACAGGCGTGCGTGGCCACCCCACATGATTTTTGAACGAGGCCCCGACCAAAATACACAGTGCTTCCCTCCCTTTTGGTTTTTTGTAGATCAACGTGTTAATGTTCAAGTTAAACCAGCCATTATGGCCAAGCTGGTCTTGACCCCAAGTCCCGCCCTTTCCTTTTATTGGTCTTACGTATTTTTAACGGTTCACCGTCATCCTTTCTGGTTATTTTTAGTGCCGCCCCTTCCACATTCGGCGGGTGACAATTTGCGCAACGGAATGCCCCCTTACCTTTACCCTCGGATATTTTTTTTGCCAGACGTTATCTGCATGTTTTCTTCCTTCGATTTTTTGTCACCTTCAATCAAATTTTCTGGTCCCTTGCGTTTATACTATGAACCTGGTCCCCCGGCAAAAAAGTTAATTTAAGTGTCAAACCCCCCCCAACCAAAACAATCAAAGTTATAAATGTTTTTGCCCCGTCCTACAATAAATACCCATTTTTGGTTGCTTTGGGCTTGTCACCCCTGTAATTTTACGGCCCGGCTTTTTTTTTTTTTGGTTTTTTTTTTTTTTAATAGATTAAAGGTTGTTAGCCCACCCACACCCTTTTTTTGTTGCCCCCTTCTTCCCAAAACCCCCCGGCTCCCCTCTTGTTTTTTTTCAGGAGTTTAAAACCTTTTTGCTTTTGAACCAGGCTGGCTCTTATAAACGTTGTTGGAAACCCCCCTCTTTCATTCGGTGCCAACCCCCGCCCCCCATAACTGCACCGTGTTTTTTGATAGGTTTGGTGCCCCCACCAACCACTAGTGGTACCCCCTGTCCCTTTTCGTTCAACCCCCCAGATGTGTTTTCCTTTTACTCTTTTTTTTTGCCCCAAACAGTTTAGATCGACTTTAATCTGCTTTTTTCAGTTTTGTTTGTTCTCATTACGGATTGCTCAACCCAAACGAGGAACTGGTGCGCGCCCTTTTTTCCCTGTTGAATAGCTCCTGATTTGGACCCGTCTTTTTTCTTATTTTACCTAATTTACCAGTACGGTATTGCCTTGACGCGTCCCGGCCTTCCGTAGGGCTGGTTTATTCTGTATTTTTATTGTCTTTACCCAACGGGGGCCCCCTTTTCCGGCTTTTTGCCTGATGACAGGGATGTTTGTGAATAGTCCTCTTTTTTTTCCTCATCATTTAGTTTTATTTTTTTTTTTTTTTCCCTGCCCCCGTTCAAAAAACAAAATGCCCGACGCCCTCCTCTTTGGTATATTTTATAGACCGAACCGACCCCTACCAGTGGTTTTTTTACCGCATGTCCTCTTCCACCATTCATTTACATATGATGCTCTTTGTTTTGTTGTAGTATTGGTTTACCAATGGCCGGATTTGCCCCACCCTCAGGAGGACATACAAGTTTTAATTTATTGGCGTTGAGTGTCCAGAAAACAGTAGGTTTTCGTTTATTCTGGGACTACCTATTGATTCACAGATGCGGGGAGTTGCTCCCATTACGGTACCTGACACCTAATATTTGTCCCTTCCTGCCCCAGCCTTTTTTGGCGTTTTTAGTAATATTTGAACCCCAGGATTTTGTCCGAACATCAAACAAAGCGACAACCCCCCTAGCCTACCCCTATGAAAAATTCTTTGGTTTTGGGGCTGGAGTGCTCTGCACATTCCCCCCCCCCCCATCCCAGCCTTTCTGATATATGGTTATGACGAGGGGTGTTTGTGCCCTCTTTTTCTCCCCTCTACCGCCTGACCACCATTTCGTACCTGCCATCCTTTTTCGGATCGTTTCTGTCGCACCCACGTTCCACCAGTTTTTTGGTTTACCACGACATGCGGTGGTCGGGTCGGCTGTTTGATTTTTCCCTTCCATCCCTGGTTGCCCCTTTGACTGACAAAAGCGGTTACTGGCTCATCATTTCCTCCTTTTAACTCCAGGACATGTCCTTCCCGGGGGTTCCCCTGTGTTCGATCCCCAAAAGTCTATCTGTCCCCGGCATTTTTTTTGGTTTCGTAGTGATGGTTTGTTCGAACTTGAGTTTGCTGCAGGTTTTTTGTGTCCCCAACCGGTGCTTGCCCTAAGTAAAAGAGTTGGTTGACGTTCCCAAGGACCCCCCCGACCCTTAGCGAAGAGGTTGATGGCCTGTAATAGTTCAATTGAATCACATGAATGTTGAGGAGTGTCCTCCGTTTTTGGTTTTTAGTCTAAGTAATTTAGTCCCCATGGGCGGGGTAACCTTAGGTCCACTAGATTAAAGTTTGTTCCATGTTCACCGATTTCTATCTCACCTTCCTCCCGGTCCACCCCACATTTCACATTGACGCGTCCAACCACCCCCCTCCACCTGGGGCTTATATTACCTCTCTCGGTACGCAATAAGTCTATCGACCCCGGTTCTGGTTGGGTCTTTTTTTGTAACCTTGTCAGTTTTTCCTTTCCCTGTGTTTTCCATACCCCCCGGTTTATCTTCGGTCCCGGTATCCCCCCCAAACCCCCCTGTTTAAAACCCTTTTTACCACTGGCGTTTTGCGTCCTTCGGTCTGTCTGCTATCGCCCAACCTGGCCCACACCACCCCAAAAAAACGAAGGTTTTTTTTTTTTTTTTTTGCTTTATGTCATTTGCCCTCCCATTTTGCTCCACTTGTGCTATCCATGTTTGTGGGGCCCCATTTGTGACCCCCTCGGGTCGGGAGGACAAATTCCCTCTACCCCCCCCCTCCATAAGGCCAGAAGGCCAGCAAACAATAAGCAACATTCCCCTCTTTCCGTGTGGTTGAAATCGCACCCGATACCAGTCCTAGTTTCAGGATTGTTCTTCACTTCTTTTCCAATCCGTCTTACGGCGCTTTTCGTCTTTCCGGTGCCACCACTTTGCCCTTTTCCCCTGCCCTGAGAGTTTCTTGAAAACCACGTTGGTCGGATGTTCCCTGACAAAACCACCCATCCTCCCTACCTGAACCTAATTTTTCTCCCCTCCCCTCCCCCCATATCGCTCTTTTATTTGGAAGAGTATTCCATGCCCAGGTGTCGCCTTTTGTTTTTGGGGTTTCAAAGTCCCTCTTTATAATAATTTTTTGTGTTGATAGAGATGTAGTCAACAATCTGACCCACAACTGTTCCTTTCGTAATTCTCACTCCAAAACTATTTCAAAAAGTCCGTTTTTCTTTGGGTGACCCTTTCCTGTTCTTTGTTATTTGAAGTTAGGATGTTTGTCTAGACGTCTTTACCTTTTTGTTTTCCCCCCATTTTGTCAACCCGGGTTATCTTCAACTGCCCCGAGGCAGTGTTTACCCTGCCCTCCCTGGTTACGCGTCTTCTTGCCCCCATAAGGACACCTCTTTATTTGTACCACTTTGTAGTTCAGGTTGCTTTACCCGATTTAGTTGTGGTAATTTTAGGTATGCGTTTCCTTGGGCCTTGTATTTTTCATGCCTTTTTTTTCCCCCCATCCTCGTTATCATCCCACCATTTCATCCCAGGGCTTGGAAACCCAATGGATGCACCGTTGCTTCCCCCCCCACTTGCCTCCACCCTGTGCCCAACTGCGTTTTTGTAATTTTGATAGGCATGACTTTTTGAGTTATTGTTGGTCATAGGACGTTGGCGTTATGAATGGAGGGATTTTGTGTGAGACGATTCCGACCCAAAGGTTCTCTCAACGTTGATTCCAACATGTCCATTGAACCCCGATTTTCCTGTCCCACTTCAAACACCCATCCCCCATCAAACTCTCTATTTCTCGTACACGATCGGGAATCCTCTAGACAAAATGTACTTGTGGTTGCGCGGCATTTGTGGTCGACCGTTTTTTTTCCCGTCTTGTCATCAGGCACTTTTCTCTTCCTGCCCCCTCATTTCTGTTGTTCACAAGCTTTGTCCACCTTTCCTTTTTTGTCCCCTAAGTGGGACGTTTTTTTTTCACGTTTTTGCACAGCCTCCACTTAAGGATTCTTCCCAACCGTTTTCCACCTCCTTGTGAAGTCCCTTCTCATTATAGTACCCAACATTTTCCCCGCTTTTCTTTAGGTTCTATGGACAAGTTTTGCGGCCATGATCAACGTTGACACCCATTAAGATTTCTGGATTTAACCCCAAGCCGAACCCCGGGTACGGATTTTTTCTTTTTTAATTTCAATCGTCCAGGCCTCCACCGGGCTTTTTTGCTCACCCCCACATTGTGAAGTTGTCTTCCCCTCATTATATTACAGATGCTTCCACGTACTCCGACTCGAAAGCTCAATGGTAGGTCAGTTTCGTTCCCCCCTTTCCTTGCACCAACATAGCAGGCTTCCCTCAGATTTGACTTGTCGTTTGAGTGTCTTCCCCCCGACGTTAAATTAAGACCACTACTCATTTTAAAGTGGTGCCCTATTGGGTGTTTCTTCCTTTTCCCTTTAGTTGGAAAGTTCCCCCCCCCGCGCTGTCCACCAAAGCCGCTGTAGAACACCTCTCTTGCGTTTACGGAGATCCACCGCCCTTTGGGTTTATTCCCCTTAGTTTTTTTTTTGGGCCCGACCATTTCCCTCCTGTTTTCCAACGTTTAAAAAGCGGGACCTTTTTTTTCCCTGGTCTACACCGTTCTCCCCCCTCCCCCCGGACTGTGCTCCCGAGGATGGATTATGCCCTTCCCCTATCACCACTGTAGTTCCTTACAGTACTCTACCCTGCCCCTTTGAGGCGCGACCCCTTTTTTCTGCTTTGGTTTTCGTTCCAAACCCCCATCTTCCTTTCTTCTTCTTCCCCCACACAAAGCTTATTTATTGCCTGTCACCTGTCCCTTACCCCCACCCCACCCATAACCTGCAACCCCGCCGATGGTTTACTGCCTTCTGGCGGGCGGCGTTCACTTTTCCCCTAGAGTTTGGGTCCCACAAAAGAACCCCCTGATTCCCGTGGTATCGTTACCCCGTTTTCTGCTTCCCATTCAATTATTTCCACACCGGGCGGACCCGCGCCCCCCATTCCCTTGCGTATCGAGCCCCCCGTGTTTGTTTTACGTCGATCAAGTTCAACCCCCTTGCATTTTTTTCCTTCAACCCCTCATTGAGTTTTGTTCCCAACTTTGTTAACCGGCTGCCCCTGGCTTTCCTGGCCGGGGTGGTGGCACCACCTCCCTCTTTTTTGTCCACTGTTTAATGACGGAACGGTTCTCTCCCCAACAAACGTTTCAACCACCGTTATGTTTTCAACGGTCAACTGTGTTTTGAATAAAAGAGGGGTTTTTTCCTTTCCTTTTTCAGGTCCTTTTTTCTTTACCGGTTCCACTGAACACCTTTTGGACATTTATGCCAAGGTGCCTGGTACCCCTTTTTAAGCCAATCTTTTCCGTTGCTAGGACCCCCTTTTTACGGAGGCTGTTTCCCAGGTGATCAGACGGCCTCAAAGTTCCACCGGGTGGATTCCCGCCCGTTGCGCAACTTTGGCACCCCTGCAACATCCAGGTAAAAAGATCGGCCGTTCCAGTGTCCTGCATTCTCTCTTTTAACCCCATTTGACTTTGCCGCACCCCCCACCGCTCTTTTTTGGTCCCATGCAGTGTCAGAACCGCCCCAGTTTGCGGTTTTGGCGTGGTCCCGTTGCCCTATTTGAATATTCCTTTCCACCCAACTCCAGCCTTACCCTCCATTCCGTTGTTGTCTTGTTGTTTTTGAGATCTCCTTTTTTTACTTTTTTGTACTTACAACCTTCTTAGTTCCCTCCCATTGGACCACAGTTTTCGTGACAGAAAACGCATGTGTCTTTTGGTCTGCTAGTTTCCCGACCCCTGCGTGCCGTCTTTTCGTCATGGGGCCCCCCCCTGGCCATTTTGGTGTGGTCCCCATGTTTTATGTTTTTGAGTTGCCAAGAACTGGCCGGCTGCATGCTCCAGACCATTTTCCTCCTTGGAGAGATGTGACCAGGGATCCGTCCCCTCCGCTTTTGCCTCATCGTTTCGGGTGGTCCTCCTTCTCTCGAACCTCTTTATTGCGGCTCTTATGTGTCACCGTGGCCCGCCTTAAGTTTTCCTCCTTTTTTTCCTTCTGCCCCACAAGAGTATTTACCCCCGGTCTTTCCCCATCATCTTTTTGTCTCTGTTGGCGACAACGGTTTCACCCGGATGGCATATTCTTCCCCCAACTTTGGGGCTCACCCCCCCCACCAAAGTTTTGCCCTTGTTCAACCCCCCCGCAGTGTAGGTTCAAACATGTGTTTTTTGTTCTCCCTTTCCCTAATCTATGAAATCTTTGGAACCCCAAGTTTACCCCACTTCCGGGTCCCCCCCCCCTCCCCAGAACACCATGTTTTCAGATTGTCTTTTTTTGTGCACCAACCCCCGTTTTTCCTTCTTTTCCGCCGCAACTTCGTTGACCAACACCCCAATTTTTTCTGCCGCATTTTCCCCCCTTTTAGATTTGGGGATTGGACTTTCCCTTGTTCTGTCATTTGTTGCGCTCCTTTCCCCGTGATAACATGCGTGTAGTCCGTCAGGTTGGACTTTTTTTGTTCCCCAACTCTTAAGCTTCTTGTGTTTCACCCCCCCCCTTTTTCAGGTGTATTTTGCCTGAGGCCTTTAACTCGTGTTTTTTAAGTCCGTCTCTTCTTTTTGTACACCACTCTGGAGTCCCCCCACATTCTGGTGGATAGAGGCTGTTCCTTTTTGTTTACAATCCCTGGTTCCTTTTTATTTATCTTTTTTGGGGTTTTAATAGCCAACCGTACCACCCAAGGATTTCTGCCTCCGTTATTCTTTGGTTTTCTTCTTAGCAAAATAATGTTTTGTGTCTCTGAGCCAATGGGCATATCCAATACTCGGCTACTGATTTTGGAGTTTGGGCCCCCGGGTGTAGCTTTTTTTCACATTTTTTTAGCTATTTCGTGTTGTTGACGCATTTCGGCCCGGGATTTTACTTGCCCCTTTATCGACCCCCGAGTTGCGTTTTTATCTGTGATAAGTCTTTCCACCGCACCCTTGATAACGCCCTCTTCTTCCCCTGTTAGTCCTTCGACCAACAAAGTAGCCCCCTTTCCCCCAGACCGGTGTCCCTTAACTACCACTTTTTTGTTTGGCCTTTGCTGGGGGTGAACACCCCCCCCCCACAATCCCCTTTTTATGAATAGAGAAGGTTTTCCCGCCCACTTAGAACATTCCCTCTGATCCGGCGATCGTTTTGTCGGCCTTTCTACTTTATATATCGTAGCTTCATTTTAAGGTCCGCCCCCAACCTGTTAACCAACGGGTGTGGTTTGTTTTTTCAACCCCCCTTTTTTTTCAGTGATTTTTCTTTTTCGCATGACTTTTAAGTTCAGTTTGGTTTCCCTCCCTTTTTCTTTCTTCCTGTGCATTTTTTTTTTGAATTTCTTTCCTTTCTCATGTCAAGCTTGGGATTTGCCCTCCCCACAAAATGTGCCCTGTTCATTGGTTAGTCTCACAAGGAGGCGAGACCCCTGGTTGTTTGGAGAGCCCTATCGGAGGCCATTTATTTTGCCTCTTCGGTAGCCTAGTTTCTTAAAGGATTTACACCCCCAGACGGTTTTAGGGGCCAATCCTACCAGTTTTGATTAATACCCACATGGTCCCAAAGCGGTGAATAAATGTAAAGGTTTAAGGTTTCGCACCTACTAGCCCGGCAATTACCTGTCAACCAACGTTGGCCCTTGCGAGTGAGCCACCCCCCCGCAATGGGGATATTTGTATTTCCCCCCACTCGCTCGTTTCCCGCCATTCCCAGTCCCAGTCTTTTCTTTTTGTTTGGTGGGTTACGGTCCAGGTCTTGCCATTTGGTCAGGTTACTCCCACGTCTCTCTTCTTTCTTCTCGCCTTGATTCCTGCGAACACCACCACAAAGACTCCCCGTGGCCGGGTCCTCCGGTTCCCCTTTCCCGTTACCCTGGTAGTTTAGAGCTTCCCGGCCCCCCAAACACAACGGAAGTTTTGTTTTTACCCCTTCGGTCAATTTGCGCCACTTTCTCCATTTTGGGCCCTTTTTTCCTTTTTTTATTTTCTTTTTCCCATTGGTGGTTCTTCAGGATGTGAAGCCCACATTTGTGAAGACAAAGCATTTTTTTGACCTCAGGACCCTGTTGACATGACCCCCCCCCTCTGACCCATTCGCGTTCGACCCCAAATTAGTCCGCGCATTTTTTCCATTAGGGATTCCCCCCCTGTTCGGCGCTTCTTTGCGTCCCCCGGCAAGGGCCCCCCCTGGTGGTACAATTTTAACTGTCACGGCCCCCACCCCTTGCGTTTTGTTCTAGTTTTACCCCCCCAACGAACCCCCCCCCCTGTAAGGACCCCTTTTTATTTGGAAAGCCCTCCCCCCGCCCCCCCGGCTCCTGACGGTTTTTTATGGTTTCTCTACTAATTCACCCAGTTTTCGATTGCTAACTATTTTTTCTGATCCTTTTTTCCTCAGAATCCCCTGTTTTTTTTTGGGTTTCGTGTTTTTGACCTGTTTTTTGAGCCACTACCCCCACCTTTTTTTAGCCCTCATCAACTCTAAAACCTGTTCGCCTTCTTGGTTTTTATGCTGGAAGAAATTGTTTTTTTTTCTTAGGTTTTTGCATTATTGTTTTCTCCCTTAGTCCCGTGTGCCTTTACCAAGTTTTATCTTCCTTCCCCGGTTGCCTTGGCGGAAGAACCTGCTTCTGTCGTTTACGTGTCACCCTACAAGGCCCCGTCCACTTCGCTTGTATACTTGTTTATGCTGGCTGTTCTGTGCAGTTAAGTTTTCTTGCTTTTTCATGATTCGTGACCTTGGTCCTTCCCACCATCGTATCAGTGACCCCATTGGATACACCACCCAGTTTTGCTGCCAACCTTCCAAGTATTCACTTGCGAACATTGTTTTGCCAGCTTTCGCTCTGGCCCTTCCTGTTTTTTGAGCCCGCTGTAATCCCCCCCGTGGTTGCTTTGTTTCAGTTCTGAGAATGGGTAGCTCAAGCCTAATGGCGCCCCCCTGTTGAACCCAAGAACGTAACCTGCGCCTGTTTTCCCGGTAAAAACACGACCCCTCCCCCTTATTTCTTATACCTAATTTACTGGTGCTGACTAGGATCTTTTATGAAACGTTGTTGACCCCCTTTCTACCTTGAAGCGAGTGGTTAAGTCCTGGTTCTTTGACGGTTTTCCCTGTGCGTTTCTTTACCCCCGCTTTCCATGTGGTACAGCAATTTCACCCCCCTGTGACAGGATTCATTCCGCTGGCAGCGTTCCCGCCTGCTTCACCCCTCAGTGGCGAAACCCACCTTTCTTAATTCCCGTTTCCGCCCCTGGACGTCTTTTTACGTCTTCTTTTTCTAGCAAAAGTTCCCTGGATTCCCCTGGCCAGAGGGCGTCTTTCTGGAGGTTTACCACAGTAAACACCCGTTATGCTTACATTTCCCCCCCCGCGCAATGCCTTTCCCCGAGGCGGTTCAACCCACCCTTTTGGTTCCAAAATTAAACGACTACTCTTGCCTTTCCTACCTGCCCCGGAAATCTTTCATGAGAGGGGAGGGTGGTCTACGCCCCCCCAAAATTAGATCAGCTATGTTGATCCTCTAAGGCTTTGTGAGGTGCGTGGACTCATAAGTTCCAATGCACCGGCTTCTGGGCCTGGTTGCTTTGCGGCATTGGCCATTCCATTCGGTTCATCGGAAGAACTTGTCTTGTCCCCCACCCTTGCGCATCTCCCCTGTCGCTTCGGCGTACCCTTTTATATCCCCCGAATGTGTGTTTTCCCCCTGCGACTGTGGGTTCACACCCACAATAGAATTTTTTGTCCATGGCACCAAAATTATACCCCCGTGCCCATATTGTAACCTCCCACCCTCCGAGCTTGATTTCCTTTTTTGGATCCTATTGACCTAGCATCCCCATCCCCACTTTACTTTCCGGGCACGCCCCTCTTCCCCCCCACCGTGTGCCTGCCAGTGTAAATCTGTTGTTTGTTTCCTTCATTCACCCCCGCAAGTCGACAAATGCCCTTTATTCTACACTTATGACTTGACGTCCCCCCAAGCCCCAGATTTACGTTGACCCCGGACCTTGGAGGGAGGATTCCAGTGTCACAACCGGTTGGAGTTGTTTCAACCCGTCCCCCAAGGGTTTTTGAAATGACCTCTGCACTTCCGTTTACCTATTTTTCCCAATACCCTTAGAAATTTTTCCCACCGTCTTTCCCCGTCGAAACCATCACATTTTTTTTCTTATGAAACACTTTGTTGGGCAAATTCCATTCCCTAAAATATGTTTCGACCGTTTTCGTCACGTTCCTCTTTTTCGTGGGTAACCCCAAGCACTGTGATGCCCGGCATTGTACTGTGAGTTGGGTGTAGCTTTTGTGTCTTGTTGTGTACAATTTGTTTCAGGTACGGGGAATACCGTTGGATTTCAACCCAAATTTACAAACCCGTCTTTGTGTGTCACGTTAAAACGTGGGTGTTTGTTATCCCCCTGTTTTTTTCCATTGGGAGATTTCAGTGCTTCTTTACTTTTCGCAACCCCTGGCCAAACCAAACTGGGTTTTTTAATGACCCGGGGTTTCCCTGGGGTTGGTTACTAAATACAAAGAGTTTTGCCGTTGAATGCCATTTCTGGCCGCTGCGAAACGTTTCGGATCGTTCCCACCAGTTCACCCTTCTTGTTCCAAGACTTTGCGCACTCTTGGGACAAAAAACCAAACCATGCGTGCCAAATATTGTCCTTACCTCCCTTTGGACTTATGCTCCGATTGGTCCCCACCCCTTTTGAACTTTTTAAAAAGGGAAGGGCTCAGGGTTTTCCTTTTTTCCCCAACTTCCTAACCGCCCGTTCCCATCTTTTATTGGCCTTTTTTGACCTTGCTGATGGGACCCATAGGCTTTTTGTCACCAAAGTAAACCCGTCTCTAACTCCTCTGTTTCTTTTTTCTCATTTATTTTTCATGTTCTTTCCCTGGTTACTTTTTTGGTTCAAGATGTCCCCCAGCATTGTCAAAGCCTGACCCCCCAAGTCCCCTTATTTTGGTAGTATGGTGGGTATTCTTTATTTACGTTTACATTTCTAGCATTTGAGGTGTTTCTTCGGTCAATCCCGGTTTGACACCAAATTGGAGAATGTTGGCCCGTTGCATCTTCTCGTTTGGTTCCCTCCACTTTTTTTCGAATCGTTGCTTTTGGTCTTCACCCATCACCCCTTTTGTCCCTTTTTGAGGTTTTTAAGGGCATCCTCCGTTCGTTTGTCCCCCCCCTTTTTCTTTTGGCAGGTCACCCAACCAACAAAACCCCAAACAAAAATGCCAAAACACTTTACAAACCCACCACCTTCTCCCCCCCCAAGTTCCTTTTACATCCCCCTGGCCCCACTCCCCTCCATTTTTTTCCCCCCATCTGTGTTTTTTTTGCCTGTTTGTACTCGGGTTTTGCCTGTGACCCCCCTGTCCTTAAAACATGGGTCCCCACACCCCAACTCAATGAAAACCACCTGTTGTCGCTTGTAGGCCAAATGGGTCACTTACTTTTTCCCCCCCAGTGTCACCATGTAGTTTGTGGTACCCCCCCCCCCCCCCCCCGCACCCCTTGTTCATTGCTTTCCGCTTTTGGGTGCAGGACAAACCACAACGCATTCGTGCCGCAACCCCCCCCCCCCTTTTTCGTTGGAACAACCCCCATCTTTTTTGTTTATGGTACTTCTTTTTGCCCCCCGCTTTTCTCTTTCTCGATTTTTGGCTGTGTCGGTGTTTTCTTTCCTCTTTCTCGGTACTTTCCCAATAACTTGGGACACCAACCTGTTTCAGTTTTTTCTACATGTTTCAGTTTGAAAACCTCATCAAGCTGGTCCTGTGTCTTTTCACCAAACCCTGGTATGCTGTGATTTTTGCCCCTTCCTTTTGAGGGCCTTTCACCTCGCAGGCTATATGGTTCTTTTTGTTACACCGTTTTGATTCTTTCGGGATTCCCAAGGAGAATTGCGACTCCTCCTTCCTTTTGTGTTACGCAGGGGGGCACTTTTTATTATTGGGGGTCCTTTCGCCCAACATGGCACAACCATTTGTGTGCCCTTCCGTCCTCGGTTGTTATCTGTATTCTTCCCCCAAAAACCTTACCCCCTTGTGATTGGCTGCCACACTTTTTTTTTCATATCCCAACATTGAGATTTTTTTTCTGGGGTTCTGCCCACGGTGTTTTTCTGACTTTTGTCCCCAAGTCACTCCAAAAGTCTCTTTTTGGCCCGGTTCCTGACCCCCAACCCCCCGGAATACTTTGTTCGTGGGTTTCCTAAATTTTCTCTTTTTAAACGGGCTTCCTTGGGAATCCTTTTCCTTCGACAAACGTATTAGATTTAATCATTTTTTGTCAGTGGCGTTCCCTTTTCCCTTATTTAGCCCCGAAAATGCTGCCAAAAAAAAACCAACCCCCTGCGTCCACCCCCCCCTGCCCTCCTTTTAACGGACCAAACCTGCTTCTTTTTTGTCGGGCTCTCCACCCCCCACCGTCAGCTTTTGTCATTGTTTTTCTTTACGGAGAATTAAGGGTTGTTTTCACATTAGGACCCTTCTACCTTCTTCCAGTTTTTTCTATGAGTTGAATGTTCCTTAAGAAGACTCTGAATAGTTCTTGTTTGTCATAATTTCATAAAGACAAAAGTGGTTGGTGACAATTGACCCTCTCCATGTTGTTGCTTGATTAGTAAGTTACTTCTTTTTTCTTTGGGATTGGCCAGGGTTCGGATTTTTGTCTAAAGACCTAGGTTGTTCATCGATTTTCTTACTGCGTGCAGTTTTTGAAAGCCCCGTTTCTCCAAAATCTGTCATTGGTTTTCGCTCACCGGCTATCTCAAGGGGTATTTTTGGACTGTTTTAAGTCCTGCGTTGGGTTTTCCCTTCTCCTGTTTCCTTTGTTGTGCTTCCGTGTATTCCCCCGCGGTCCCGTTCCCCAAATTCCTATACAAAGGTTTTCTTTGACCGTCCCATCACACCGCCAGGGTACCTCTTTTGTAGTAATCCACTCACAGCACTGATCGACCACCTTTCCTTTCCCGAGACCCACTCCTTTTGCCCCCACCCCCCAAACCTCGGAAAGAATTCTTTCGAGGACAAACCCGAACTGGGTGTTGGGTTGGATTATTCTTTTCCGTCTTCGTCCCCCCTCATTTGAATTCATTCAGTTTCAGGAATTGGGCTTTTTTGTTTTTTTTTTATTTTACTTTAGTTCCCGGGCTTTTTCCTTTGCCACTGTACGGTTTTTTAAGGTCATCCACCGATGTTTTTCCTTGATATGCCCGCTAAGGGCTTAAAACAACCCCCCTGTCGCCCCGTTTTTTGAGTGATTCGGGCTTACTTTTTTTCCCTAACCTGGATAAAATAGTTGCCCCCAAAAACCAACAAAACAAACAAGGAACCACCGGTGCTTTTTAGTCCACCTTCCCAGCGAACTTTTTGACCCTAATTTTGGAGACCCCCCTTTGTGGCCGGTTATTATTTTGTGGCTTTGACCCCCTCTTAGTTGGCCGACCCAAGTTGAATTTCCCTTTCCACCCAAACTTTACTTTCGTTGGGGGTGCAGACGGAATTGACCAGCGAAATATTAAGCTACCCTCGGGTCCCCCGATTATTTCCTTTATTAGGGTACTATTTTTTATTTTTCTTTCGGCTCGTCCCAGTTTTTGGTTGCCCCAATCAAGGTGACACATTTACCGCTCCCCCCGTTTTTTCATTTCAAACCTCTGGTCCTAGTACCCACCATTAACCAGGACCGGAACACTTTTTTCGGCACCCTCCCTTTCCCCCCTTGGGATACGGTTTTTGTGTTTGTATTCTTCTCACCATTACCATTTTTTTTTTCGTTTTGAGTTTGGATAAAATTCTACTCTCCTTTCCTCCTCCTTCCTCACGTTTGTTTTGTTCCCTTGCCACTTTTTTTTGTTTTTTTTATTCTGTTGACCCATGTCGTGCTCCCCCCCACTCGCACCACTCCTTCTTAACTTTTAATACGCCCTCCCACCGTCGCGCCCGTTCTTGGTTTCACGGGGGGCCTCAAATTGAATTTTGTCCTTTCTTTGCCTTTTGCTGCTTTCCCCTGATTGGTTTGCCTCCACCCAATGTTTCCTGTGGTTTTCCTGACCAACCCCTGTTCTGGTAAACTTTGGCTTTTTTGACGTTTGACCCCTTTCCTTTTTCCCTTCCCTCCCGGCCCCAGGAATGACCTGGGTTTTTCAGCCACTTCTTGTGGACTACTGTTTTTCCTGACGGGCGTCGGCTGTGGTTCATTTTCTTCTTTTCACTGCCTTTTTTTTGTCTGTTCCTTGTCTCCACCCTCCTCGGGGCAAGTGTCCCACCCTTTGCGATTCATTGCCAAGCTCACTCCCCCCCCCCAACAGTGCGTTTGCCCCCCATTTTGAACCAAACAAGTCCTTTTCTGTCTTTTTTTCACGAGTGCGCTCCCCTTTTCACTGCTGGTCCTATTTCCGCCCGGCCGTTTCCCGCGTTGTTTTGCCGGGTCCTTGTGTGGCGCGTTTTGATCGTGTCGTGATCCCCCTGGTCCAAACCTACCCGTACGCAAAGCTGGCCCGGTGCACACACCCAACAGTAACTTCGCTTCTCTACCACTCTGGCTGGCCGTTTATTCCTCTCATTTAGACCAGTTCGGGTTGGCCTCCCTCCCCGCACCTTCTGGTTTCTTGCCCCCGTGTTTCGTAGGTGTGGACGTGTTACCGGGGAGGTTTTCCCGATCTTGTTACCTCCCGCTCCATGGGGTTTTGGTAGGACTGCACCCCCCCCCTGTCCAGGATTTGCCCCCGTGCTTGTTTCTCCTGACGACCCACCCCTACTGCCCACAACTCCCCCCCGGCAGACCCAAAACCCCAACGCTACCCGTTTGCAGCCGTTTTTCCCTCTAACACAAACCCAGGTTCCCCTGTGCTTCTTGTCCCCCACCCTGCCCCCTTGTATTCACCCCTGTTCACCCCTCTCCTGGGATCCCACAATGAACCAGTTATTGGCTTAAATCTGGGAATCTCACAACCCTGAGTTCTGTGGTCCCCCCCACCTGTCGTTGCGGTTTTGTTTAAACTTTCCCATTCCTGATCCCAGTGCCCATTCCTGGCCACTTCGTAAGCTCTTTTTTGCGCCTGGGAGATTTTTCTAACTGGAACCCTTTTCCCTCCTAACCTCGAGTCCCCCTTCATTCCTTCGTTTGTCCGGTTTGTGCTGCCATTCCAGCAACTTCCTGAGTTTCTTTAGGAAGGTTGGTTCTTTTGGTAGTCGG